>Ga0222716_10000631_pt1 | contig 30285 bp, 53 predicted proteins | sample C33_13DmetaG_FD_165044 | JGI IMG/M metagenome (GOLD analysis project Ga0222716, IMG submission 165044) | Estuarine water microbial communities from San Francisco Bay, California, United States - C33_13D | ecosystem: Environmental > Aquatic > Marine > Unclassified | place: USA: California... | reverse complement strand
TATTAATCTTTCATCACCAAATACTTTTTCATAACCTTTTCTCGCTTCTTCGTCACTAACATCACCCGGCATTCTAATATTTTTATTAATAGACATACCAATTAATTTAGTTGCTGTATCACCTATAGATTCTTCTAAAGATATTAAACCTATTTTATCTTTAGTTTTTTCTAATAAATTTAAAATTGTTTCTTTAACAACTGTTGATTTACCCGAACCTGTACCAGATGTAAATAAAGTAATTTCACCTAATCTCATTCCAAATAATTTATCATTTAAACCTTTTAAACAATCAGGATATGCAATTGATTTAACTTCAGATCTTTCTTTAAATGCTTGCCATATTTTTTCACCCGAAACAAAATTATCAGGTTTATAAGGTTTCGCGCCCCAAACATCATTTAAATATTTATCTGTTTGCTCTTTACACAAAGCATCATTTGCGTCTTTATAAATACTATTTACAATATGTGCTTTACCAGGCTTAATAATATGTGCAACATCTTTTGCAGCTTCAATTCCATATTCATCATTATCAAATGCTAAAAATACTTTATCATATTTATTAACAAAATCAAGATTAGAAGCAATATTTCGTCTGGCACTCTGGGCACCATTAACAATTGATACAACATCAAATTTTGCTTTAGCCTTTGTAAGCATTTCAAGTATAGATAAACAATCAACTTCGCCTTCTGTAATAACTAAGTTTTTGTATCTACCACAATTAACTTGATTAAACAGCTGAGGCACTTCTGCTTTACCTACAACTCTAAAATCTTTAGTTGCTACTATTCTTTTCTTGTAAGCTTTAATTTTTTTATTAATTGTAATTGGATAAAAATGACTGATAATATTTCTATTTTGATCATATTCTACTTTTACTCCTGCATCATATAAAACTTTTTTTGAAATATTTCTAAATGAATCTACAGGTAATGCTGCTATTTCTTCTAAATTTAATTGTGTTTGTACAACATTAAATTCAATTTCTATATCTTGACTTCCAGATTTACTACTTTTTTTACATGAAAAGCAATAAGTTGACCCGTCAGAATATACTGCATTTGCATCAGAACTTCCACATGAGCTGCACTCCGTGTGTTTTATAAAAGTATTTTTTGTCATTATTTTCCTCTTCTTTTTTATATCTATTATTAATCCATTTACTAAATCGTTTTAAATCATTTCCATTTGCATTACTCATCATATGATTAGCTAGCATACAAACAAATTCAACATTACCTTTAACATATCCTAACCTTGGATTAATTCTATCTAATGTCGGGCTAAGTTTACCTACTTGATTTTTATTTACAACCATTTTATATTTTAATATTGGACACATAAAATCTTTTGGAAAAATAGATTGTAAATAATTAGTATCTAAATTATAAGGTAAATGTTTTTTCTTACTTCGTCTTTTTGCATTAGAATTTGCCATTGCACAAATTCCTCTAATCGTTAATTTATACATGTTTAATAAAGCCTTTCCAATAATTTATTGTCCAATTATCGTTTTCTTTTTTTAACAAGTATAACATTTTACCCATTGTTTCTACTCGATTTCTATAATCCTTTTTATAATATAGTTTATAAGTTTTTAAAATTGATTCAAATTGCTCTACTAAATTTTTATCTTTTAAAATTTTTTTAGCTTTTACAGGTCCAATACCTTCTACTCCTGGAATATTATCTACTGAATCACCCGTTAATAGCTGTTCATGAAAAAATGCAATTGCTTCATATTTTGATACAGCAATTAAATTGTTATGCATAATATTATAAAATAATCCACCTATAGTTTTTAAATCTTTGTCTATAGTTATAAGCATATACAATTGATTATTATTTAAATAGTTTGTGGCTTCTATCGAAATTGTATCATCAGCTTCAAAACCATCTTTGCTTATTGGTTTATATTTAGCAATAACATAATCTTTTAACTCACGAAAATTATTAGGCTTATCTTTTCTTTTGCCTTTATAAACTGTATAAGGTTGTTTTATTTCTCTTCTAAAATTACCCTTACCAGAAATATGCAAACTATATTCATCACAAGCAGTATTCATTTTTACTTCTTTATATATTTCATCAAATGTTTTTCTTACATCTAAATTATCTTTTATGGCTTTATTACAAGCTCTGTATACCAATACATCACCATCAACAATACCAATTATTTTATTACTCATTTTAATATTTCCTTAATTGCTCTTTATGTTTATTACCTAATATATCACCTGCCCAATCTTCTGAAACATGAGACGGTTTTATATTATTTAACCATTTTTGAATTGATATAAATGAACCACCCTTATTTGATGATTTTCCACCATGTAATTCATTTTGTTTAATTCTTAATGTCCACTTAAAGCATCTAGGCATATTATTTCTTTCTAATAATGCCATTTCTTTATTAATTATTATTTTACCTTTATGAGTAAATTCCATACCCCATAAAAACATTTCATAACTATCTATATTAGGATGTGAATGTTCTTTAATTAAAATATTTGGTTCACAAATAAACAATTGAACTTGAAATTGCCCTTTTCTATAAATAGTTATTCCTGATATACCATCAATAAACATTATTGGATTATTATATGGTACTTGAATTAAATTATTTTTCAAATACCAATTTTTAAATACCTTTAAATCATCATTAATGAGTTTCATACCAGTTTTTACCCTCTTTAGCATCTCCTGCCATTTCAATATTTAGCTCCAATTCTTTAGTAATAAAATCACCAAATGAATAAGACAATATTTCTTTAACCCTTTGTGTATTTTCTGGTTTAGTTTGAACTTGAACTTCATCATGAATTAAACCAAGCATATCAACATCTAATTTTTCCTCTTTAAACATTTTAAAAGCATTAACAACAGCTGATTTAACTGTAATTGCTTCAAAAGATTGTAATAAGTAATTTAATAATTTAAAAGATGATTCTGCATATACTTTTCTGCCATCTAAAGCCGGAATATACCCATAACCTGTTTTGTTTTGTGTTGTATAAAAGAAATTATTTAATTTTGTAATAAGTTCTTTAAGACCCGGCAAGGCTTCGTAAAGTTTAGCCTTTACTTCTTTACCTTTATCAAGATCTTCTATTCCAGTAACCATTTTCCCAAGTTTACGTACACCAGCGCCAAATATAGAAGCATACAAAACTCCTTTAGCTAAGGATCTTGATATTCCTATTGTATCGGCATTATGTTGATGTATATCGCCTTTTAAAATATGATTATTAACTTCTTTATTATTTAAATAATGTGCTAATGCTCTTATTTGATTACCACTACTATCGCAGCCTACCATTACTTTTCCTTCATCAGCTATAAACAATTCTCTCATTTCTTTTCCAAAAAATGATTTAACACCCGGAACATTAACTACTTTTGAATGTCGTTGTCTAAATGTAGGTGTACCTAAATTAAAAGCTTCTACGTATACTCTATTATTATTTGCTTCTGCTAATTCAATCCAGCCTTTTAAAACTGAATGTCTAGATCTTAAAGAATAATAATATATTATTTCTTTACCTACTTCAGAATTAATACTTGCTAAACTATCGTCGGTAATTTTTGGTTCACCTTTAGGAGTAAATTGAGTGGGCTGCCATCCATTATCTAATAGCATTCCTCTCACTTGATCCATATTTCCTAAATCAGCTTCAACCATTTTAAATCTTTGAAAAGTTTTATTAGGCTCCCATAAATTTGTATCTGTTGCTTTAATTTCTTTATTTAAATATTCTGAAAGCATTCTAACAGTAACCGCACTAAAGGTTCCATTTTGTAAATAACGAGCTTTTTTTGGCTCTTTATCAATCATAACTTTTCTAGGTTTTAAAGTCGGATTAACTTTATCTTCAATTTTTTTCATTTCAGAAGTTAAATATAAATAATGCTTTTTTGCTAACTCAATATTAAATTTCCATTTATTCTTAACTTGCTCAGCGCATAACTCTGCAATTGCATGCTCAGTTCTTAACGCTTGCTGGTATGCTGGTCTATTTTTAATTAATTGAATTGCTTCTTTAGTAACAAAATTATAAACTTTATGATTTAAATTCACATCTTGTAGTGCATACTTTTTCATGTCTTCACTATATTCATGAAAATTATTAAATTCTAGCTTTGCATCGCCAAGAATAGCACCAAAATTTTTAAGTGAATGTTTACCTTCTCGTCTAAAATTATTCATTTGACTTAAAAGCATTGTATCAATCATTTTAATATTTTGTGGCTGCCAACCTAAAAGTTTATGCAAAACAACATTATCATAATTAATAATATTATGACCAATTAAAACTTTTGCTTTATTTAAAAATGGTAATAATTCATTTAAAGGTTTTGAATCTTTATCATAATCTGAAAACGTTATAATTTCATTTGTTTCTATATTTTTAGTAACAGCAATCCATATTGTGCTAACTGTATCTACAAGACCATTTGTTTCCAAATCATAAATTATTTTCATTTTGTATTCCTTTTATTGAACAATTCGCCAACTATTTATTGTATATAAATAATTACAAGGGTAGTATTTACGAAATTCTTCGGTTATATTTGCTTCTTCATAAATTATTTCTAAATCGTCAGGATGCATTTGAGTTAAATCTAAAATCATACCAACTTTAATAACAATTTCAATTCTATCAGTGTCTGAGTTAACAAGACCTATTTCTTTTTTTTCAAGAGGTAAATAAAAACGTTTAACTATAGATTTTTTTGAATTATTTTTAATTAATTTTAATTCATCAGGATCTAAATTAAAAGAATGTTTAAGCTCTATATTTTTAAACTTTATAATTTCTTTATTCATTTTAAGCCTTTTAAAGCCAGGCCCGAAGGCCCAGCCAAATGTTTATTATTAAATTACTGCTGTATCAGTATCAATTGCTTTAAATTCTAAAGAATCTCCGCCTTGATATTCTTTAAGTTCAGTAATTTGCATAGCTAATAATTGAACAGAAATACCAGTTTTACCCATATACTCATAAGGTTTTAATCTTACTTGCACATTTCCTTTACTGCCATTACCAATAGTATTAGTTTTAATAATTGGTTGCAGCTGTTTATCAACTACGGCTGGTGGCTGTGTTGTGTATTTACCATCGGCATCCGCATAAATTTTCTTTTTAAGGGTTGCAGAGTAAACTACTTTTCCGTTTTCTTCAGCAGGTTTTATATTTATACCAGCTTTTTTCCATGCTTCTGCATTTACTTTATTGTCTGTTTTTATAGTACAACTATATTGTGGGCTTTTTTTATCAAAGCCTAAGTCAGGATTTGCAGAATCAAATTTTACCCAACTAATATCTACATTTTCTAATAACATATGTATCTCCTTTATTTATTTAGTATATTTTTTAATAAGCCTGTATAATTATTTATTTCAGGTTTTTTAAAATTTTTTCCCTTAACCATATCAGGTAAAGAAAAATTGTTTGGTCTTGTTAAATTAACTCCAGGCGTTTTTGACATATTTGAGTTATGTATATTTTCCCATGCTTTATAGGTGTCACATTTAAAAGCATCTAAGGTGCCTAAAGTTACAACTAATATGTCGATTAAACCATCTAATACTTCAACATCGTTTTTGTTAAAATAAGCATCAAATGTTTCATTTAATTCTTCTTTTATAAAGTCTAATCTAAATTTTAAAAACTTTTTTAAAAGAAGTTTATTATGTGAATTATTTTTAATAAATTCCGTAACTTGAAATTTATTGTGCATTTCTTTAATATCATTTAACATGCTATTCCTTTAATAAGTATTTAATATTATTATTATATCTATAGTTGGCAATTTCAAGATTTTCAGGCCAAAAACTATATAAGCTAGATTGTTTTTTAAATTTATATCTTGGCAGCTCATATAAAGTATTTTTAAACTGTGTATCAACATTTTGAAAATGTTCTTTATAAATATGTGCATCACCAATAACCATTTTAATATTTTGAGGTTTTAAATCAGCTAAACTTGCAAAACTTAAAAGCATTATTGAAGCTAATACCATATCTGAGGGTATACCAACCATCCAATCGCCAGATCTTTGATTCCATAATAAATTTAAATTAATGCCATCACTCCAGAATTGGTAACTATAATGGCAGCAAGGTAAATCAACATTATGCAAATTTGAAGGATCCCAACCAGAAATTAATAATCTTCGACTTGTTGGGTTTCTTTTTAATTCATTTAATACTTGTTCATATTGATTTATTCCTTTCCAATTAATCCATTTATTTCCATAATCAATGTTTATATCGCCATTATCATCTGCCCATTTATCCCAGTAATTACAATTAAAAAATTTAAATTTACTGATATGTTTTGGCTGTCTAATAAATGCAGCGTATTCTCCTAAAATGCCTTTATAAAAAATTTTTCTTGAAGTTAATAACGGAAAATTTTCAGATATATTAAAATCTAAAGTTTGAAAAGGAAGGCGTTTTGTTACGCCGTTCCTTCCTGTTTGTTCAATACCAGAATGCAGAATATTTTTTGCTACTGCTAAGTAATCTAATTCTACATTATTCATAATATTAATCCCTTATTTTTAAATTTTTTTCACTGTAAACGTGTAATACTCCACGATCATCTTCAACAACAACTCTTATTGCACCCGAAAGTTTTGGAAATATTGAAACTACTGTGCCATCAAAAGTATAATCACCGCCAACTTTTGAAACTTTATCATTTACTTTAAAAGTATTATTATCCATATTTACCTTTTTTTGATTTTTAAGATACGCAGCAAACATACAAGCATAAACTGCCATATCAATTAATGTATCGTCTAAAGCTTCGAAATTTGTTTTTCGATCGCTATCAACGAGGTTTCGCATTCTCAAATATTTTGTATGTAACATATGAGAATATGATTTTTCTTTATAAGGAAAGTAATCAGATTCAGACCAAGTGCCACCTTGATAATCTTCAGATTTTTTCTTTTTTAATTCAGCAGCATTTTTTAATAATTGTTCTGCAGTAATCATTATTGTGTCCTTCCTTGTCTATTATATTTTTTAAACATTCTTTTTTCATCTTTATTTTTAGATTTTTTATGTATTCGAATACGTTTCTTAGGTTTTGCTCGTTCAACAAAAGATTTAAATTTTCTTGCCATAATTTTTTTCCTCTAATTTCGGTTTACATTTATCTTTGCAAGGCCCACAATTAATGCATAAACATTCGCAAGCAAATTCATCGGCTTTAGCTGCTTCATTACAATGGTCGCAAACCATATTTGATCTACTCATATAACTCCTTTTTGTTTGTTAAAAATAATTGGAGTTAATAATAAGTCTTTTAATTTCATATATCCTCCGATTAACATTTATAGCCTTAAATCGCTATGGAGGATAAAGAGATAAAAGGCTATAAATTTTGTCTGTTCTCTGTAAGGGTGCCTTATTAAAACTTTATATAAATATACATATTGATTTTATTAATCTTTTTAAAAAGCCACTCTTACAGAAGAGGGTTGGCATTAGGCCCTATAAGGCTATAGGCCATAGGCCCAAATATATTCTAATCTATTAATTATATTGATCTATATATAAATAACTAATATATTAATATATGAGCTTATATGGAGCATTAACGTATGTGTTTTAAGCTTTATAAGTTTGCTAATATTAGTTTTAAGGGCGTGACAACTATGCTCAAATAAATTGCATTTTTTTGTATCTATTTATAATCCACAATATATAAATACTGTATTGGGGTTAAGTGATTCCTGGCAAACATAGAAATCACATCGGGTAAATTAAAATACCAGTGACATGGGGCTACACCGAAAATCGAACATCACGATTTACTGAATTTAACAATTCCGTTTTGGCTTCGGGCCGAGTTACAATCCGAGCAGTAGGTAATTTAATCTGCTAAGCCTGAAATCCCAAATCGTTCTAAATAAATTTTTGTGTTCTTTGATAACATAAATAAATTTTTATTTGTGTTTTTAAAAAACATTTAAGAGGATATAATGATTAAAATAAATATGACTAAACAAGATTATAATAAAATCAAATTTAAAAATCATCATGATCAGTTACGTTTGATCAGACATGATTATTCTAATTATGATTCTATTATTAATGACGACAACTGGAAATATGTTACAGTTAAATTTGTAAATGAAATTACAATACATTTTCCGGTTTTAATAAGAGCCGCTAAGCAGTGGGCTGAGTATAAACTAACTAACTATGTAAGATAATATGAAAATAAATGATCTAGTATGGTTAAGACAACGCGACTACAAAGATGAATGTTGGACATTAGGTCGAATTGTAGGCTTCACAAATAAAATGATTAAATGTGAAGACTTAGCAAGACCCGATATTAAACAGCAAACAAATCATGTTGGTAATTTTAAACCAACAAATGTTAGACTATTAACTCCAAAAGAAATTAATAGCTCAACTTACTATAAACAACTAATAATCAATGAGAGGTAATAATATGGACAATCAAGAACAAATTGCGATCTGGGAAAAAATAGCTAAAATGAATAGAGCTCAACTTGAAGGTGTTATTGGAGCTATTAAAACAAGACGAAAAACTTTGGCTGCTGAAATGTCAAATACTTTTAAAGTAGGTGACAAAGTTATGTTTGGAAGATCTACTGGGCCAGCTTATTTTGGTACAGTTTATAAAATCAATAGAACAAAAGCTGTTGTTGATACTGGTATGTCAGGTAAATATTCTGTGCCATTTTCAATGATGCAGTTTGCAAAATAAATATTAACTTAATAAGGAGGAAAATATGCACAAACCAATCAGAGGTTTTGACATTAATGTTGACGACGAAGTTAAAATGTTATGTGAAAAATATCCAAGATTTGAATCTGTAAATGCAGGATATTGGCTGTATGGCAACCCTAAAAAGTTGCTAAAAGATGTCTTAGAAAATAGAAAAACGCAATTATATTTCATATTTAATATAATGAATGCTATTTCAACTATAGGCACTTTATATAAACTTAATGAAGATTTTATTAAAGATGGCGTTGAACCTAAAGACGCTAAATTTAGAAATGCTTCGCATACAGTTGCATTAAATCAATTAACAGTTGATCTTAAAGAGCACCGAGTTGAATATGCAAAAACTTTTGTGTTTGAACAATTACTAAAAGCTAAAATAATGGAGGGTAAATAAATAATGAAAATAACTAAAAAAATAAACAAAAGAATTGAACACGTTCAAAAAGGTTTAAAAGCAGATCCTTTAAGAGAAAAACGACCTCTTAAAGAATTTGCAGAATTAGCTAATCTTATTGGTGAACAATTTGATGATGATAATACTTTTACAATTAAACAAGAACAATTATGCTTAACCCAAATATAATTCAAATGAAAAATAAACAAAAAGAGCTACCACCACCACCGCCTATATTTGACAAAAACGAGTTAATTGTTAATATTAATAATAAACTGGCGGAAAACTTAAGTGGTCCAATATCTGTTAAATTAATAGATTTAAAAAATCCTAGACGGACTTGGATTACTTATGAATATCATTTAGATATTATATATAAAATAAATGATAAACAATATACAATGCTTCCGAATAACTTTTATGACGAAGCTAACTACCCTTTATGCTTTAAAGATCAATTGTATAATAGGTTAGCAAAAATACAGCAATCAATTAACAATGGAGAATAAATGAGTGAAAATATGAAACTTACGTTATTTGCAATTATTATTGTGATATTAGGAAATGGAGTAGCTAATTATGTTGGATAATTATATTGTGTTTGTAGCATGTTTAGTATTTGTATTATTAACAAAACCAATTATAGGATAATAAATGCACGATGGAATAGAAGCAATAATGGAACAAAGATCAATCTTTAAAAAAGAAATGAATAAACAACGTAAACCTAAGCCGCCTAAACTTGACGCTGCATTTAGAAATAAAATAGCAAATTATTTAATAGCAGATCAAATAAATCAAGAGCCAACAAGTCATCAAGTTGCCCTAAAAGCAGCTGAATTAATTAATGCCATTGTATCGTCTGACGAAAAAAATGTATTTGCCATTAATGTAATACTTGAAAATCAAATTAAAATATATAGGAGATAACATGGTTGAAATGCCAATCTGGATGCTAGGGTTATTAATATTTGCAATATTTATTTTGTTTTCGATGTTATTAGAAAATAACAGAAAAATAAAAAATATAAATTTGCAAACTATTATTAACTCTCAATTAATAAGTAAATCGTTTGAAGAAATTGCAATAGATATGGATGCTTTAAATGATGTAATACGTAAACTTGATACAGAATATGAATATAAAAAAAGTAAGCTATCTGAAGCTGATCGTTGATAATACAAATGAAGGCAAAATAAAAGACTTGATTGCTAAACAAAAGAAATTAATAAACGGTAAAATTCAACTACAAGGAGAACAAAAAATTATTAAAAAGTTGTTAAAAGACTACGAAGATCATATAATATTGTTAGAAAATAAAATTAATAAATATAGGAGGAATAATAATGTTAACAGAAACATTAAGTAAACTTGAAACACTAGGTCCTGTTGGTATTAAAATACGTACAATTATGACTGAGCGTTATGACTTTTTAAATAAAGAAAGTAATGGCCCTTTAAAATCAGGTATTGTACGAATGATCGATAAACACAAAATAGATTATAATATAATGATTCAATTATCTTATGCAATTGTTGCAACAGGTACAACTGAAGGACAAAATTTAATTCAGTTAGCAATTGCTATTGGTAATAGAGTACGTAATTATTATAAATTACCTACAAAAGCTGAGTTAGATCTTAGATTAGGTGTATTTGTGTTAAACGCTTATGCTTTAAATAATATGATAATAATAAAATTAGTTAATGATTTTAAATCTTTTAATAAAGCAAAAACCGTTTACAAAGTATATGCTGGATATAATAGATCTGATATGCGTAAATTGTTAAAAGAGTTTAATGAAGTTCAAGATCCGTTTAAGCCTTTATTAACTGTTGCACCAAAATGGGAATATGGTACAGTTATTAATCCAAACGGTGAAAGTATTAAATTAATTAAACAAAGCAAATCTGATACAATTGCACAAATTAATATACACAATACTCCAATTGTATTATCAGCCGTTAATAAAAAACAAAGCATTGCATATTTTGTAAACCCAAAAGTTTATAATGTTTATAAATGGGCACTACAAACTAATCAACCTTGTTTTGAGCATAATGCAGTTGATACTATCGCTAAAGAAAGAAAAGAAGCTAAAAAATTTGAAGCGTTACAAGTTTTAAAAGCTGCTTCTCCTTTTGTTGGCAAAAAGTTTTATCAACAATATCAAGCTGACAACAGGGGTAGACTGTATCCTTTATCTGCGTATTTAAATGAATTAAACTCAGATAATGCTAAAGGAATGTTGTCTTTTTACGAAGGCAAACCATTAGGTGAGTATGGTTTAAATGAGTTGTATCATCATATTGCTAATATGTGGGGTGAAGATAAGCTACCACATAAAGACAAAGTTAAATTTGTAGAAAATAATTATTATGACTTTGTAAAATATGGTAAAGATCCAGCTTCTGCTAAAGGTTGGATGGAAGCTGAAGAGCCTTTTCAATTTTTATCTGCTGTTATAGAATTAGCTGAACTAGATGCGCATTTTGTTGCAAATGGTACTGTAAAAGATTTTATATCACATACAATTTGTTATAGAGATGGCTCAAACAATGGACTACAATGGTTGTTTAGTTTAGTTAAAGATGATAAAAATGGCCATTTAGTAAATATCAAACCAACTACTGATAGCAAACCTGGTGATATGTATAACCATGTTGCCGTTTCTGTAAAAGATATAATGCATAATAAAGCTAAAGAAGAAGATAATTTATCTTTAGATTATTATAATTTATACTTTAAGTCTATTGAAAAAATTCGAAATAGATGGAGAGTTGCAGAATTAAATAACGATAAGAATGCTGAGAATAAAAAGCGTTTAATTAAATGGTATCAAAAAAGATACCGAACTGAACTTAAATTAACCGATATTATTTATTGGGATAAAGCTAAGTTTACAATAAAAGAATGGCGTAAGATTGTTAAAAGAAATGTAATGACTTACGGTTATTCTGCGACTAAACAAGGTATGGGTGAACAAATTATTCAAGATACAAGAGATATAGATAATGTATATTTGAGTAATAAACAACACTCAGCTGCAAGAGCATTAGGGTCTTTAGTTTATACAACAATTGAAACTGAATTTCCTGAAGTTGCTGCGGCAATGAAACTATTTAAAGATAATTGTGCTGCTTATATGAAAAAACATAATAAGCAATACTCACATAAAACTTTAATTAGTAATTTTCCATTTACCCAACATTATGTAAAATATAAAAGCACAAGAGTAAAATTAACTGATGGTTTATATATTATTAATAATGATAAATCATTTAAGTGGGTTAACAGAGTTGATTTTGTAATTAAAAGCGAATTGCCAATAATTAATATAGCTAAAGCTAAAGCAGCTATATCGCCAAACTCAATTCATAATCTTGATAGTTTACATTTAATGCTGGTTATTGATGAATGTGATTTTGATATTGTTTCAGCACATGATTCTTATGGAGCTCATGCTTGTAATGTTAATACTATGCAAAAAGTAATTCGTAGTCAATTTAAGCGTATAATTGATGCTAATCCTTTGCAGCATAACTTAAATGAAACAGGTAATTTAGTACCAATGATAAAACAAGGGCAACTAAATAGTTCAGAAATATTAAACTCTGAATTTGCTTTTGCATAACAATAGGAGAAAAAATGGATAAATACATATATAAGGCATTAGAAAAAATTGGAGAGGGAGCCGAAAAGCTATATTGGTTTTGCTCTAATAATAAACAAGAAGTAACCTGGTTTGCGTTAGGTTTTATAACTTGTGTATTAATCAATTTAATAATTTAAATAAAGGAAAGATATGAGTAACTTTACAATTTTTGTAAAAAATAATGACATAGATAAAGCAATACGAAAAATGAAAAATAAAACAGCTAAATTAGGAGTATTAAAAACCTATCGATCGCGCTCAAGATATGAGAAGCCTTCCGATAAGCGAATACGAGTAATGAAGGCTAATATTATAAATACTAAACTTAAAAAACGTAAACGAGAAAAAGATCTATAAATGGACCTAATTATATTAAGCAATGAGCTATGGCATTTAATACCGGCAACACCAGCAATGTTTGAGGGTGTGGCAAAGCCTGAAATTGCGGATTGTTTTAGCTTATGCGATATACTTAGGGATAAGCTCACAACTTATCTTGATGCTGAAAATAAATATATAATGAATGATAAAAGTGGCTTATTTTTAGGCTGCATTTGTCAATAATTTGTGTGTGGTTTAGCTTAAATCGGCTTAAGTTAAGCCACATATAAAAAGACACCCTTACAGACCACAGATCGAAATACGATATGTAAATAGGAGAATGAACAATGCCGCGAGGTGGATACAGGCCTAACGCAGGCCGGCCAAAACAAACAAGTGAAGAAAAGCTAATTAATAAGCAGCTTTCCACGATTGATAAGCTAAAAAAGCTTAAATTAGACCCTATTGATATATTAAATAAAGAATTAAAAGCCTTAAAAGGTAAAGAAGATACAAAGTCACAAAATTTACGAGTTCGAATAGCTGAAAAGTTATTAGAATACGGCTACTCAAAACAACCAACTTCATTGCATACATCTGGAACATCAAACATGCCTGTTTTAACGATTGTACAAAAAAGCCAGAACGATGCTGAAAAGGTTGTTAGCCCTATAATTGAAGAAATTCCTGCTGAGAATACCAATGAAAACAAAACTTCAGAAACAAACTAAGTCAGTTTATAATGTGTATATCACATACTACACAGACGGAAGTTTTTATATTGGATTTACCAGTAAAACTGGAAAAGCACTGGAATCTTATTTTGGTAGTAATACTATTAAAGATAAGTTGGTAGACCATAAACAAATTGTTTTTACTTCAACAAGTAAAGCAACTGCAAAACTCTTTGAACTTTTGCTCCAATTATCCGCAATGGATTCCCCGAAGTGTGTGAATGACATGTTAAACGTTCGGGTTAGAGCTAGTCATATGAGAGGTTTACCTAAATTTAATATAACTTTTGAAAATAACAAATTTAATATACAGGATAATTAATAAATGAATATTGATAAATTAAAAGACCAATTAAAAATTGATGAAGGTGTAAAATATGAAATTTATAATGATCATCTAGGATATGCAACTTTTGGTATTGGTCATTTAATAACTGCTTCAGATCCTGAATATGGAATGCCTGTTGGCACACCTGTTAGTGAAGAAAGAGTAAATGAAGTATTTAAATTAGATGTTGAAAAATTTATTAGCGAAACAGAAAAAGTGTTTCCTAAATTAACAGAATTACCTGATACTATTCAATTAGTTTTAGTTAATATGTGTTTTAATTTAGGTGCGCCAAGATTAAGCAAATTTCATAAATTTATTGCTGCTATAAATAATAGCGAATGGATTGAAGCTGCTGTTGAAATGATGGACAGCAGATGGGCTAACCAAGTTGGTGCAAGAGCTGAAAGATTAAAACAAATAGTTTTAGATCAACATGATTATGAACACACAAATAAATCATTAAATATATATTCTAAATATAGTAAATAATAAAAATAAAATGAATAATAATACATACGAAGTAAGTTTATTTCCTTTTCAACAAGAGGTATTCGAGCACAATGCAAGATTTAAAATTGTAGCAGCTGGAAGACGAACTGGAAAAAGCTATTTAGCTTGTGTTATGGCATACAATCATTGTTTAGAAAAGCCAAAACAAAGAGCAATTTTAATTGGCCCTACTGTGTCTATGATTAGAGAAAGTATGTGGGCAACATTAAAATCTTTAGTATTGCCTGCTCATATTGAAGGTTTGCCACGAGAAATTGATTTAGAAATAAGATTTATTAATGGATCTAGAATATCATTAAAAGGATTTGATAGACCAGATGCCTTAAGAGGTATTTCACCTTCACCTTCTTTTATTATATTAGATGAATTTGCATTTATAAAACAAAATGCATTTACTGAAGTTGTATTACCTATGACTTCTGATCCTGTTAAAAAAGCAAATGTATTAATTATATCAACACCAAAAGGTGTAAGTAATGACTTTTATAATTTATATTGTAAAGGCCAAGAGCCTAATCCATTATGGAAAAGCTGGCAATTTACTGCAGCTAAGGTTAGACCTGATATGAAAGAAGAGATTGAGTTAGCACGCTCTACTCTTGATTTAAAAACATTTGAACAAGAATATTGTGCTACATTTAATAACAGTGGTGATTCTGTATTCTATAATTTTAATAGAGAATTACATGTAACTGATAATTTAATGCCTTTTGAACCATATGAAGATATACATATAGCTATTGACTTTAATGTTAAAATTATGGCCAGTAGTGTATTTGCTCATAGAGGTGATCAATTGCATTGTTTAAACGAATTTTATGGGTCAGCAGATACTACCCAATTAATAAGACGAATTAATAAAACGTATCCAAACAGAAATATATTTGTATATCCTGATGCTTCTGGTAATGCTCGAAAGAGTTCAGCCGCAACAGGTGTTACAGATTTTTCTTTATTAAGAAAAGCAGGATTTCAAATCCGTGCTAGAAATAAACAACCGCGGATTGTAGACAGCGTTAACTGTGTTAATAGCCTGCTGCAAGATGCAACCGGCACAAGCCGATTATTTTTTGATAAGCGTACTACAACTCGTACTATTGCTTCTATGGAACAGACTTCATGGAAGCCCGGTAATACTACGGGAATGGATAATGCAATCATAGATAAAAGTAAAAATAATGAACACTTCAGCGATGGAGTAAGGTATATTTGCGAGATGTTATATCCTATTAATAAGGATAGACCTGCATTGATTAGGGACCGAAGCTGGTCATTTTAATCATAATATACAAGCTATTTGAATTGTATTCAAAAGTTAAAAGCATTGCTATTACTATCTTATTTATTTATTGTGTATCCAAAAGCGCCTATGCCAGTCAAACCTTTACGCCAAAAACGCCGCTAAATTAGCTGGCCTGAGGCCTTGGGCCCTTGGCCTGCAGTCGTTGCTGCGGGAAATAGCTAAGGATCCTTGAATTTATGGGGCTACGGGCCCCTTTTTGGCTTTCGGCGCACTGGCCATTTCCACTTTTGCGGAGTCAAAAATTAACCCAATTTGGAATAGGGCAAATCAAAACTTAATCAAAAAGTAAATTTAACCGAGCCAAACGTTTTGGTTCATTCTAAAGTTTAGGAAAAACACAATATGGCAATTAGATATAAAAACAGTTCTATAGTTAAGTCTACAGAAACTGCCAAAGGCCCAGGATATCCAAATGACGAATACCTGAGCCAAATAAACGAATGGAAAAGAAACAGAGCAATTATCCAAGGTCCATCATATACTAAGGATTATGATTCTGTGCCTTCAAGCGACAATTTATTACTTCCGTTTAACCCGACAATGACACAAGAGCAATATGATTTTTACAAAGCTGAAGCTGAAGTACCAGGTGTATCTAGTGAATTTTGTAAAATGATAATAGGTGGTTTATTAAGAAAACAACCAATGCTAGAAATTACTGGGGCTCCGGAGGAAGCGAAGCAATGGATATTAGATGATATAGGATCTGACAAAAGCAACCTTATATCATTTTTAAGCACTGCTTTATGGGAAGAATTACAAACATCAAGAGCCTTTATACAAATTGACTTTCCGGTTATAGATTTAGAATCTTTAACGCCAGCGGAAAGAAAAGAAGTTAAGCCTTACCCAATATTACATCATGCTGAAAACATTGTAAATTGGTCAGAAGCTACTGATGCAAAAGGCCAAGTAAAATTAGATCAATTAATTACTAGATATTTTGTGCTTGAACATGATCCAAATAGTCCATTTCATCCAAAATATGTTGATACTGTACAAGTTCACAGATTAGATGAAAATGGTTTATATTTAATTGACACATATATTAGAAATACATCTGATACACCAACATTTATTGATGGTGGAGTTGATTATAATTTTGATCAATTAACAGATGATTGGGTTTTACAAGGTACTAACTCAAACTTATTTCAAAATGGTAAAAGAATGGATTATATTCCATTTTATCCGTTAAATGGTTCAGTTGAAACTGTTGACCCTTTAATGACTGCCATTGTTAACAGAGAAATTGCTTTATATAATAAAATTTCAAGAAGAAACCATTTATTATATTTATCTGCAACTTATACGCCAGTTGTTAAATCTGATTCATTAACAGAAGCTGAAAAATCTGATCTTGTTAAACAAGGTCTTGGTACTTGGTTATTTGTTAATAAAGATGATACTGTTGAAACATTACAAACGCCAACTAATGCTTTAAAAGATATGGAAGAGGCTATTAAAGGTGGTTATGACGAATTAACTAGAATTGGTGTTAAAATGTTAAGTTTAGAGCCTAATAATTCTGATCAATCTGGTGTTGCTTTAAGTTTAAGAAATGCTGCACAAAATGCGGCACTTGCTAGTTTAAATGCTAAAATATCAGAATCTATGAAAAAGATTATTAAGCATATGATAAACTGGAGATATGATATTAATATAACCGAGCAGGATATAAGATTTAATTTATCTTCTGACTTTAATGCATCTCCAAGAGGTGCTGATTGGATGAGATTGATTACCGAATGGTATCAAGGTGGATTAATTCCAAGATCAACGTTTTTAGAAGTTGCAAAAAATAATGATGCAATTCCTACAGATTACGATGATACAAAAGGTAATGACGAAATATCTCAAGACAATCGTATTATTTCTCCAAGAGAACAATATGAACAAGAAATAAACGTTATTCAAGGTAGCGATACCGAGAATTAATGGAGGAGGCTGCTATGAAATGGTGGCAATTTAATTCATTAATTTTAATTTCAATGCTCCTTCTTGCTTTATGGCAAGGAGGGCATTTAAATGGATTATAAAAGGAATTTATGGAAAAATGATTAATAATGATACTGTAGTTACTGCTAGTTTATTTGGTATAACAGCGGGAATAACTACACAGTCTATGTTTGCAATATTAGTTGGGGCAATAGCCGTTGGGGTTGTTCAACCATTTTTTAGAGTATTATGGACGAAAAAATTGAACCAAGTAAAAAAAAATAAATGCCCTACTTGTAAAAGAAAAAGGCGAAATAAATAATGAAACGTCAACATAACACAGCTTTAATAGCTTTATTGGGAACAATACTTTTAGGGTTGTCAACTTATGTGTTAATGACAATAGTAGAATTACAAGTTCACTTAGGAATGTTAAGTGAAGAAATAATGTCGATTGATAAACAAATTGGAAGAATTTACAATCACATAGATAGATTAACGTCAAAATAAAAATAAATGAAATATATATTGTACACAAGTTTAGCAATATACTTAATGTCAATAACTGTACTTGCTGTTGAAGCATACTCAGTTTTATAAAAAGGAAAATGAATATATGATAGTAGAAGATAGAGATGATTTACTCACAGATTTCGGTAAAACAACATTAAAGGACAGGTATTTATTACCTGATGAAAATAGCCCACAAGAGGCATTTTATAGAGCTGCAAAGGCTTATTCTGATAATGATGAAATGGCTGAAAGAATTTATAATTATTCATCTAAGTTATGGTTTATGTATTCAACTCCTATATTAAGTAATGGAGGTACAGCGCGAGGTATGCCTATTTCATGTTTTTTAAATTATGTTGATGATAGCCGAAAAGGTTTAACTGATCATTATACTGAAAATGCGTGGTTAACATCACTAGGCGGTGGCATTGGTGGATATTGGGGACATATAAGATCTGATGGAGTTAAAACTTCAGGTGGATCTCAATCATCAGGATCTGTACCTTTTTTAAAAGTTGTAGATTCAGAAATTATGGCATTTAGTCAAGGCAAAACTAGAAGAGGTAGTTATGCTGCATATATGGATATATCACATCCAGAAATATTAGAATTTTTAGATATAAGAAAACCATCAGGGGGTGATATACATAGAAAATGTTTAAACCTACATCATGGAATAAACATTACTAATGATTTTATGGAATTAATTGAAAAATGTATTCAAGAACCAACTTATGATGATACTTGGAATTTAATTGATCCACATACAAAAGAAATAGTTAAAAAGGTCTCAGCTAGAGACTTGTGGCAAAAAATACTTGAAAACAGAGTAGCCACTGGTGAGCCATATATTTGCTACATTGATCATATTAATGATGCATTGCCTGAACAACAAAAGAAATTAGGATTATCAGTTAAGCATTCAAATTTGTGTACTGAAATTACATTACCGACAGACGAAGATAGAACCGCTGTTTGTTGTTTGTCAAGTGTTAATTTAGAAAAGTATGATGAATGGAAAGATGATAAATTATTTATTTCTGATCTTGTTAGATTTTTAGATAACGTATTACAAAGTTTTATAGATAATGCACCGGATAATGTATTTAGAGCTAAATATAGTGCAACTCAAGAAAGATCTATTGGTCTTGGCGCTATGGGTTTTCATGCTTATTTACAAAAAAATAATATTGCATTTGAATCTGTTATGGCAAAAGCTAAAAATAAAGTAATGTTTAAACACATAAAAGAAGAGGCAGTAAAAGAATCAAAAAGATTAGCGGTTAAAAGAGGTGAAGCGCCGGACATGGAAGGCACTGGAATGAGAAATGCTCATTTACTTGCTATTGCTCCTAATGCTTCAAGTTCAATAATTTGTGGAACAACTTCTCCAAGCATTGAACCATTTAGAGCTAACGCATATGTTCAAAAAACTATGTCAGGTTCTTTTCTTGTTAAAAATAAATATTTAGAAAAAGTATTAGAATCAAAAAACATTAATAATGAAAAAACTTGGACTTCAATTCTTGCTAATCGTGGTTCTGTTTTGCATCTTAAGGATTTATCTGATTATGAAAAAGACGTATTTAAAACATCAATTGAAATTAATCAGCAATGGGTTATAGAGCATGCAGCGGATAGACAAGAACATGTTTGTCAAGGTCAATCATTAAATGTATTTGTTCCTGCTGATGTAAACATAAAAGAATTACATGATATGCACATGTTAGCATGGAAGAAAAAATTAAAAACATTATATTATTGTAGATCTGAAGCAATTAAACGTGCTGAATTAGTAAGTTTAAAAGTTGAAAGAACTATAATACCTGAAGCTGATGAATGTTTAGCTTGTGAAGGATAATAATGGGTTGGTTTGAAAAATTATTAATATTAACTTTAGGTAGTTATATGACTTATGTATTCGTATTAGCTACCATTAACACGGTGTGTGATTGTATATGAAAAAGAAATTAACAGTAACTCAAAAATATCGTCAACTTAAAAAACAAACCGAAGATGCTGGTATGAAAGTTAAAGAAGAAGATGGTAAAATTGTTGTAACAAGAAAAAGAAAAAGGAAATAAATGAGCTTATTTAAAACTAGAAACTATTATAAGCCTTTCGATTATGAATGGGCGTTTGAAGCATATGATACAATGCAGAAGATGCATTGGCTTCCTAGTGAAGTGCCTTTGCATGAAGATGTAAGAGATTGGAATGAAAGATTAACATTAGAAGAAAAAAATTTAATAGCACAAATATTAAAATTCTTTACTCAAGGAGATGTTGATATAGCACAAGCTTATTTAGATAAATATATACCACAATTTAAAGCGCCTGAAGTTAGAATGATGTTGGGTTCTTTTGTGGCATCTGAAGCTAATCATGCTCACAGTTATTCATTATTAAATGATACTATTGGTGAAACATCATTATCTAATTTTAAAGCATTTCAAGAATATAAAGAAATGGCTGATAAACATGCTTATTTATTTAAACCAAAAGGCAAAGGTGTTGAAGGTTTAATTAAAGATATTGCTTGTTTTTCTGCATTTGGAGAAGGTTTACAATTATTTGCATCATTTGTTATGCTTTTAAACTTTCAAAGATTCGGAAAAATGAAAGGTATGTGCCAAATTGTTACTTGGTCAATTAGAGATGAAACACATCATGTTGAATCTATGATTAAACTATTCCATCAATTAATAAAAGAAAATCCACAAGTATGGACTGAACAATTTAAAGCTGATTTATATCAACAATGTCGTGATATGGTAGATTTAGAAGATAAATTTATTGATTTAGCTTTTGAAATGGGCGGCATTCGTGGATTAACATCTGACGAAGTAAAAAAGTATATAAGATATATTGCTGATAGAAGATTATTACAATTATCTTTAAAACCAAACTATAAAGTTAAAGACAATCCTTTAAGCTGGCTTGATTGGGTTCTAAATGGCGTTGAACACACAAATTTTTTCGAAAATAGAGCTACTGAATATAACAAAGGTTCTATGACTGGAAATTTGTGGGGATAAAATGAAATTTATATTAACTATGTATATTTGTTCCGCAATTGCACAACAATGCGGAGCGCCTATAGTAAAAGCTACTGAATATAATGATTGGAATGATTGTTTACAAAACGGTTATTCAGAATCTCAATTAATTTTAGCTAATTATACAGCTGAACAAATTAATCAATATCAAATGTTAACTAAGTTTACATGTATTGAACAACAAAGTAAAGGAGCTTAATATGGCTGAGTATCAAGGCCGAAAAGTAACTTTAAACAAGCCAATGCGAGGCGACGTAAAAAAATTTAAAGTTTATGTTAAAAATCCAAAAGGCAATGTTGTAAAAGTTAATTTCGGGCATGGTGGCACATCTGCAAAAGCGCTAGGTGAAAAAACTATGCGAATAAGAAAAAATAATCCAAAAGCAAGAGCTAGTTTTAGAGCAAGACATAATTGCGCTAGTCCTGGCCCAAAAACAAAAGCAAGATATTGGTCTTGCAAAGCATGGTAATAAGGGAATAAATATGGCTTATAAAAGAAAAAGTAGTAAAAGTAAAAAAACAGGATCAAACGGTTTAACTGCAAAACAAATGAAGCTTCCAAAAGCTTTAAGAGACAAAATACTTGCTAAAAAACGTAAAGGCTAATAATGAAAAAGAAACCTATATATGCAAAAGCTAGACCAAAAAAATTAGGAAAGCCTAAAGCTTTTAATAAAAAATCTAAAGCATATAAATCAGCTAAAAAAATGGCTGATGATAAATTTGGAAAAAGTGTATCTTTATATAAAAATTTATTTATTGCAAATAAAATGAAAAAATATAAAGCAAGAAAAAAATAATGATTAAAAATTTTAAAGACATTGTAATATTATTAATTACAAGTGGTGTTTTAATTTTATTAGGAATTATCATTCTTGGCGATTATTATGTTGCTTTACAAGAAAATAGGCCGGTAGATGAAAGTATAATCACATTAATGAAAATGTCAGTTACTGGATTAATTGGCGTTATAGGCGGATATATTGGAGGAAGTAAAACATGAATAAATCAAAATGTTGCTGCCAAGTCAGGGCGCAAAGAAAAAGAAAAATGACAATTAGAAGAAAAAGAAGAAAATAATATGATAATAAAAAATAAACAAGAAGAGAATAGAACAATTACTATTAATGATAAAAAATATTATGAAAAGGATTTAAACGAAAATATGAGAAATAGTTTAATTGCCTTATCAACACAAAAAACTAATAAAGCAAGATTAGAAATTGATGTAAATAATTGTCAAATTTTAATTGATCATCATAGTAAAATAGTTGATGAAGAACTTGCTAAAATTAAATCTATAGATTAAAGGATATTAAATGTCTATAAATGATGATGTATATTCAAGAATGCTGAAACACCGTGCATTGTTAACTCTTTACGAAAAGAGATTGGATACTGAAATTAATAAACTTTTAGCGTCACACAAAATAAGATTAGAACGAATTGTAAAATTTTCTGGCACAGCAAATGTAAATGCTTTAACTAGAAAATTAAATACTGAAATTCGTTTAACTTATAAAAAAATATATAAAGAAGCAATTAGTGAATTAAATAAACTAGCCGGCGTTAGCGCTAGGTTTTATAAAAGTATATTTGCTAGAGCTTTAACAAATATTTATAAAGCTAAAGGCTTAAAAGATACTATAAAAGTAAATGATTTAATTATTAAGTCAAATGGTACTTTTGGTCAACAAATAGCATCTATAAGTATTTTACAACAAAGAAGAATAAAAGGTATAGTCAAACAAGGAATGACTGAAAATAAAGCAATGGTTAATATTGCTCAAGAAGTAGGAAAAAGTGGATTATTACTTTCTACTGTACAATTACAAACCTTAACTAGAACTGCAATAACTGAAACATCTAATTATGTGTCAAATACAACATATAAGTTAAATGATGATGTTGTTCAAGGTTACCAATATGTGGCAACTTTAGATAGCAGAACTAGTTTAATTTGTGCAAGATTAGATGGCAAGGTGTATGCATTAACTAATAAAAATGCGCCACAACCACCACAACATTTTAATTGTAGATCAACAACTATACCTGTTATAAAAAGTGCTAATCAATTATTAAATACAAATAATAATAGGTTACAAAAACGAAAAATTGCTGGATTATCTGATAGTCGTCGTGCCTCTATCAATGGTCAAGTACCAGCCAAAACTACATATGCTGATTGGTTAAAAGACCAACCAAATGAAGTTAAGCTGGCTGTGTTAGGAAATCAAAAAAGAGTTACCTTGTTTAATTCTGGAAAAGTTAAATTTTCTCAATTTTCTAATAAAGATGGTAAATTAATTTCGTTAAAACAATTAGAAGAATTATCAAATTAATCTTTTGTTTTAAATTAAAATATAACTAAGGCCGTGTCCAAAGGAAAAATAATGTCAGAAAACATTGAAAATACACAAGTTGAAGAAAATAAAACTGAAGAAACTAAACAACCGGATATAAAACAATTGGTTGATGAAGAAGTTTCTAAAGCTATATCTAATATTAAAGTAAATTTAGATAATGCATATAAGCAAAGAGATGAAGCTTTGTCTGAAGTAAATAAAATTAAAGAAGAGAAAAGACAAACTGAAATTCAAAGCCTTGAACAACAAGGTAAGCATTCTGAAGCTATGCAAATGAAACTAAATGAAGTTAATAAAAGACTTGAACAATATGAACAAAAGAACACAGAATTGAGCAGAGATAATGCCGTGCGTACTCAGCTTAATGCTTTAAACTTTAAATCTGAAAAAGCCGCTGAAATGGCCTATTCAGATATTGTAAAGAGTTTAAAGAAAGACGCTACAGGAAATTGGGTGCATGAAACAGGTTCTAGTATAACTGAGACTGTGTCAAATTATGCTAAAGATGATAATAATGCATTTTTATTTTCTGTTAAAGCTAATATGGGCTCTGGAATATCTCCAGCTAAGCCAAGTACAGGAACCAATCCTGTCGGATCTATAAAAGATATGTCAACTGATGAAATGCTTAATGCTATTGCAAAAGGGCAAGTAAAGGTTGACGGAGAATGGTCTGAATAGACTATCTTTTATAATAATAACCGCACATATGTGCATTAAATAATAAAAGGAAAACAAAAATGGCTGTAATAAGTTCAAACTTTAATAACATTGCTAGAGCGATTTCTGCTTACGAACAAGCAGGAAGAGCAGATGCTGCGTTATTAACATCTACTGCATTAGTTGGTTCTGACGCTAGAATTAACGATTCAGGAGAAAATTACACTGGTACATTAAGATGGTTAGATTTTTCTGACCCATCAACTTTTCATAAGCAAAATGAAACTGCTTCTGATAAAGATATTAATGAAATGTCAGTATCAAACAAATCAGCGGTATATATCAAAAATATTGATCATATTGCTGCACAAGAAATGTCAATTCAAAAATTAGTTTCAAAAGTTGACGGTTTATCATACTTAGGTTCTCAATTTGCTTCAGTTAGAGCAAGAAGAGAAGATCTACAATTAAGATCTATCCTAAATGGTGTTGCTGACAAAATTTGGGGCTCAACTACAATTGGTACTTCTGATGCTGCTGCAAAAGTTGGTACTTTTGGTTTTTACACTGGTTCAGATGCTAGTGATAACCCAAATCCGTTATTTACTAATTCTACTGGTGCTAGCCAATCAAGAAGCACTTTCTTTGATACTCTATTAGATGCTATCACAGAAGTTAAAGGTGAATTTGAAGAGCCTTTCTATTACTTAGTAGTAGACACTGCAACTTACAACGTTATGAGAAAAGAAAATGTTCTTGATGTTGCTCCAGTTGTAGACGGTAATTTCAATTTCTCTACTATTCTTGGTGGAAAAATTAGACTTATTATTAACAACCAATCATTAACTGCAAACATGCCTGCAGGTTTAAAAGTTTCTTACATGTGTAAAGCCGGAGCTGTACATTACAGTGATATTGCACAAACAAATCCAACTGCGATTGAAAGAGACGAACTAGCTGGTAATGGTGGCGGTCTTGTTACTGTTTTATCTAGATGGGGTAATATAATGCACCCTAAAGGTTTATCATGGGCTGGAAGTGCAACTGCATATCCTGCAAATGCTGATCTTTCTCTAGGTACAAACTGGACAGTACATGCTACAAACGTTAACCAAATTGGTTTATTCCCAATTTATCACGGTTAATATTATAACTATTAGATACGGAGAAAAATAATGGCTTTACAAAAAGGAATCAATTCATTTGTTACTATAACAGAAGCAGAAAGTTATTTCTATGATAGACTTAACCAATCTGCATGGGATAGTGCTACAGATGAAACGGTTGAACGAGCTTTAGTAACAGCCACAGGAATTCTCGATGACTTGGATTGGGGTGGTGAAGCATTGCCAACTGCCTCATATCCTTTATCATGGCCTAGAGATATTACTTACTGGAATAATAAATCTGGTGGGTATGAAACTTTAGAAGATGATAGAGATGATACAACTGAGTTTATGGGAACTATTCCTGAAGATATCAAAAAAGCGACCTATGAACTTGCTTTACACTTGATCAAAAATATGAGCACAATAGAAGATCAATCATCTGGTTCACCTAGATTGAAAGATTTATCTGTTGGTTCTATTTCTTTAACTTTTGATTTAGGATCTGGATTAAGTAATTTTAAACAATTACCTGATTCAATCCAAAAATTAATTGCTAAATATGAAGATCCAGCTAGTATGAGTTCAAATAGGGGAGTTAAAGTTAGTGGAGGTGCCTAATGGGTTACCATAAACTAATCCAAGATAATGTAAAAATGGCATTTGATACAATAGGTGATATAGCTGAAGATATAGTTTTTACAAATAAAAATGTAACTTCTTATAACTTTACTACACAATCTGTTGTTGGTTCAACTGATACATCTATTACTGTGAAAGCTGTAATTGAAAGTCAATATAGAACTAATGATGATAAACCTAGGTTAGAATGCAAAATAATGATTGATTCAGCTAATTTAGATTCTAAAATTATTGATAATTACGACAGTGTTGTGCTTAGAGGTAAAACTTGGAAAATAAATAGTTTTGAAGATAATAATTATGTTATCAATTTAATTGTTGGAAGGGAATCATAATGGCTACAATATCACAATTATTAACAGCTGTTGAAGGTTTATTCGCTTCTAGCGCTTGGACATCAAATAATGTAAAAGCTTTTCCTGCGAATTATCAAGGGAAAATAAACTCTGATGAATGGATACGGGTTTCTGTATTACCATTTTCTTCAGAATTAGCTTATAAAGATGTAATAGCAAATGGTCAAATTGTATGTCAAATATTTGTTCCAGCCGGAGCAGGTATGAAACGTGCATATGAAATTGCTGATATGTTAAAAACATTATTAGATCAAGAAGTAATCTCTGGATATCTACAAACAACTAATAGCTTTATAACAAACATTGGAATTGACACTAAAGATTCAGGTTTATTTAACGTGAATTATACGGTTAATTTCAGATCAATTTAACCAAAAATAATATAAAGGAATAACAAAAAATGGCTCTAATTTCAAATATAGGTGCTGGTATTTTCACTAAACTAAAATACAAAGCTGATAGTAGCTACACATTACCAACTTCAGATTCTGAACACCAAACCTTCATAGGTGCTGGTGGTGATTTTGATGGTGCAACTGAAGTTACTAACATCAGAGAATTTCCTTCATTTGGTAAACCCGCTAACATTGTTAACGTACCAAATTATGGACAATCTGTAAGTTCACAGATCCAAGGACAATCTGATGCTCCAACATTGGAATTTACTTTGAACTATGTACCATCTGTGCATGATACTATTCAAGGTTTAGTTCAAGACGGGAACACATATGTATTTCAACTAGATGTTAAAAACGCATCTACTGGTGATAATGCTGCATTTTACGTAAAAGGGCAAGTAGCTTCTTTTGAAGTGTCTCCAAATTTGACTGATTCAAATCAGGCAACTTTGACTTTAAGTACTTCAACTGACTATACTGGTCCATTTGCTGACGCATAATAAAATTTTTAGGCTGGGCTTAATTGCCCAGCTTAACTAAATTGTATAGGATAAAAATCATGGATAAACCATTTAATAAATATTATGTATTAAGAATAACATCTTTGCATATAAAAAAATCTGTAGATACATCCATAAGAAAAACTTATGACAGATTAAAAGATGTAGAGGATAAACAACAAGTCTTTGAAACATTAGACGTTTTACATAAAATTAGAAAAATGATGGAAGACTTTGAATCGAATAATAAACATTTATATCAAAAACCTTTAGAGGAAATAAAGAATGAAACACATAAAGATAATACAAATAACGAAGAAAATACCATTTCTGGATCAGGAAGTGGAAATCAAACAGCTGACAGTTAAAGGCATAAAAGATTTACAAAAATCATTAGATGATAATAAAGTTGATGATGTTGGTGGTTTAAAAACTTTAAGTGCTATATTTAAACAAACTGTTGTTGGTGCTGAAGATATGAAAGAATCTGAATTTGAAAACTTTCCTATTAAAGCATTAAGTCAATTATCTCAAGATATTCTTGAATATAATGGATTGGCTGCTAAAGATGACAAAGGTGGTGAATTGGGGAAGAAGAGCTAGCAGAATATGAAATAGCTCATCAATTAGGTGTTACATTAGATACTATATATAATATGTCCAGCAAAGAATACATGGGTTGGATAAAATATTTTAATGAAAGACCTTACGGTTGGCGAGAAGATCATAGGACTGCTATATTAGCTCAAACAACATACCAAGGCACTAAACCATTAAGGGTAAATGAATTATTTCCTTCGTTAAATATGATGAAGAATAGTAATACACAAAAAGATTTAAAATTAGAAGCTGGCTTTAATAAATTAAAAAGCTTAGCTAAAAAATCTGAATAATAGTAGGGCGGTGTAAACTGCCCACTTGAAAGGCAATTATGAGAGATACTAAAACATTAATTCAGTATAGTAATGTTGCTAAAAAGAATTTAAAAGAAAAAGAATTATTTAAAAACCTTAAAAAAGAAGTAAATATTGGTGCCAATGGTACACAAAGATACATTATTAAAAAGGGTATAAATAAGGGTAAATTAATATAATGGCAATAACTACTATTGGTCTAAAAACTGCTGCTAAAGATCTTGCAAAAAATGTAAATAAAGCAATTGAACAGGAATTTAGATCAAGAGCATTAAAAGCTTTTGCTGATGTAAAATTAACAACTCCAGTTGATACTGGTCAAGCTAGAAATAGCTGGTATATTGGGTACACTGAAACATATTATAATCAAAAAGAACCTGCTTTAACATCTAATATAAATATATTGGTTCCAAAAGATAAACCAAATAAAATTATTGTTACTAATGGTACAACATATATAGAATTTCTTAATAATGGACATTCACAACAAGCACCAACTAAATTTATAGAGGCTGCTTTTAGAAAATACTTTGATGAAGTTAATGTGGAAATAACTAACGGATAAGGAAAAATGGCTGTAAAATTAGATATAATTACTAATGTAAAGGGACAAAGCCAAGTAAATTCATTACAATCTGGTTTAGCTAAACTAGGTACGAATGCTACTATAGCTTCAAGAAAATTAAAACAATTAGAAATTGCAGCTGCCAAATCAAGAGGAACTTTTGCAGCACTTGGTACAACTTTAAAAGTTGGTGTTGCTGCATCATTAGCTGCTGTTACTTTTGGTATTGGTAAATTTGTAAAAGATACATTCCAAGCGGGTCAACTTACTGAATCATTACAAGTAAGATTTAAACTATTATTTAATTCAGCTTCAGAAGGTGCAAAAGCATTTGATGTATTAAATCAATTTGCTAGTAAAGTTCCATTTTCACTAGAAGCTATTGCGGCAGGTTCTGGTAACCTAGCTGTTATTGCTAAAGATGCTGATGAATTATCTAAAGTATTAGAAGTAACTGGTAATGTTGCTGCAGCTACAGGTCTAGATTTTAGACAAACTGCTGAACAAATTCAAAGAGCATTTGCTGGTGGTATAGCCGCTGCTGACGTCTTTAGGGAAAGAGGTGTTAGAGCAATGTTAGGCTTTGAAGCAGGTGCTAAAGTATCAATTGAAGAAACTAGAAAAAGATTTTTTGAAGTATTTGCTAATGGTGGTCAATTTTCTAAAGCAACAAAAGATTTTGAATCAACATTAGAAGCACAAGTTTCATTTGTAGAAGATGCTTATTTTAGATTTAGACAAGCCGCTGCTCAACCTTTATTTGCTGGAGTAAAACAACAAGTAATGGATTTGGTTGGTAATTTTAAACAAAATGATCAAGCATTAAAACAATTAGCTCAAACCGTAGGTGAAAATTTAGCAAAAGCTTTTAAAAAAGTTGAAAATGGAATTAAATTTGTAGCTAGAAATATTGATGAAATAGTTATAGCATTTAAAATATTTATTGGATTAAAATTAGGAACATTTATTGCAGGAATTGCGGCACAATTTATTTTATTAGCAAGCAAAATTAAAATAGCTACGTTTACTATGCATGGTTTAAACCTTGCAATAAGAGCCAATCCAATAGGACTTCTTGTAACCGCTATTCAAATTGCAGTAACTGCATTTATTGTATTTTATGATGAAATAATAAAAATTGGAAAAGCAATAGGAGATTTTTTAGTTGAAAAATTTAAAAGAGCAAAAATAGCTGTTCTTGAATTTATTTCTAAATTAACTATATTTCCTG
>Ga0222716_10000630_pt1 | contig 30286 bp, 20 predicted proteins | sample C33_13DmetaG_FD_165044 | JGI IMG/M metagenome (GOLD analysis project Ga0222716, IMG submission 165044) | Estuarine water microbial communities from San Francisco Bay, California, United States - C33_13D | ecosystem: Environmental > Aquatic > Marine > Unclassified | place: USA: California... | reverse complement strand
TGCCAAAGTTGCCGTCGTCGCCGCTTCCGGCGGCAACATGTAGAGGAAAGTTTTACGTAAAACTCCACGACGCACCGCTTTTTTTTGCGTGGAAAAACGGCATAAAAAGCTCCCCTAATACTACACGCGCAAAACATCATCGTCCCTCGCTCTCTCTGAATTAAACGAGTATCATCGCGATCACGCAATAATAATGCCTAAATCCAAGCGTAACAAAGTCGTCGCGTTAACCCAGGTGAAAAAAAAAGACCGCAAGTGGAAAGAATCTTTAGTCGAATCCATTCGCGATGCAGTCGACACCTACCCGTCCGTGTTCGTCTTCCGATGTAAAAACATGAGGAACGAAACGTTCAAAAGCTTACGCGACGACGTGTCAAACACGTCGAGATTCTTCGTCGGCGGGAACAAGTTAATGCGAGCAGCGTTACTCGGGAAAGAATCCGAGGAAGGGTTAAAGACGTTCGCCGAACACATCGTAAACAATCGTGATGGAAAAGATGATGATGATGATGGCGGCGGCGGCGGCCAAAAACAACAGAAAGAGACGAAAAAACAGCAACGCGGGCGGCAAAACGAAGAATTTGATTTGAACACGACGACGACAGGGATCGTGTTCACGAACTTGAGCAAAGAGGACTTGATGCAGGCGATGGAGGCGAAAGAGACGAAAGATTTCGCGCGGGTCGGGCAGATTGCGACGGAAACGATCGTCTGTCCGGAAGGTCCGGTGAAGAATTGCTTCGACGTGCCGATGTCGCACACGTTGGAGGCGATGTTGAGGAAACACGGTTTGCCGACAAAGTTGAATAAAGGGGTCGTGGAGTGCGTGAATGAGAAGATTATTTGTAAGAGAGGAGTGAAGTTGAGCTCGGATCAGTGCGCGTTGTTGAGGCAGTTTGGGTATAAGTTAGCCACGTTCAAATTGAGATTGGTCGCCGGGTGGGAGAAATCGACGGGGGAGACGGAAGTGTTTATGAACGAAGACGATTCCGAGGAGATTTTAGATTACGGGACGGACGAGGAAGAGGAGGATAGATTCGCCAGCGATGGGTTGCCGAAATCAATGATGCTTCCGGAAGGAATGCTTTAAATATAATAACTACTTTTGCGCGCTGTACCGTTACCGTCGATGTTGTACCTTTAAAAAACTAAAAACTATTCTTCTATTTACTAAATCTGTTGATACTATGTATTACTCCTTCTTTTTTGTCTTCTTCTTCTTCTTCTTTAACTTCTTCTTCTCTCTTCTCTGGGGCGGCTACTATATATTTATCGATGACATTTTCGGTGAACCATTCCAACGAGAATTGCATGTGATGCGCGTCCGGGACGACGTCAATTTTCATTCTGTTCTTTTCGTCCAACTCTCGCAAACACAAACCGTCCTCTTCGTTCAAGTAAAATTTAGTCTCTCGCACGTTCAACAATTCCGACGACTTCTCCTCGGTGTACTCGAACGGTACCGAAGGCGCGTCGCTAAACACGGCTGAATCTCTCGGAACGACTACTTCGTCTTTTTCGAAGGAAAACATCGCGAACACATCGAGATTGCACATTTTTGCTCTTCTGTTTTGTTTCTTTATTGTTGAAGGAAAAGCAGCGCCTTCACCTCGCGCGTCCTCGTCGTCGCTCCCATCTTCTTCACCGTTAATCACGCTCAACAAACTCCCCGACCGCACGTACTGTTCAAACCTCTTCGCATCGCTCACGTCTCGAAAATAACTCGCTTGCACGCTCTTACTCTTCAACATTTTGCTATACGCCGCTTTACTCGCCACCTTTCTCGAATACTCGCACCATTTTCGCGACAGCGCGTTTGCCATTTTATCGCATCCAGGAAACTTCCACACGCCTGAATGCGGCGCTCCAAACGTGATTAACGCGTTGACTTCGTCTTCGCACGTTTCGACCATAGCTCTCGCGAACACGCCGCCTTGCGAAAACCCGAGGAGTATCGTCTCCACTTTATCGTCGTTCTCGATGGTATCGTCATGGTTCATCATCATCTCTTCTTTCGCTTTTCGCAACTGCGCGCACCCGAAATCTTTTACCAGAGAAAACGCGTCTCCGATGAACCCGGAGATGAAATCGCTCATTGAATTTCGACCAAACTTAATTGAGATTACTTTCTTATTCGTATTCGTTTCTTCTGTGTCCTCCTCCTCCGCAAGTAAACTTTCAATCTTCCCTAACGAGAGTGGATTACAGCACGTGTCCCCCATCCCGTGGACTAAAACGATCAAAAGCTGCTTCTGTTGTTGTTCTTGCGCCCGAGAACAAATCGGAAGACAAAGAAGAAGACCAAGAAGAGCACAACAGAAACGCATTTTCATCTTCGTCATCATCATCAATATCGCCGCTCTTTTATTACGTGCGCCGCCGTTTCTTCCCATTGCGAGGAGTTTCACCGCACGGAGGATGACTTAATGAAAACCGAAGAACGAGAACGAGACTTTCGAGAAATGAGAGCGTTTTCGCAGGTGCTCGTCAAACATAGAACACGCTACTATTTGTTTGAAGCATTTCTATGCATTTTAAGGGGGAAAAGCGCTTACAACTTTCTCCATTTCTTACGCGCAAATACTCACACGCGCGAGCAACAGAGGAGACAATAACATGCGCGAAGAATACGAATAATATGAGAGAGGAACCGACCAAAACCAACGCAGTTTCAGAGAGCAGCGGTGGTGTTTTTGCGAGTCGTCGAATGTACCGACCAGAGCACTCGCCGGAGAAGAGATCGTTGTCGTTCTTGCGGTTGCACACCGTTGGGGACGAACGGGTGCTTTCCGAGACGAATTTTGCAACCACGCGAGAACGTGAACAACAACGCTTTAATTCTTCTTTCGAAACGCGCGATGAAGAAAAAGAAAAAGAAGAACGCGCAGAGAGCGCGACGAGAAGAGCAGAAGCGTCTTCTTCGAACGCTATTCTCGAGCGATTCTTGAAGAAACTGGAGAGAGATTTTCATATAGGGGAAAAGAAGAACGGTGTATCAGGTGCCCAGTTCTTCGGTACGGAGCAACACCCTCAAAATCGTCTTCAAAATCAGAAAGAGACAACGGACGACGCGTTCCATTTGTTGCGAAAAACTTTGGAGGAATCCAAATCGTCTCTCGAGAACGAGAGAATAGCGTACGCGTCAAATGTGTTGGAACTGGAAAGGGCGAAACGAGACGTAATTTCCCGGACGAAGGAAGCGATGGAGGAGGCGAAACGAACGAGAGAGATGGAAGATCGAGAAAACAAGACGAAAGAGAGAGGGATGCGCGAGGAAATAGATCGGTTGAAACGAACGGTGAGAGATTTTGAGAGGAAGAAAGAAAACGAAATAGAGGTAGTGGAGAGGCGATGCGTGGACGCGGTGAACCGAGCGAAAGAGAAAGAGCTGAAGATTGAAGAAGCGTGCAAGGAGAAGATGCGACGGATGAGCGAGGAGAAAATCAGGGACTTGGAAACGATGCAGATGAAACATAACATGGAAATGGAACACGTGCGATCGAAGCTTGGCGAAAAGAGCGAGGATGAATCGGAGATTAGGAAAAAAATGCGAGAGATGGAAAGCGAATTGGAGAAAGCGAGACGAGACGCGAGAAGAGCGAAAGAGGAGAAGGAAAGGTTGAGAGAACAAGCCGGAGTGGCGAGAAAAAAATTAGAAGAGTTGATGGAAACGATGAAAACGAGAGATACATCCCGAGATGCAGAAATTGAGCTGATTCGAGAGGAAAGCGGAAGACGCGAAGAAGAGTTTATGGAAACGGTGAAAACGAACGAATTGAAACGAGATCGAGAAGTTGCGGAACTTTTGGAGCGAAGCGAAAGAGATGCAAAGATGATCGCTCGGTTGGAAAAACGGGCACAAACTGCGGAGACGGCGTCTATTGCGGTGAAATTTTTGTGCGAAGAAGCGCAGAAATCCATAGAAGATAGCGAAATTGCTGCGGCGTACGCCGAGAGAAGAGCCGCGCGGCTCGCGAGTGGATTCGGCTCCTCCTCTTCCTCCTCGGACGTATCATCCTCAGATGATGACGATGATGATAATGAATACAACAATAAAGAGGAGAAGGAGAAAAGTAAAGTGAAGTTTAGAAAGCGAGCCGATGCGGCCAATCTTCGATTGGAGCGCTCGTTGCGAGATGCGAGAGCGACGTTGCGCGAGTGCATCGAACGCAAGAAAACCATGCTGTTAGAAACCGAGTACGACGATGTCAACGACGAAAACGATGCAGCGTCATACGAGGAAAAAAGGCGGGAAGTATTTGCATTCAACGTTGTGAAGGACGTCGCTGACATTCGCGTTTCTTTTCTCACGCGCGCGATTGCGAGCGTGCGATTGTCGCGCCGATGCGGCGCGCTCGAAGGTTTGATCGCTGGTCGAGCCGATCGAACCGTCGACGAGGACGAAGAAGAATATGGAAAAAATATTCGCAAAGATGATGACGAAGATGATTATCGCTCCATGAACAATACCATAAACACGATTGAGGAGGAGGAGGATGAAGATGATGACGATGACGATTTAGATTACGTCAGCTGGTAGTAAAATGTGTATGTAGTGTGCGAGGTATTTTTCATCTATGTAGATTAAAAACTGCTCTGCGCTTGTTGTTGTTGTTGATGTAATTTTTCTCTACGCACTCGCGTCGCTCTCGCGCTTTCGAGCAACGCCATCGCGCTCGCTTCAATATCCATCAGTTTTTCTTTCAACGCGTTTTGCTTAAACTCTCTGGATTCGCGCGTCGTCGGTACCGTCGAAGAAGAAGCGTCTTTCCTCGGCGTGGCGTACTGAGACGACGTTCTCGTCGCACTCCCTTTCATCTCGAGTTTAGCTTCGAGCGCGATGCATGCGTCGATGGTTTCTCGATACGAGCGATCTAAAGCTGAAAATCTACTGCTGCTACTATTATTTGTGTTAGTATTCTCGTCGCGACCATTCCTATTGTTCGTGTTATCGGCGCCAAAAAACGTGCCAGTCGCCTTTCTCGAAATCGACTTGAATGTTGTGTTCGTCAATTTCAAATTTCTTGCGTTTTGCTCGAAGTCGACATCGAAATCCCATGAACTCGCGGTTGATTTAGGACTATTTCTTTCATCCTTTGCTGATGTTTTTTTCTTCAGTGGAGACATCGAAGCTGCGATAGCTGGCGTTCTGCTGGATTGCCACGCGCTTTTTGCCTTCATCTCCATCGCGCGTTGTCTCCAAACGCGAAAGGCTGCGCGCAATCGTCTCGCATCGTTTTCTTCAATAAACGCGGATTTTAGCGCCAACAGCACCCCGTTTCTCTTCGCGCTTTCCTCGCGCCATCTTTGAAACACCACACTCGAGACGCGTTCGAGAAAGTTTCGTCTCTGAAAACGTTTCGCGGCTTGAACGATGGCGATGCCTTCCGGCGTCCCGAAATGCGTCTCGGATTCGTCCGCAATCGCACGTTCCACGACTGCGCGTTTCATTTGCTCTATTCTAGTTTGCTTCAACATTTGCACGTGCGTGTTCCATGCCAATAAGCAGTCTCTTCTTAATTGCGTCTGTTGCTTTCGATATTTCTGCGCGATAAACTTCTCCGTCAGCGCCAATCGATTTCTACTGTCTTCGGCTGAGCGTTTCCAAGACATAAATACGGCTCGTAAAACTTTAGCACGATGCTTTTCCTCTCTTCGTAACGTAAACGACCGTCTTTTTTCCGTGAGTGCTTTCCAATTTGCAAACGGTTGCGCAAAATGTCGCTCGTAGTGCTTTTTCGTCTTTAACGTTCTCACCAACGTTTCGTCGCGTTTCTTTTCCGAAACGGCTAAGGTTCGCCACGCTCTGAATACCTCGCGCATTTTCGAACGTTCGCGAAACATGATCGCGCGGTCTAACTTACGTTCTTGACTCAACGCTTTACGGCGCGCGACCGTTTTTTTATGCCAAAACTGAAGCATTTCCTTGAGTATTTTCGAATCATATTTTTGCATGGCGTCGTTTTCGAGCATTCGGAACCGTTTTTCCACGTCCGAAACCATCTTCCACTGTGAAAACGTTCGCTTTAGCAGTTCTGGTTTCACTTTCGTTTCAAAATGCACCTCAGCTTTCCGTGGATTCTCTACTCCTTGCGTTCGGGTTTCGTTTCGCCAAATATAAAACGCTTTGGCAACTTTCTTGGAGGACATGCGCGATATCGCTCGCGCCTGTAAGTTGGTAACAATCTTCGAACGCTTAGCGTACGTTCGCATCTGTTCGAACGCTTTCTCTTGCAACTGCGAGTTTCTAAAAGCAGCCGCTTTCCTCTCGTTACTTTTCCCTCTCTCATATTCTCTGACAAAAACGTCTTCAAAGATTCGTTTTTGCATCCGAAACCGTTTCGCTCGAATGTGATTTTCCAGACGGCGTTCCAACGCTCGATCCTTTTCCCGTTCCTCTCGACTCGTTTCCGTGGCTTCTTTCCACTCTCGAAACGCGCTCTCAATCACGCTTCTTCGTTTCTTGAGCAATAAAAACCGCAACGTTCGCTTCCATCGTTTCGCTTCCATCGTTTGTTCTCTCCATTTCGTAAAAAATTTCCGCGCTAACCGCTCCTTCTTTTCCTTCTCCATCGCTCCAACCGCGCGTTCGATCAACCTCTCCTTTCTCTCTTCGTACGTCTTCCTCCCTTGTTCTTCCTTCAACTTCAAAAGCGCAATCTCCGCTTCAAATTTCTGTTTCGTCTCCGCGTCTCGACTCGCGCGTTCCGTCGCCACTCTCAATTTCTCGTTTTCGTTCGCTTTCGTAAACTCCTCCAACTTTGCCTCGTGCGCGTTCGCTATCCGCGTCTCCTCTTCCTTCCATTGCTCTTTCTCTTTCTCAAATTGCTTTTGCAGTGCCTCCATCCGCTCGTTCAACTCTTTCACCTCTCTCTCCACATCTCTACTCTCTTCTCTCTCCTTCCTCTTCTCCCTCGCTTCCATCCGCCATCTCTCAAACATCTCTCGTTGCAACTTCATCGCTCGCCGACTCGTCGCCCGCGCCAACCGTTCCTTCAACCGTTTCCCGCTCATCCTTTCTTTCCTCCACCGATCGAACGCCGCTCTCAAATATCTCAGCCGTAACCCTTCCACTTTCGATTTTAATCGTTTATTCTGTATTTTCGTCCTTTCCACTTCTTCTCGCCAGCTAGTAAAACACGCGCGCTGGTACCTCAGCGCTCGCCTGTGCAAGGAAAATTTCAACAGTTCCATCTGTTTCTTCTCCAAAACGATGTGTAACAGTTGCGTTTGCTTCTCGGTTTCCGCCTGGTGTCGCCAGATTTGGAAGGTCAATCGAAGTAAGCCATCTTTGTTTTCCTCCTCTTCCTCGTCGTCGTCGTTTGAAGGTTTTTCGAGGACGATGTCATCTTTAGTACTCCTCGTCGTCCTCGTCATCATCGGCTCAACCAACCGCTCTTTTGCCGACGATGTTCCCCCTGATGTAAAAGATGTCAATCCTCGCGCGCGTGTCTCGAACGTCGTATAAATTTTTCTGCCGAAAGAAAGTGCTACGAATACTACTACTACTACTGTTACTGCGCGATGATGATGATTCGTTTAACTTCTTCTTCTTCGTTATTACTTTGCATTCTGACGGTTGTATCTGTGAGGTGTTCAAAATGCATTTTTTCTCCCCACAAAATGGGGGGAGGAGGACACTAGAGGGAAAATGGTGTTTGCTTTCTTTCTCGCGCATGCGTTTTGTTTTTAATAACACGTGCTGCTGCTATACAAAATACAGGTTGCTTTGGCTTTTGGATGATGATCTTTCACATCATTTTTTACACCAAAGCGATAAAGTCGTCTCTGATATTTTCCAGCGCGATGAGAACCTCGTTGCGTCTTTGTAACGGGTTCGTGAACGGGTCGTTGTATTGCGCCAACTCGACGAACTCGTCGCCTCGGCGAGGGAGGAATTCTACCCCGTCGTTTTTGGATTCTTCTCTTTTCATGGCTTCTCTCAACTTTTTTTCAGTCTCGTCCGTGATTTCTTTGTTCGCGATGCCGGAGAAGGACGCCACGGCGACGAGAAATCGTTCGCGGTCTTTCACCGCCACCGAACCGTCCACCGGCTTGATTGAATTCGAACTCTCTTCCACGACAAACTGCATCTTTTGATTCTTATTCGAAAACACCGGCGTCGTCATCTCCATCTTTTCGTTTTGCTCGTTCTTACCAAAAATGTAACCAGCTAGGCGGTTAAAAGCCTGCCCAGCTTCGCTATCTTCCATCTTCGCGCTCCCGGTGTTTGAGTTCACTGTCGTCTCGGCGACGAAAAATTTCTCGTATTCTCTCACCTCGAAATCGCGGTACCTCCTCAACGTCACGTACTTCGGCGTCTTCAAATTCTCCGGCGTCTTCGCAAAGTTAAACATCTGCTTTAAAACTTCCTGCACGGCTTCTGGACTCAAATACGTTTGGTTCTCGATGCTATCCCACGTGTCCACGTGTTTCACGCACTCGTGCGGAAACCTCTGGTCCATCTCCATGATGGATCTCCCGGTAAACGTCAGCTCGGGATTCCACAAGAACGGAAACGAAGGTAAGTACATCTTCATCGTCCATCGCGTCGTGATTTCAAAATCGTTCGTCTTTTCGATCGAATGCATCGTATATATTGGTTTGAACACGTTTTTCAACATCTGTATGTTGAAGTTGTACCCCGAGAAACTTTCGTATTTCGAGAGCGGATCCGTGAAGACGACATTTTCGGCGTATAACTTCGGATCGATCCCGCGATCGTCGAATAAGTGCGACAAGTCTTCCGTCAAATCTTGTTTCAGCTTTTGGAGCGTTTCCCCGGTCAACCCTTTACTCTCTTCTTCTTTTCTCGTTTCTGTTGTTGTTGTCGTTTGTGCCGCTCCGTCGACGTCAACAGATGATGATGACGATGACGACGACGACGACGACGATTCAAACGACGATGTCGCCACGCGCTGACGATGAAAACGCACGAAAACGCTTCTACTACTTCTCCTCCCGCTTCTCCCATAACTGCTGCCACAACATCTCGACGCCGCCGACGAGTGTAACACCGAACAACGCATGGTTTCCAATGAGGAGATTTCGCGAACGATTTCCCTCACAACAACAACTTTCTTTGGTCGTCGTCGTCTGATGACAAGCAGCGCTGGCACGAACGAAGGCGGTCACTACGGGAGAGTGTTCTCGCTGAGCTTCAGTCCTCCTTTTCTCGACGACTTTAAAGAGGATGAAGAAGAAGAAGAAGAAGTACACGCGCAGCAAAATCCCCTAACGGAGATGAGAACGACGAGGACGACACCAAAGAAGAAGAAGAAGAAGAAGAAAAGGAGACGAAAACGATTCTTAGCGACGAGCGGAGAGGACGATTGCGTGCGATTGTGGGTCGTCCACGCTTCTTCTTCTTCTTCTTCTTCGGAGGAGGAGGAAGAACAAAGCGTCAAAGTGGAACCGAAACCGTTCGGGTTGAGCGTCCTGAGAGGACACTCCGACGCCGTGTTGAAGTGCGCTTTTGGCCTTTCGCGCGGCGCTTTCGATGACGACGATGATGACGATGAAAAGTGCTGCGAGAATAAGTCGTCGTTCGCGTTAGCGACGGGGTCGTCCAACGGCGAAGTGTTCGTTTGGCGAGTCGTGACTACCTCTGGTTCTGGTAAGAGCAAAAGCGGCAAAGGCGAGAACGGCGACCGGTTGATGGCGAAGTTTAACGCGAACAGAAAGAGAGCAGAATATGGGATTTCAAACGAGGACGACTTGGTCGAAGATGCTTTTGACGGAAAGGACGACGAGAAGGATAACGACAACAACGAAGTGTACGGGTTGAAATTTTTAGGCGGAAAGGATGAGTATTTAGTCATCGCCACGGACGCGGAGTTGATTGGCGTGGAAGTTACGCGGAGGAGTTTGAACGAAAAGAACGGGGGAGAATCATCGGTAGAGTTGAAGGAGATTGCTCGCACGCCGCTTGGATTCTCGTTGAACGAAAATGTCGGCGATGGCGGTGGTGGACAAGGTAAATTCGATATAGCGTACGCGTTTGCGATGGACGCGTACGCGACCAGGAGTCGGAGTCGCGTTGATACCGATACAATGGGAAATAAACACATTTTATCGGTTGGATATTCAAACGGGACCATGCGCATGTACTGTTTTGATGCTAAAGCGCGAGAGTTTTATCTCGTCGGGGAGAACGCGAGCGTGTTTGATGACAACAACGGCACAGGACGGAAGAACATGGCGTGCACGTCGTTAACTTTCGTGTACCCAGCCGTGGAAAACGAACTCGAGCAGTTCCCGAACGTTGTGATGTGTAATCGTTTTGGCGACCTCGTGATGTCGGACGCGAAAAATTGGATCGAAAGGAGCAAACCGAGGTTAAATGTGCAAACAGATTTCGCGTTGACGCACGCGGTGGCAGATGTTGGGAACGGGTTCGTCGCGTGTTGCGGACGCATGAAGGAACGTAACGTGAATGGAGTAGCTCTGTTTGACGCGTTCGATGTTCAAAGAGGGTCGATGTTCTTAAACGCGAGCGAGATGATGGGCGAGCACGCGTCCAAGTATCCTCTGTTGTGTGTGGGAGGTTTCGCGGAAGATGTTGAGGAGGAGGAGGAGGAGATGGTGGAGGATAGTACTAGACGAACTAGAATAACCGTAGTCGCTGCGGGCGGAATGCCCGCAAAATTAGTCAACGAGAATTTCTCGAATAGAAGCAACGCGAAGAGTTTAGGATTTAGCTTGGCGAAAATGAAAGTAGGAGGGAAAAGAGACGGGGAAGAAGAGAATACCAAGACTTCTCGAGTCTACGCTTGGGATTTCATCACATAAATACAACTTTGACATTACGCATAAATACAACTATTTGAACATTATTGGACTTATCGCGCTACTACTTTATCGAGCACTTCGCACTGTCGTCTAAAATCTACGAGCTCGTGGGCAGCCGCCCAACCGCCCGCAGCGACAGCTGGAAGACCCGGGCCAGGGAATCGGGAATCTCCCACTAACAATAAATTTTTCAAATTACTCTTGGCGGAAGTCACGGGAACCGCGGCCGCGGAGTCATCTCCGGATTCTTTTTTCTTTATCCACCCGGTGCCGCCGTACGTGCCTTGAGAATTTCCTCTTCGTAAAAAGCGCGCGTGCGTAATAGGCGTCCCAACCATCTCAATTTCTGCGCGGCTTCTCAAATCCTCGACGGTGATATTATTCAACGCTTTCGCAACAGCTTGATATAACACTTCGCTTCGTTCTTTCTTCAATTTATTGTATTCTTCTGAGTTATATTTCACGTTCTTCCAACGCGCCAAAGGCTCGTTCCCGGGAGTGTAGGCGTGAATCACGTGTTTGCCTTCCGGCGCCATGGACGGATCTTTAATCGACGGTATCGAGACCAAGACGAGATTTTGCTCCGCGTCCACGCCTTTGTCCCAATCACCGACCCACACGTGGTGCATTTCCAGTGTTTCCGCAGCTGGTAAATTTGCGGCGTCAATGCCGAGGTGTAAATGCATGAACGATTGGCAAAATTCGACGTCGTCGTCGACTATTTTCCCGCTTTTAGTTGTTCTAGTCGTAGACGACGCTTCCCGCACGCTCTGGCGCCTCCCTTCCGCGCAATCTCTCAAAAGCGCCTCGGTATCCCAAATCGTCGCGTTTGAAATCACCGCTTTTCTCGCTCTTAAGATCTTCTTCTTCCCGTCTCTCGTTTTCGTGACAATCCCAGTCGCTTCTTCTTCTTCTCCGTCTTTCTTCTCCACTAAAATCTCTTCACAGTGAGTTCGCAAGCGCAAATCGCCGCCGTATTTTTCAAAACCTCTCACTAAGCAATCGACGAGCGCGCCCGATCCACCGATTGGAAACTCTAACGCAGCATTTGGAGCGTACCAGTCTGCAAACATGTACCCAATTTCTGCGCCCATCGTCGCTTTGGACGTCCCACCGGAAAGCAAGAAGCAGAGTAAATCCATGTAATCTCGAATAAACTTCGAGTTGATGTCGTTCTTATCCAGAAACGATTCGTAATCCGATAAAATCGCGTTCAAACTCGGCATCGATTGAAACAACCCCGGGATAAATCTCGCTAAAGTCCACGCCGCGTATGCGTCTGTTCTCACCGCGGCGGGTGGTAACGCCGCGCTCGCTTGCGCCAACGGTTCCATCTTCTCCTTCAATTTTCGCCAATCCGCGACTGCTTCGGCGTCGTAATATTTCTCTAAACATTCGATGAATTGATCGTTTCCTACTTCCGTGACGAACGTTGCCTCCGGAAAGTGCACTTTCCACGTGTTGTATCGAATACATTTCAACGGTTCGTCGATCGCGTGTAATATCTGCCCCAGCGGATTGCTCGTGGGAAACTGAGAGAGACCGGTATATAAACTCGGTCCGGATTCGAACGTAAATCCATCTCTTTTCCACTCGTGCGCGGCACCTCCGGCGTGCTCGTGCGACTCAACGCAGCAGACTTTCAAGTCGTATTTCGCCAGTAACGCGGCAGCGGATAAGCCGCCGATGCCTGAACCGATTATCACCACGTCGAACGTTTCTTCTTCCATCGCATCATTGGATGATGACGTTTGCGCTTGCACGACTTCTGTTGTTCTCAAAAGACGACGACTTTGATGCGTGCGACGATGAAAAACTCGACCACGAGAAGAAGAAGAAGAAGAAGAAGAAGCGGTGGTGGTGCTAATGGTAGCAGCGCATCGATGCGTGCAACAACACGACTCCGAAAACGACATGTGTGAGTATGAATACTACTACTACTAATGTTGTGTGTGCGCCCGAAAAGTGCAGAGCAAAAAAGCTCTAGAGAAAAAAAAATGTGACACAAATACTTCTTCTACTCAACTGAGAGAGTATCGCGTCGTCATCATTTGAACAACGAGGAGACGTCGTCACCACCACCACCGGAGGAGGAGGAAGAAGAATTTGAGCCGAAGAGCGCGGAAGAAGGCGCTTTCTTCTTCTTCTTTTCCTTGGCGTTCCTTTTTTTCTTTTTGCTCTTCTTCCCGTCTTTGCTTTTTTTTCCGTCTTCTTCTTCTTCTTCTTCTTTGGAAGAACGCGAGGCCGCGTACTCGGCTTTTACGCGGTGTCCGGTATCGCCGTCCTCGTCCTCGTCCTCGTCGTCTCCGAAAAGGCCTCGCAAGCGATCCGTTCTCGTCTTTTTCTTTTCCTTATTCTTCTTCTTTGGAGAAATGTTGGGCTCTTTATGAGCACCCCTAGCGCTCTTCTTTTTCTGCTTTGGCTTCTTCCCGAAAATACTCGCGTCTTCTTCGTCTTCGTCTTCGTCCTCCTTCTCTTCGCTACTCCTATTTCTATCGCTATCGCTACTGCTACTACTCGTTCGTATTCTTCCTTCCCCGAACAGCATCGAGGCAGGTTCGTCGGCGTCGGTATCACTACCGAGCCCGTCGCTCAATAAATCATCCTCTGAACTCACGGAAGAAATGCTGCTCTTTTTCTCCTCCTTCTTTGTCTTCTTCTTCTTTGTCTTCTTCTTCTCGTTCATTTTCTTCTTTTTCGTCGATTCCGCGAGGAGCAACACTTCCTTGGCGAACCGTTCGCGCATCTCCTCTATGGTTTCATCTTCCTTTATTTCCTTCTTCTTTGCCGCTCCCGCTGCTGCTTTTCGTTGATTTTGCATCAATTTCTCTCTTCTTCGTCTTCGCCTGCGCGCTTCAATACTTCTTCTGCCAACGGTATCCTCGTCGTCGCTGTACGAATCCGCTTCGGCCTCTTCGGCCTCGCTTTCCTCCTCTTCGGCTGATGAAGAAGACACCGAAGACGATTCCGACGTCGACGTTTCGCTCGTCGTATCCTCATCGTCTTCTTCACCCGACGAATCGTCATCATCCGTGGACGAAATATACGGTCCAAACCTTTCCGGGTTCGGATTCACCGCATTCGCTAACCCTAACGTCGAATCCTGGTAAAACGAAGCCGTCCCGACGACGTGTGGCAACGGACGCCAAAACACGTTCCCGGTCAATTTCACGTCGCCGCGATGATTGTTCCCGAGCCATCGCTTTTCGGTTTTCTCAATCGCGCGCGCGAGAAGCTCGTTTCGTTCTCGTTTCTTCGCTTCGTTTCGTTCGTTTTTTCTGTCCTCTTTTTGTCGTCCTCGTGTTGTGTCATCTTCCTCGTTCAACGTCGAATCATCACCTACTGAAACGCCTCCTCCAACTGCTTCTTCTTCCTCTTCGTCTTCGTCGTCGTCGTCGTCTTCTTCGTCTTTGACTTTCCTTTCCACGCCAACGGAATTCCCAATTCTGCTCAGACCAATCTTACACGCGTTCAATCGCACGTTCACTTTTGAAGAGACCGCGATTAAGTGTTTCATTTTTAACTCCATCGTCTTCATCTTGCTGTTCTTCTTCGTGTTCTTCTCGGACTTCTTTGAATGATACTCATGGATGAAGATTTCTCCGCGCATCTTCTCGAGCAAATCGATTACACGCCAAAGGTGTTGTTGGTGTTGGTCTCCAAGTCCTCCGCCTCTGGTGAAGGACGACGACGACCATTGGTTCGTGTTATTATTAGTAGTAGTATCACCAAAGTCTTTTTTGAGCGATTGGATGGAGGAGTTTATGGAGGAGGAGGAAGAGGAGGAAAGAGCGGTCATGTTTGAAGCAATTTGAAGAGCAAACGAACAGTTGTTTTTTCCCTTGCAAATCACTTTCTCTCTCTCGTACGACTCGCGGATAGGTTTGATCGAGACGATGCGATAATAAAAGGTATTACAAACGCGCCGCGTTATACATATACTTATTATTGTTATTGATTTACAACGTTTAAAATATCCTCTCCGTCGACAAACTCTTTAATCCTTTCCGCGACGCTATCGATTAATCTTTGCCTGGTTTCCACTCGCTTCCACCCGATGTGCGGGGTTAAGGTGACGTTGTCGTCGAAGACGTTCCCCGGGTTCCAAAGCAACGAGTCCTCGTCCGGAGGTTCTTTCGTTTGGACGTCTAAACACGCGCCGGCGATTTTCTTTTCCTTTAATATTTGGATCAAATCTTCCTCGTTACATATCGCCCCGCGAGCGGTGTTGATTAAATAACTCGTCGGTTTCATCAGCGATAACTTTTCGTAATCGAGCATACCTCGGGTGGCGTCGTTGAGTGGGCAGTGGACGCTCACAAAGTCGGATTCGGATAACAACTCTTCTAACGACTGATAGACGTCGTATAACTCTGTTTTTGCTTTTGCCGACCTCGAATACACGTACGGTTTCATTCGAAACGCTTTCGCTAATTCGCACACGCGTTTCCCGATCGTTCCGTTCCCGCCAATCAATCCTACTTTTTTCCCTTCCAACTCGAAGTGCGGCAAGCCGCTAAAGTTCGTAAAGTGTGCGCGTTCGTTCCGCTCCAACATCTTTTGCTGTTTAATCATGCTCGCGGAGGAGTTTAATATGCTCGTGATGACTAAATGTGACATCGCCTCGGTTGAATATTCCGGCACGTTCGTCACGCGAATCCCTCGTTTCTTCGCTTTCTCGATATCGATGTTATTAAAACCAGTCCCGGCTTCGCATATTAACTTCACCGAAGTCGGGAGTAAATCGATATCGATTTCTATTTCTTTCGTGACTATGCAATTGTGACCTTCAGAGCGTTCGGCGACGACATCAGGCGAAGGGGAGGAATCTTGATGCGCGGTTAACGTGTTTATGTTCTTGTTCTCGTTTAAGTTGTTAGTATCTTCTCCTCCTCCTCCCGAGGACTTTGACAGCCCGAGCGCTTGGGAAAGCGAATGTAAATTCAACTTCCCGTCGAAATCCAATCGCCCCGCGTTCACCACGCAGACGTTCGCAATCATCTTATTACCTCTCACGATCGCATTTTTAGCGGCAGAGGATGAGGACATTATATAATCTTCTTCTCTTTAACTTCTTCTTCTTCTTTGTCGTCCAAGTACGTCGTTGTCGTTAGGTAAAGAGAAACAAAGAGAGATAAAAGCGTTGGTCGTAAAGAGAAGGGAGAGATAAAAAGTGACGAGGATCGTGTGATTTTGAGAGATGAAAAGAACGCGTCACAAGGGGACAAAACAGAGAGAAACAAAGAGAGAGAAGGAAAGCAAAAGAGAGAGAAGCAGGCACCCGAAACAAAACCACTTTTTTGATTGTTCAGATCTTTTTTGAACGACTTTTCCCTTCTTTTTAATAACTCCTTTCGAGTGTGTCAGAGAATAATTATATCTCTTCAAAATTATATCTCTTCATTAAAAGAACCGCACACCATCATTGTTGCGCGACATTAATAAACACACGCGCACCACGTAGCATCATCTCTCTCTCTTTGCGCGACGACGACGTGAGCGAAAGAGTATCAGCACTCAAAAGAATATATCCCCACTCTCTGAATCATCGTCAGAGAGAGAAAAAGATCCTCCCTAATTTTTGACCGAAACCCACGAAAGTAACCAACGGAAGAAAAACTCCCAACGGAAGAAGAAGCACAAAAAGAATAAAAATGGCAGTCCGTTGGCTGGAACACCTCCACGCGCGAGAAACGCAGAAACGACGACGCTCGCGCGACGAAGAGTGGTTCTCCCACGGGGAATCGTTCAACCCTACGGATTTAGGCGCCATGCTCATGTCCGTCGCCGGGTTTACGTTACCGTCGAAAGAGGAAATCGAGCAGTCGTTGAATACGTTTTGGAACCGATGGATGTTTTTTGGAGGAGGACATTTTGGACAAAATCATCAACAAAGCGTGTCGATGTATTTTATGGTGTTCGCCTCGTGTAGCTTCGTTTTGACGTTACTTTTAGTCGTCTTGCTCGGGATGAGGTACGATTTTTCGAGATTGGCGATTATTTTGAAAGAAGCGGTGAAGTCGTCGAGGCAGAACGTGTCCGCGAACTCCGTGAAATCGATTTGGTTTACGCTCAGTTCGCTCGTGTTTGCGAGAGAATTGATGAAGGCGGTGAAACGCAGAGTGTTTAAGAGACGATTGAGAAGACAGAGAGAGTTAAGGCGACGGCTGAATCAACAACAGCAGCATCAACAACAACAACAACAACAGTCTCTTCAGCAAAGAGAACGGGAAGGAGAAGGAGGTTCGGGGGAGCGCTCCGAGAATATCGACGCCGGTAATACTACCGCCGGCGCGCGAAGACGGTTGGAAAAAATTGTGGAGGAGAACAATAATAATAATAACAACAATAATTCGAGCAGCAAAACGACGGACGTGCAAGAAATCAGCGGCGAAGATGATGAAGGCGAGGAACAGAACAGAGCGGCGTCTTCTCCTTCGCCAAAGGCGGCGCCCAAGGGTAACTTGCCGAGACGAGGGTCCATGCTTGGTTTGTTCGTGAAAGAGTCCAGGAAACACTCGCACCAAGAGGCTTTCTTTGACGTCGCGAACGAGCGAACGACGTTTAAAGGTGCCGGGGTGGATAATCCGGACGTTGTACAAAAATTAGATTACGAAAAGTTTCGAGACCGATTAGCCACGGGCGAACTCTCCGCCGCGGCGAAGAAGAACCAGAAAAACAACAACGATAACCCTAGGTTTTTTGAAGACGAACAGGTACCAAAGTGCGATTACGGCGAGTGGCAGGAGATGATGCGTAAAGAAGATAAAGAAACCGGGAGCACGTACGTCGCTTGGCGTCACATTCTCCCGTACGGTGGGACGGAATACCTCTCGAAATCGACGTTTCAAAACTGCACGCCGGAAGAGTTGTGCGATTTCTTCAACTCGGACCAAACTAGAAAAGCGTGGGATCCTTTACTCATAAAATCAGAAATCATCGAAAGAGACGTGAACACTGGTGCGGATCTCGTGTATTGGGAGCGGAAGTTACCGGTGATTTCGAATCGCGATTACGTCTTTTCTCGACGCACGTGGACGGAGAAACAGAAAAGTCCCGCGAATCAAATGTTTGACGATTTGACGCCGCCGACGACGCCGATGAAAGGAGGAGGGATGAGATCGGCCGCAGATTTTTTGTCCCCTTCTACCAGTAAGAATAATAAGAGCGTGTACTTCTCCATCACGAAAGGGATGAGTCATCCGAACGTTCCAAAATCGAAAAGAGTTTTGCGCGTCGATCCGTATTACTCGGCGTGGAAAATCGAAGCCGTTCCTGATTTCGAGAACGAGGATGAAGTGCGCGGCTTAAAGCCGTACACCGCGGCAAGATGTACGCTCATTCACTTTGAAGAGCAGCACGTGCAACACGACGTCGCGAGACTCGCGGTGAGACACGGTATGTGGTCCGTCGTGAAGCCTATGATTCACGGGTTCCGCGCGTTTCAACGAGTTCGAGAGACGAAGTTTATCGAACAAGATTCCGGTGGCTTTAATCGAAGAGACCAAGACATGCTCGAAGACGTCGTTCACGAGAAACAAGTCGGATTTAGAATGCGAAAAGAATTAGGAATGGCGATGAAAACCTTCGTGGTCCCAATGCTTGTAGGCTTTTTGCTCGCGAAGCAAAGCTTTGGCGGCGGTTCGGATATAAACAAATTAGACGTGGTCGGGAAGCTTTTACGCGCGCTCGAGAGGAAAGCAAACAGAGGAAGAGGTGATGGTTCGAGGAAGAATAGCAGTGCTAGTATCGTTGATACTTCTGTTGTTCCTTTGTCGTCGATTCCGTTCTCCATGGAATCGCCGCAAATTAATTTAGAAGTCAGATGATGACAACATTTGACAAACGCACAAGAAATACATCTTTTGCAATACAAAATTTTCAACTTTACTACAATCTTTCTTTTACTTCCTCCGCGAGCGCACGCACGCGCATCACTTTGTCATCGTCGTCACCAACCGCGCTGTCACTACCGCTACTATTATTACTACTACTACTCTTACTGCTATTATCAATCACTTCCTTCAAGTACACCTCCAAAGCGCACGAAAGTTTCGCCGGGGTTGTGCTCACCACCTCCACCTCTTCGTTCTCTTCCATTTCCTTCAAATCCTCCTCGTCCGGAGGCGTCAACGCGTCGGTTAAAAGCTGAGACCGCTCCGGTCCAGGTTCATACTCCAACAAAAACTCTATAATTCTCCTTTCCGGAGGCACCGCGGTCGTAAAGAGCGTTTTAGCTTCTTCGGTGTTTAATTTTGCGCGTCCGATGAGTTCAGTCGCGCTCGATTTCGCCCGCTCTCGATTCATCATTTTCTGCGAGAGCGCATTCTCTGTTCCAGTTTCTTCCATCGCTTTCGTCAACGCCGCCCAGCGTTGTTTAACTTGTGTTTCAATCGAATACGTTTCCAACGTATTATCGTCTTTGCTACTCTCGCCGCCGCTTCCATCCTCCAACTGTTTCTTCAGCGTCGCTTCGTGCGCTGCTATCGAATCCCGCAAAGTCTCCGGGAACCCAACCTCGCTGGCGCGTTCAAACGTCGCTCTCGACTCGACCACCACCAGAGCACTCTGCGCTAACTCGTCCAACTCCTCCGCTTCTTTTTTATCCCCGTTCGCCATTTTCTCTTCTATCCTCGTCAACAGTCGGTCGAAAAACAGCGTCGTCAACTTCGTCAAGTTCTCGTCCACGCACTTTTCAAATTCATTCGAACTCGTCGTGTCTCCTCCTCCTCCATTTCCTCCTCTTCTTTCCTCAATTGTTGTTGTTTTTGTTGTTCCCTTTTTCTTCTTCTTCGAGAGGAGTAAATCGATCAGCGCTTCATCGTCTTCTTCTTCTTCATCAGCTCTGACGATGTCATTTGAAGCCGTCGCCGCCAGCCCGATGAAATTTTGCAAAGAAGAAGAAGAAGAAGAAGAAGAACTCCTCCTCCTCGCGCGAAAAGGACGAGCAGAAGAACATCTGGAGAATCGATACGAGTCGGGAGCAGCAGCGGCGACGACAAAACCTCCTCCTTTTCCTCCTCTTTGTCTTCTCGAAGCGTTCTGAGTTGGAACAACAAACACACTTTGTTGCGGTGGAAAATGCACGAACATGTTTTGGTCAATTAATGAAGCACATTCCCCCACAAAACGCTCTCAATACGCTCTGTAAACGCATCACAAACGAGCGCATTTAGCGCATCAAAAGCTTCGAATAATGACGCTAAAAAACGACCCTCTGGAACTCGCCATCGCGAAATCTCTCGCCGAAATTTTCTCCAAGAAAGATTTAAACTTAGATTTACTCACCATCGCATCCATCGTCGAGGAATTGGAATCGAAACTGTCCAACGGGGAAGGACGGGATGGATTGATTAAACAAACGAAGAAAAAATTCATCAGGGCGATGGTGCAAGCGCACTTGGACGAGAGCCACTTCGGACACGCGAAAGCGAAACGTGGAGAACCGTGGACGAGCACGGAAATGATCCTCAAGAGGGAGGAGGAAGAGAAAGAGAAAGAATTAAAAGAAGCAGATTCGGAGGAGGAAGAGGAAGAGTCCGAAGAGGATGAAGAAGACGTTTCGGACGCGGAGAGAGGTACGCATTACCACAGCGCGAAACGAACGACGAGGGGCGATACGAACCCTTCGAAGAAGAAACAACAAAAGAGGACGGGATCGGGTGGTAAATCTACGACGTCTTCGACAAAGGAAATGAAAGATCCGAACAAACCGAAAGGTCCGCAAGGCCCGTACATGTGCTTCGTGTCGCACAACCGCGAGAAAATCGTGAAAGAGTTTCCGGGGATTTCGTTCGGCGAATGCGGGAAGAAGTTGGGGCAAAGGTGGCAAAATTTAAGCGAGAAAGGGAAGGAGATGTACAACGAAATGGCGGAGAAAGATAAGAAGCGATACGAAAAGGAGATGGAGAAGTACGTGCCGATGAGCGATACGGAATTGAACAAATTGAAGGCGAAAGCCGAGAAGGAGAAAAAAGAGAGGAGCGAAAACAGCGGGTTTAAGAAACCGTACAAGTGTTCGGAAAAGTTGAAAACGTTTTTAAACGGGCAAGAGACCATAACTCGCGCGCAGTTGACGAGCCAGATGTGGGCATACTTTAAGGAGAAGAATTTGAAGGATCCAGAGAATAAACAGTTCGTGATTAGCGACGACAAGTTGTTCAAACTCATCGGCGAGCGGCGGTTCAAAGCGTTCGGGTTCATGAAGTATTTGTCCAAAGATTTGATTCCGATGTAGAAGAGAGAGAGAATGAGCGAGAGAAAGAGAGAGAGAGATGTCATCAGTAGCACCTCAGAATCGTGATGTATATACATGAAACTACACATTCGCAATCGACATCTTTTTTAGTACATCCGAGACGAAACCTCGTTGTTTTACAAAAAAAAATACGAGAGGAAGGATTTTCTCACATTTTTCTCGTCACATCTTCTTCTCTCTCTCTTCTAAGAGAACGACGAGCGCGAGAGAGATACGATCATCGTCTCAGACTCGTCGTTCGTTCGTTCTTTCCCGCGTTGTGGTGTTTTGCGAGCATTCTCTCGTCGTCGTCGTCGTCGAGAACGAGCAGCGCGAAGAACAAACTGTTTGCGTTGTTTTTGAAGAAAAAGGCGAGAGCGTAAAGAGAAAATGTTTCGAAGCCAAAGCACGCCGCTGACGGGGACCTCGGCATCCTCCTCGGGGGTCTTGCTCTCTCCGCGGTACGATTGCAAATCCCCGCGATCTTTATACCACGCGAGAACGCAGAAAAAGAAGAAATCGCCGCTCTCGACGACGTGCTTCATTTTGTGCGTTTTCGTGTTTTGTTTGGTGGTGGTTTTGCACCGGATGGAGGTGATTTTTGGCGGCCATCCGCGCGCGAGGGGGATGTCCGCGTTTTCGTTGCTCGCAAGTGGTGGTGAGAGAGGTGATGAGGAGATTGAGAAGGCATCAGTATCGTCGTTTCCGTCCATCTCCTCGGAATCTTTTTACTGGGCGTTGGTGACCGCGGACGATATACGCGTCGCGTTTTTTAATCCCGTGTTGAAAGTTATCGTTGGATTTACGGCGTTCTTATCCGCTTTAGTCGCGGCAGATCGGGCGTTTCATTTATACGTCGCGTTTTATTGGAAGTATTTGTCGAGAAAAGACTATTTGGACAGATTTAAGCGGCCGAGCGGGAAACGAGTGCCGTCGTATTCGATGGAGGAAATGCAACAAAGTTCACATTCGTCGTTTTTGCCGCCGGGCGCGGAGTATTATTCAACCATCCCAAACGTCGTCGTCCAACTCCCAATGTTTAACGAAACCGCCTGTTGCGAAGATATCATCAACGCCGCGTGTCGCATGAAATGGCCAAGAGAGCACTTCATGGTGCAAGTTTTAGACGACTCCACGGAGTTGGAGGCTCGAGAGATTGCGCAAAGCGCGGTGCATCGATGGATGAGTCGAGGCGTCAACATCCAATACGTGTGCCGAGAAAACAGGAAAGGTTATAAAGCTGGTTCGATGTTAGACGCCATGGATTTGATTGAAAACTACGATTACGTCGCTGTTTTTGATGCGGACTTTGATCCTGATAGCGATTTTCTGTTCAATACCGTCCCTTGGTTGATGGAAAACGAAGACGTCGGTTTCGTTCAGACGCGATGGACGTTTACGAACGCGAAAGAAACCGTTTTGACCAGAGTCCAAGAAATTTCCTTGTCGTACCACATGCTTTGCGAACAGTACGCGCGATGCTCCGCCGGATTATTCTTCAACTTTAACGGCACGGCTGGCGTTTGGAGGAGAAAATGTATCGTCGACGCCGGCGGTTGGAACTTTCGCACGACCGTGGAGGATATGGATTTGAGTTTACGCACGTATTTAAGAGGGTGGAAGTTTATTTTCTTGAACGATATCACGTGCGATAACGAGATTCCGGCTGAATACGACGCCTATCGAAAGCAACAACACCGCTGGAGCTGCGGCCCGATGCAACTGTGGAGGAAAGCGACAAAAACGATTTTAGAGTCCAACGGCGTCTCGTTGGCAAAAAAAGTCTATTTGATCGTGTTTTTCTTTGGTGCGAGAATGTTTGCAGCGCACATCGTCAGTTTCTTCCTTTACTGTCTTCTTGTGCCTTTGTGCGCGATTAGCCCGGAAATACCAATCCCATTTTGGGCGTTAGTTTACACTCCAGTTCTCGTGACGATGAGTACTGTCGTGTTCACCAAAGAAGGTTGGAAAACATCAGTCGCGTTTGTTCTGTTTGAAAACGCGATGTGTGTCGTGAAACTGTCAGCCATGATATCCGGCTTGTTCGAGTTGTCCGACGCGCACGAATGGGTGGTTACGAAAAAATTGGGCAACATGTTCTCGTCGTCGTCGTCGACGTCGACGACGCCTAAAGCGCGCAGAAAAATCTATTTCAAAGAGCTCTCGATGGGATCTTTCTTCCTTTTTTGCGGCGTCTACGGAATACTCCAACACCAGCTCGTCCATTACTCTTTGTTTCTCATCGCGCAGTCTCTCGTCTTCTTCGCGTTTGGATTCAATAGAGTGACGTTTTGAATAATAATAATAATATTAGTAGTACTCTTCTTCTTCTTCTTCTTCTTCTTCCGATTACATATGTACAAAGCTATTATTAATAAGAGAGAGCAAGCACACGGATTTGTGGAGAAACAAGAAACTGTCTCGATCGATGCGCTTTTGAACGTATTATGGTAAAAAGCGCATCATCTCGCGCGAACCCGCAGAAAGCTGACGTGTCACAGGGGAAAAACCTCTGTCTTACAAAACCTGCACCTTCCTCACGTTCGCGCTGTCTTGCCTCTCCAACTCCGCGCTTTTTCTCGGTGGTTGAACGGGAGTTTTTGTCGTTTGTTTTTCTTCCTCTGTTTTCTTCTGCACGGGTACTTTCTCTCTCGCCTCGTCCATGCTCAGGCGATCTTTCTTGTGAGAGATCAGTAACCCGATGTCGTTTTTGGAGTCTTTGGTCGGAAAATCGTGCATCGCTCGTAAATATCCCGGCATCACAGTCTTCGAAGAGTTGTTGTCGTCGTTGTCGTCGTGGGATTTGCGTCTCAAAAAGTCTAAGGAAATTCTGCCCATGGTGTATTACTTGTTCTATTATGTGGTGTTAGTATAAGCTGTTCGTATTAGTAGAGCATACGCGTGAGTAGTGTTTTTTGTACAACTGTGTGATATTAGTATATGACGAAGAAAATGCTGACTCACACTCCTCGAAAGAAAAACGAGAGAAACTCTCAAAGAGGACAAAAAACACAAAACTCGAAATTTTCTCTCGTCATTTTGCGAAGAAAAAATTAGTGCGAAATTTTGCAGTCAAAAGCCCAAAAAAGAGGAGAGAAAACTCAGAAGTTTTCTTTCCTTTCCTCACTTTTCATCATCATCGCTTTGTTTTCTTTCTTTCTTTCTTTCTTTCTCTGCGGCCACGAAACCAGAATTCTTTCTTCTTTTCGCGCGCGCAAAAACAGAAAGAGAGAGATTGAGAGAGGCGTTTGAAAAAGCGTTCTTCGATTCGTTTTATTTATACGAGTGTATAAAGGGAAGAAGACGTTGGAAATTTTTCTTTAACGACTCTCCTCATTTTTAACGGATAGATATGATGATGATGATGACGATGACTTCGAGCAGCGGCGGCGTGGTGGTGGTGTCGAAAACTGCGCATCTGCAGCAGCAGCGCAGACGAGCGATACCCACCACCACCAGTACCACCACCTTTAAACGCGTGGTCGCGCCGTCCTCGTTCGCGGCTTCTTCTGCTTCTTGTTTTTTGTCGTCGGCGAGTAGAAAGGCGGCCAGAAAAAGTGCCTTCGTGCTCGGGCAAAATAAGCAGAATAATACGACTACGAGGAGGAGTAAAAGTAGGAGCAGTATCCTCGTGGTGAGGTCCTCGTCTGGAGGCAAGAATAGCGGCGGCAACAAGAATATCGTCATGTCGTCTTCGAGTACGTCGTCGGAAGGAGGATCGTGGGTGACGCGACTGAAATCGATCGAACTTTCCAAAAACGCCGGTCGCTTCCTTCTCGGTTTAGTCGCGTTGTCCTACGGCGGTTTGTGCGTGTCGTTGAAAATGGTCTTCGTGAGAGCCGGTCCACCGTCGGTTGGGACGTTAGGTATGATTAGAGGGTTTATGGTTCTGTTGTGTTTCGTGCCTCAGTTGTTAGATTCTTTCAAGAAGAACAAAAGCGGCGAGGTGAAACTGAACAACGAGTTTTGGTCGGCGGCGTTGGAGTTGGCGACGTGGAATTTTCTCGCGCAAGGGTGCTGCAACGTCGCTTTGTTGTTCACAGAAGCCACGAGAGTGTCGTTTTTAACGCAAGCGTCAATTGCGTTTACACCGTTTATTGAAACGTTCTTCGGGGAGACGGTGAAGAAGTTGGTTTGGGCAGGGTGCCTCGTCGCGTTAGTCGGGGTGGTGACGTTAGGAATGGATCCGGGGGGAGGGCAGTCTGTGGAGTTGGTCGGTTCGGTGATTCCGAAAGGATTAAATGCGGTGAATATCGGCGATTTGATCGCTTTAGGTGGAGCGTTGACGTACTCTCTGTACGTGTTTCGCATCGGCGCGTTCACGAAACTTGGGTTGGACGGGTCTCAGTTGCAGGCGTGGAAATCCTTCTTTCTGGCGTTTATGTATTCCGCGTGGGGGTTCACCGATTTCGCATTACACAGAGTAGGAATGACGACGACGACGCCGTTTGCCGGGTGGAAGGACCCCATCATTTGGTTGTTGATTGCATTTTCGGCGATCGTCGGTGGTTACTTGGCGGATGTCGTGCAAGCGAAAGGACAAGAATCGGTTTCGGCTTCGGAGACGCAAGTGATTTTATCCGGCGAACCGTTGTTCGCAGCATTGTTGGGAGGGGTATTTTTAGGCGAAGTGCTCGGACCGTTGGGATATCTCGGCGGCGGTTTGCTCTTATCTGGAGGGTTGATGTGCTCCTTAGCCGAAGGTTCTGGAACGAACGGAGCGGAGAAGAAAGAAGATTAAGGTATAAGACGTCGGGTAATTCGTTCGGTAAAAAATAAATCTAATATTTTGATCCCAGTCACGTTGTGTCACATCGCATCCAGTGTTCTAGGGACGTGTTTGCGAGCGCAATACTTTCCAATGCGTCAAAGAAGCCCCTTTCGATGATGATGCCATGTGTGATGTAAGACTCAAAAGCGCTTTTTAGAATGCCGTCCGTCGTTCGGGGAAACGTCTCATGCGGAAGATATTGTTTATTTTATCTGTTTTAGGGTCGCATTGTTGTTCGCCTACTGCCCAGCCTAACTCACCATTTTCGCTGGAGCCCCACCCGTAGAACCATCCAGTTTTCTCCGCGACTGCTCCGAGATGGTATCTCCCGCTGTGAATCTCCGCCATTCTCACGACGCGTCTCTCGCCCGTTTCCTCGTCCGTGTACGTCGGCATAATCACCGGCTTTGCGACAAAATTAATCAAACTAGGCGTATTCATGAGCTGGTCTTCCCAATGTTCAATGTGACGATGAGGCGGTATCGGCCGGCCGCACGCACCCTTTATATTTTTTCCAACCGTCCAAACGATACCAGAGCGGTCCAAAATCACCGTGTGCATTTGGCCGCCAGAGATATCTTCCGCCAAGATGCTGTAAACTACCTCGTCGTCGATGTCGTTAATTTCTGAATCTAAATCTTCATCCCTCGGAACAACATCGGCCTCCACTTCGATGAGGTATTCTAATTCTTCCGACAACTCTAGGTTGTTTACGCCATATTCGTCGGGATCGCCTTTTTCGTCTATTTCCAAACGTTCATGTTCGCTCCAACCCGTCGTGATATCTTTTATAACTGTTCCGAGTCCATTCTCGCGAAACCATTCTCTTTCACACGCGAGGATTTTCCCTTGATCGTTTCGAGGTGGATTGTCGCACCAGGTCAGAGCAATTCTCCGCGGGTACCACTGGTCTTTCCTTAATTGCGAGAACACGTGCACCGGAAAAGTTGCACCGCAGGCGAAGTGTTGGTTCGATCCGAACGCAAAAACCAAGCCACACGTGGATAGAGCTACGCTATGGTCGCCGCAACACACCGCTTTTTTTATCTTCATCTCTTCTGTTTCAACTACCCCTACCCCACCCCACCCCATCCTTACGGGAACTCTCGGAAAAGTGGTTATTTTCCTCGGCTGGTATTGCATGAAGTTATTTCCAATACCTAATTGACCGCGATCGTTTTTACCAAAACCAAAAACCAAACCATCCACGGTGGTCACCATGGACGTGTGTTTCTTCGCAGAAACGAAACGACACCGTCTAGAAATATAATCCGGACTGTCTGGATGCGCGGAAGTGCCTTTACTGCTATCGTTCTTCTCGCCTTCCTCTCTGATAAAACCTAACAACCTCGGCGTCCGATACTCGAACGTCGTCCTTTTCAAAATTTTCGTCCGTCTCGTCGGTTTCGTATCGTTACCGTCCACCATCATATCGTCGTTTCCTCTCTCGCTAAAATCGTCAACTTCTATTTCGGTGACTGTATTCGCGAACCCCAGCTCCCCATGCTTATTCTTTCCAAACGTATACACCTCTCCGCTTTCCATCAACATCACCGCGTGATTGGTCCCAATCGCGACCCACAAAACTTTTCTCGCCTGCTTGGCGCACCAATGAAAGTCAGGCGCAATCAATTTCCCGTGTTTCTCGTGCAAGCTTCGAATCCTCTTTGATTGCAACGCGGACGACTGGAACCGCTTGAAATATAAAAGCCGGTCCTCGCCGATAAAAACCTCATTCGCTCGAGCTTTCATCTTCGTCGAGCCGATCCAAAATTCGTCGCATAAGTATTCCGTCCCCCAAATCTCGGTTCTCCCGTCTCTGTGCGTACACGTCGTTGTCATCCAATTCATCCGATACTTTTTGTCCTGAATTGCTCTCCGTTGTTGCTTCAAATCTGCGCAATCGTCATCTCGCTCTAACAACAACCCTTTCTTTCGTAACTGCGCGCGTCGTTTCTCTCGCTCTCGCTCCTCCGCGAGCTTCCCGTCCAAAAATCGCAACGCGTCCAACCACGTCTCTTTGTCTTTCCCAAAGACTTCTGCTTCCTTCCCGTCCTCGTCGTCGTCGCCTTTGTTGTCTTTGGGATCACGATTCAAGGGCGGCAAAGTTCGTTTGTCTGCTACTTCGATGTACCTATCGACGAAATAACACTCATACCGAGCCAAGTTCCCTTTTCCTTCGCTCGGTTTAACATACACTTGGTCGTCGTTTCGCTTATAATTCAGCTCACTTTCCGGCCACGCTTTTAGGACCCGATTTTTGGCCGCTTCCATCGCCAACTGTTTACTGTTTTCCTTCTTGGAAACGCACGCGAATCTTGCCAAATCCACCGCCGTTAATACAGGAGACTCGAGAATGACAACCAACGTTTCTCTCGGAAGGTCAAACATGTGGACCGTTTTGCTCGCCCGTTGCCGTCTCGTCGTCGCTGGCATGGTGTCTGATTCTTCTTCTTCTTCTTCTTCTTCTTCTTAGCTTTCTTCTTCTTCCCTCTCAAACGCGTGAAACGCTCTTCTTCTTCTTCGTAAATCTAATGAAGATATTAATGAGATGTGTGATGGAAAAATCGTGAGAAATCAGAGATACAATGGAGCGCGCAAAAGCAGACGACGACGATGGTAATCGCGCCTTTGGCGACGGCGGCGGTGAAAAGGAGGAGGCGCTTTTAAAAAAAGAAATCACAAAACTGACCAAAAAAGCGCAAACGTTGACGGTGATTAACACCGCGTTGCAGCAAGAGAACGAAAAGCTTCGGGAAATTGGAGGAGGAGGACAAGGAGGACGGGAATTTAACGACGAACAAGTGGCGACGATCATTCGAGAGTTAGAGGAGGACTTGGAAAAGCTCAGGGCGGAGAATTTGAAGCTTTTGGTAGGAGGAGAAGATGGCAAAGAGTATTTGAACGAGGAAGAAGAGGAACGCGTGAAAGCTCTGAAATCGAGAATGCATCAACTGCAAGCGAGCTTGCAAACGAACGAGTTGAAACTCGCGGAGGAGATGAACGAACGCGAACGACTGGAGAGAGTGAGACAAAGACAAGATGGAGAGATTGAAAACTTGAAAGTTTCTGCGCGGGAACGGCAGGAAGAGTTGAGACGCGCGAGGCAGTTTAGCGAGCAGTTACGGGTGGAGTTTCAAAGGAAGGAACACGCGATGAAGAAGCGCTTCGAAGAGGAGCTGAGCAAGAATCCAACTTCGTCGGAAGGAGGTGGAGATCAGAACAGCGAGATGGACATTTTGAGGAGAGAATTGAAGCAAGAGAAAGAGAGAGGAAAAGATTTGGAGACGAGAATAAAAGAATTGGAGGAATCCATGAACGCGATGGAGAGTCGGCACGGGAAGGAACAGGACCAGTTGAGACGAGAGACGAGGATGGCGGAGAGTCGAGCGAGGCAATGCGAGGAAGAGTTGACGACGGCAGAAGCAATGAGAGCTGAATCAATTGCGCCACTGATTAAGCAGATGGAAATTGTCAACGAGGAGAAGACGAGAGAGTCGGAGAGAAGAGACGAAGAGGAGCATCGATTGAAAGAGTCTCGCGCGGAAGCGGAGAGGAAAAGGAAGGAGATGGAAGACGAAGTTGCGAAAACAAGAAGAAGTTTACTCGAGGAGAAGAAAAAATACGAGATGCTTTTTAATTCGCTGAAATTGAAAGTCGACGAGGTGGACGCGTTAGATACGAAGAGGAGAGAAGCGTTGGAGGTTGTCAAAGAGACGCAAACGTTAATGCACGAAATGCGAGAGAGGGAGGGAGATTTAAGAAATCAGTGCGCGTCGATGGAGAAGCAGTTGCAACGCGCAAGGATTCAAGAGTCGGAATTGAGAGAAAGGGAGAAAGTTATAAAAGCGCAGCTGGTGGATACGAGGAACGAGTTAGAAGCGAGCGTGAAATTTGGTGGTGGTGGTGTTCAGAGTTATAACAGTATGGAAGGAATGCGAAGAGAACGAGAAGAAGAGGAAGAAGAATACGTTGCGGAAGATGGTTTCGAATTCGGCACAGAATCCGACACGAACCAAACCGCCAACGTCGTCATTCAAGCGCTCAAACACAAACTCAAAGAAGCATCTAATAGGCTCATCAGAGCGGACATAAAAAGAAAAGAATCGGAAAAATCCGCCAGCGAAATGCACTATAAAACCATCGATATCGAACGCGAGCTCGAAAAGCAAAAAAAAGAACACGCGACGTTAGTCGAGTTGCTCGGTGAGAAAATAGAGAGGTTAGAGTTTTTAGAGAATAGCAAATGATATTGCATGTAAAACATGCGATCTGTGTACGGTATATAATTAATACGTCTTTCTTGAAATCGTCGTTCGTTAAACTTTTCGTAAATTTGTAATCTTAAGACTTTTTGAACATTCCGAGCATTCTTTGAGTCACCGCGAAACCACCGGCAACGTTCACAAAGGCCAAGGAAATAGCTACCGCGTTCAACGCGATCGCGCCGACGCCTCTTTTAACCGCCATGCTTCCCAAAGTGTCCA
>Ga0222716_10000627_pt1 | contig 30357 bp, 30 predicted proteins | sample C33_13DmetaG_FD_165044 | JGI IMG/M metagenome (GOLD analysis project Ga0222716, IMG submission 165044) | Estuarine water microbial communities from San Francisco Bay, California, United States - C33_13D | ecosystem: Environmental > Aquatic > Marine > Unclassified | place: USA: California... | reverse complement strand
CCAATTTACAATCTTAGTTTGAGAAGCTTCTGGTAAGCAAGGTAGATATACTGAACCTGATATTATCCAAGAATCATTACAGTCTTGTCCAAATAATCCTGGCCCAGACATTGTAACTGGTCCGCCGGCTGTTATAGGTCCTGAAAATGATACAGGTCCAGATATTGTTGTGTTACCACCAAATAAGTTAGGTCCGCTGGAACTCATACCTCCACTAAATGTTGTTGGTCCATTAAAGTTAACAGTAGAACTAAATGTAGTAGGTCCTGAAAATGAATTTGTACTAAAATAATTAGGACCACTTGCACTTATACCTCCACTAAACGTTGCAGGGCCTGTAGCTGTTACAGTATTTGTAACTATATTTGTAAATGTTGCTGTTAATTCGTTTTTCCAAGGGACATGAGGTACTACTGCAGTATAATTTGCTATGTCTCCATAATCATTATAAAATTCAAATTTAAAGTCTAATGAGTCATATCTAGCAACATTACATTTTATTGTGGGGAATATTACATCCCAGGTTCCTGGAGTAAAACCATTTCTGTCCCAAGGCTTTATTGATATATCCCATAGATACCATACTCCTGAATCTATTTTAAATTTAGGTTTACCTCCTTCAGTACCATCTGCTCTAAATATAAACTTCTTACCTATTTCTTTTTCGTTGTTTTTATAGTCGTAGTCAACTTGCTTTTTCTTTACTGCAACGTCTTCTATAAGTCCTATAAATTTACCTAAGTCACCATCTTGGCCACCATCTGTAAATGCAGAACCTGACATGTATACAGATATTTTAGGTTCCTCGATTGCATTGTCGAATGCCGCTGTCCATGAAGGTATTTGAGTTTTTTGAGAAACTGCTTTAAATGAAAGTTCATACCACTGACCTTCATAAAACGAAGCGGTATTAGAACCAGAAGGTTCTACAACCCAATAAGATGTATCATCTAAATTAAGCGCTTGTCCATTATCACCTATGACCATACAGTCTTCTACAGGTGGGTTTTCAGCAGCCGTTTGCTGTTGATATATACCTAATGACGGATTGTTTGTACCTACACCTGATGATGTCCAATATGTTTTAAGTGAAGTTGCTCCATTATGTGCAACTCCTTTACTAGTAAAGTCACCTATTGGTGCTCTGTATTTTTCAAAGTCTTTTCTATATAAAAGTTCTTGAGCCCAAACTGCATTATCTGAAGCCAGCATCCAATCAAATGGAGCTTGTTCATTTTTCATATAACATTTAATTCTAGTTACGTCTCCAGTAAGAGGTTCTAGGTTATTAAATGTTACGTGTGCATATGATGTATTTAAAGGTCCTCCATTTGCGCTACTTGTCATCATACTGTAACTAACTGGAGCTTGTGACCACATCAACTCAAAATCTGAGTCTGAGAATTCAAAGTGTTCGAAGTCTTGGTAATTTGCTGCCGTAGTTCCTTGGGTAGTTGTATGAGGTGAAGTTGTCCTTATTTCAAATGGAGATATAACTTCCTCTACCATAGTAACGTAAGCGCCTGTTACAAAAGATTTTGTTGGCACTGTAGATGTTGGATGGAGATATGATATGTCTTCAAATAATCCATCACCTTCTTCCTCTGCTGCAAATACTGGATTTGTTGATGGGTCATGTTCAGATGTATATCCTAAAAATGACGCAGGTCTAGGTATTTGTGGGTCTCGTACAATTACTATACCGCCTTCCATGTCTTTTGTGAATCCACCAAAGTCAATAAAGCTTGTACCTTGAGGCTGTGCTGTTAGAAAGTATTTATCTCCACTCTTTCTATATGAAACTTTAGTATTAGTATTAGGTGATGGTAAGTCTGATGCATATCCATCTGAAGAAAGTATATAGCTAGATGTAGGGTTACCTGTCCAGTATAAGCCGCTTGACTCTAGGTCTTGGTTGTGTGTAAGAGTATAGAAAGGTTTTAATATTTCTTCTATCTTTATTACAGGTCTAGAAGTTTCGCTATATAATACAGGTGATGTATTAGCAGTTCCTGGCTTTGTTGTAAATATTCTTGTCCATCTAAAGTTAGGTACACCTTGCCAGACTCCTGGTATTGCAGAGCCATCTGGTGATTGACTTGCAACTCCTATTATCGAGACGATTGTATCTCCTGGAGGAGTATTAGGTGCCACATCAATTGATATAACTTTAGTATCTAATTCGTCTCCTAACCCATATACTTGAGACTTCATAAGCTGACCATTAGCATCTATCACTTCTACAAGTATCTCAGAATTAAGAAGCATAGTTGCAGCAGTACCTCGTATACCTATAAAGTTTCTACCTCCTGAAAAATTAAAAGACGCGTCATAATCTAAACGAAGATAGTTACTAGACTTGTCGTCAAAGTCTTCGAAGTATACTTCTTTATTATATAAGTCCTGGAAGAAATACTGTCCTACAGTTGTCTCAACCTGCAGCCTTTCTATCCTATTTGATGTGTCGTTTCTTGATGCCATTCATTATTCCCAATATATTATATAAATATCAAGTATTAGACAATAACTTGGCTTAATCCTTTAGATCTGCTTATTTCTATAAGGCCATCAACCATATCTTTCATTATGTCGATATGAGATATGATTACAACAAAATCAAATTCTGTTTTAAGATAATCGAACAGCATTGAAATTGAGTTTATGTTTTCTGAGTCTAGGTTACCGAAGCCTTCGTCTATTGCGAGAAAGTTAGGTCTAGGTAAATTAGATATTTTTATAAGTGCAACTCTTATCGCTAATGAACTAATGAATTTCTCCATTCCAGATGTTAACTCCAAAGGCCATCTGTCGTCTTGTCCGTATTTTATATAACTCAGTATGTTTTTACCATCAACATCAAACTCAATTTCAAAATTAACTATTTGAGACAGAGTATTGTTTATCTCTTCCTCTAAATACGGAAGCGTTTCTGCTATTATTTCATATGGTATACCGTCACGTCTTATTGCATCTAAATAAAACTCATATGACTTTAGTCTAAGCTCTAATTCATGCGCATCGCTTATGGTCGTTGTTATGTTTGCTATATTCTGACTAGTTATAGAAACGTTGCTATATGCTTGCTGTATATCGGTTTGACTTCCGTCCAACTCTAGTTTTATACTTACCTTCTCCATCTTAAGCTTTTCAATAGATGCGTTTATCTTTTCATTTGCCTTTATAGTTTCTTTGTTTTTGTGATACTTCTCTATGTCACGCTCTATACCCTTTAATTCAGTTTTCTTTGCGCGTAGGTCAGACTTTCTTTGCTCTGACTTAATGATAATTTCTGATTCATATTGGAGAATTGTCACTTTTTCTGATTCTAAAGAATTATATGCACTTATTAAATTTTCTACAGAAAGCTTGTCGCTAAGTATCTTGTCTGATATTGTTTTATCATTTAAAAGCTTATTAACTATTACTTTATCTTCTACAAGCTCAGCTTTTGCCTTGTCTGCTGCTTTTACGAATTCGTTATTACAACAATAATTACAATTAGGGTCATATTCATGTGTGTCTAATTTAGATATTAAATCAAGTTTGTTTCTAACATTTACCTTTATAACTTCTATCTCTCTTACCAATCTTGAGTTATTGTCTTTTTCAACATCTAATACAGATTTCTTTGCATTCAATTCATCTATTGTTATTTTTGACATTTTAGAAATAATGTCAGATATTTTAACCTTATTGGCCTTTTTATAATTCTTATATTTTTCAAGCTTGTAATTATATACCTTTATATCTTGCTCGCAGCATGATTTTTTATATTCAAGTTTTTCAATATCGTTTTCTATTGTTATATTTTTTAGCTCTTTTACTTTGCTGTGTATCTGGTTTTCTTTTTTAGTGTATCGCTTCTGTATTTCTTTGTTTGCTTGTTCTAGTTTTTTATAAGCTGATTCGTATTTCTTTAAATTGTCCTCTTCATCTATAAGCTGTTGTGAGTAGTCTGTTTTTCCAAAATTTCTTAAAAGTATTTGTACCTCTTTTATCTCTTCATTAGCGAGTTGATATAGCTCTTCAAATACTGTTATATCTAAGAATTGAGAAAGCAAATCTTTCTTTTCAGTTTGTGACTGGTCTATAAATCCTGTATTATTATTTTGTACAGACATAGAAGTTAGAACAAAGTCATTATATAAACCTAGATAACCTCTAATGTTCTTATCTGTCTGAGTTCTCTGTTCTCCATTAAGCGATATTATACTATCGTCTTCACCTATCATCCAAAAGTTTACATCTACACGGACATGACCTTTCTTTTCTTTCTTACCTTTTCGTTCTATAAAGTATTGTACTCCGTCAATTTCAAAAGACAGTTTACAATAAAAGTTTTTCTTTTTATTATTCAACACGTCTGTGGCTGATTTAGTTCTAGAGCATTTATGGAATATACAAAACATTAGTGCATCTAATATAGCAGATTTACCTGCGTGGTTTGGTGCGAATACACCTATAACATCACGAAGCTTGCTAAAGTCTATTACATTGCCTTCTCCATAACTAAACATATTAGAAAACTCAAACATTTTAGGAGTCCATCTAACACCTCTAGATATTTCAGTTGTAGAAAGCGATTTGTTAAGTTCTGTGTTTATATTTTTTATACGTCTTATTGTTTCGTCATCTGCAGGGTGGTTTGTACCTATGTATTCTTCTAACAACTCATTTTGGTATTGTACATCTCTAATGTCTCGAGTTACAGACCTTGTAGTTTTATTTTGAGCATTAAGTTTGTCATTTTTTATTATAACTATATCGGTTGTCTTACACTTGCTTTTTATGTTTTTAATTATATCTTTTAATTGAGCCTGTGTTGTGTTTTCAGTACGTATTCTAACTCTAGGATATTTTGGTATACTGTCTATATTAGGTAGTACGCCATCTTTAACATTTATTGTGTAGAAACCGTGCACGTTTTCAAAATCAACAAAGCTAGCTTTTCTTTTATCGATATCCCATATAGCGCATCCGTGTTTATCAAAAGCTTCTCCAAAATTCTGCTGTATAAGTGAACCTACCTGTAGTATTGTTTCTGACTTATTATAAAACTGCCTTTTATGTATGTCACCTAACATGACCATATCGTAACCATCAAACATAGATACTTTTAAATCATCGCTTTCTACTTTATATCCAGCGTCTGTGTATGACATATCAAGTGCTCCATGAAAAAGTGCTACTTTTGTATCTGCTTCAAATGAGTTTGATTTTATAAATGTTTTTGGGTCGTCGAATATACTAAACACTACAAAGTGAGTGTCTGCAATTTCATGAACAGCAGAATCTTTAAGGTAGTGTAGTTTAGGATGGTTTAGAGATTCAATCATAGGTGATAATGAATCAAGTCTAGATGAGTTGTTTAAATTAGCATCGTGATTACCTGTTATAACTATAGTATGTCTTCTATCTGCTAAGTTTTTAAGAAACTCGCACGTAACGTCTATAAGCTCAGGTGAAATATCAGTCTTACTATGAACTATATCACCACCTACATAAACTATTGAGTTTTTAGGAAGTTTGTCAACTTCTTTATATAACTGTCTGAATACTTTTCTATATTCTTTGTGCCTTTGGTAATTTCGTATGTGTATGTCTGCAACATGTAATACTTTTTCTAGTTTATCAAATCCTACATCAATTTTATTAAAGTCCAAATTTCATCTCCAATAGTTTTGCAAAGTCGACAGTCTTAGATTTACTAATAAGCTTAGTAATTTTTTCATGACCTAGTGTGCTAGGGTCTTCGTCGTCTTTCATTTCAATTATTCTAACATCTATATTTTCAGATTGTAAATATTCACATAGCTTTATAGACTCATTTTTAGCATCGCTATCTAAAAGTATATTTACTCTTTTAACATCGTTTTCTTTTATAGTAGACCGCAGCGATTTAGGTAAGAACTTTCCAAATATAGGTATTGAGTTTTCACCTATAGCTATTGCATCAAAAACACCTTCGCAAATGTTAATGTCTTCTTTCCAGTTAATAAGCATTTCAAAACCTACAACATCTTTAGAAGTTTTTGGATTCTTGTGTTTAAAGTCTGTGTCATAATAAGACCTTCCTACAAAGTAATTTAATATTCCTTCCTTGTTGTAACTAGGTATTATAACCATACCGTTATATTGACCTGAGTCGCAAAACCCTATATTATATCTTAAAACGTCTGTCTTTGTTATACCTCTAGACTTTAAATATTTAGCTGCGTTTCTAAATTCTGGATTATTTACAGAGCCGTTTACCATGGGTTTGAACTCTAATGGTAAAGCAACATGTTGAATATCCTTAGAGTCGTCGGTCTTTCTTTTTACACCTGTAAGTGAGTGTAGTTCTTTTATTTTTCCCGCCGCGCCTATTTTCTTAAATATTCTTTCTGCTCCAACACCTTTTACACCACATACCCAGCAATGCCATTTTTGAGTTATAACATTTATTACTAATTTTTTCTTATGATGGTTGCAATAAGGACAAGAAAAAGTGGCTTCATTACCACTTGTCATTGACTTTCCTAAAACACTCTCAAATAAATTGAGTAATCGTCTACTTTTATTCATGTATATAATATAACAAAAAATGTTGAGTTATTAAAACTTTATTTCGTTTATTTTAGCTTCAGTTTCATTTGTAAATCTAACTTTTGCAAATCTTCTAGGTCCTATGCAATCGTTGTAGAAATCGTCTTTTACAGAAACATGATATCTATGGTGTATATTTTCTTCCAAGTAATTAACCTGTCCTTTTGTCTCACCCATTATTAGTATTTCAAATTTAAAACATTTCTTTCCAAGATTTTCTATATCTTTGTTAAGTTTTTTTGAAGAACCTGTATACAGTCTCCAGTTTGAGTCTTTTCTAATTATTTTTCGTCTTTTCTTACCTTTCACTTTAACTCGACGAGTTGTGCCGAAGTATTTCCGGCCTATATATTTTTTACCTGATTTTTTATTTGTGATTAAGTAAACAAAACCAAATTCATTTTCAGGCGCCTCTTCAATAGGCTTTCCTTTGTATAACCAATGACTCATATTTTTTTAACTATCAAAAGCAACAACAAATGTAGTATCATAATTATTAGACTTAACAATAGGTCTAGATAATTTACCTACAGCCAACAACCTTGCATTGTTATCATAAAGACCTATGCTTGTTATATAAGGTGACCATTCAGAACTTGTCGTAAACGATTCAAGAGTTCCAAGTTTTTTGTCATCTAATATAGTAGGGTTCATAGTGAATCCATACTCTCTTTCTTTTATGTGACAGCTATATTCGTGTTCAATTATTGTATGTGTATTTTTAAATGACATTGTACATTCTGAAAAAATGTTGTTTCCTATTACAGGTTCATAATTGCTTAATGGAGATGTAAGTGTTAACAGTCCGTGGTTATAGAAAACATTTCCTACTCTGTTTTCGAAAGAAGGATTTGATTGTACGAAATTTATCTCTTCAACTTTCAACACTTTATCAAATATCATTATCTGACTTATACTTCCTGACAATTGGTTTTTATATTCCAGTGTGTCTTTAAACTTTCTAGAATATCTAGAGCTTAAATTTCTTTTTCTAAACTCTGTACCAGGGTCATGAGGTCGAGCACCTACAACAATGTCAGCTTTGTTAAATCTAGAACCAGAAGGTATTGAGCCTTGTGATTGTAATACATTGTCTACATAAAAATATGCATGACTACCAGACTTTGTCAATACAACATTGTTAAATGCTGTACTTGTACTTACTACTGTTGAACTGTTTAAATATAGAGTTTCTGCTCCATTACTTATAGCTGCTTGGTATGTACCTGGGTTGCCTATTTCAGTACTACCATCTGCATTTCTATTAACGTACCTTATTGAAAACGGATATGAGCCTTCTTTGTGAGGGTCATGTTTAGAAATTATATAATTGTGGTTTTGTATGTTTACATTTCCTGCGCTTGCTGTTTCTTGAAACCTAGACGCTGATACTCTTACATATACTGAAAAGTCATCGGCAGATGTATTTCTTTTCGACCTAGAAGTTCTAAAGTCAAACTGATGTCTGTCTTTTATTATTAACATGCTAGAATTTTCTTTTTCTAATCTAGACTTTGTTGTTTCTGGCCTAACACCATCAAATTGTATTACAGTGCTTTCAGCTGTAATATTTTTTGGGATTATATTGTGAGCCTCTACTCTATTTGGATATCTCGATCTTTCAAAAAACCTAGTTTTATTTTTAAGATTGTAATATTCCTTACCTTTATCTCTGTAAAAACTACTGCTTGCAAGTGCGTTGATACTATGTGCGCTTAGTTTTTCTCCACTTTGGTTGTACATGTCTGTAAAGTTCATAGCAAATAAACTTTGAGAAATATAATTTACAGACTCACTTGCTTGTGTGATCGAAATAGAACAGTCAATAAGATTTCCAAAGCCATCATCTATAATATGCTTACTTCCTGATTTTATAGATACAGTACCTTTTTTTATAGACTCACCGAACATTTTTTGAGGTATGGATATAATCATAGCCTCTTTTCCTAAAGCTCTTATTTCTTTTTCGTAACCACTATTATCTAAAGTCCAACATGGGTCATCTGGATTTGTATAATACATTCCCTGTAAAGAATCGTGTAGACTTCTTTTGAAATATCCATTTGTTGTTACCGCGTGTGGTGAAGATTTTGTTACTTGTAGATAAGAGCCGTATTCATTTGGCATAAAGTCTGTACCATCATATTCGGTTCTATATGCGAATGCACTTAATGAAACTATTCTTATATCTTGAGGATTGCCCTGTGATGATGTAACCCAGTGGTCAAAAACTTTATACTGATCGTAGTTTCTTTCAAAATAACTACCAGTATGATTACTTATTGTAAACTCATATGTTTTATGAGCCTCAAATGGAGTTATTTGTATGTCGTCCTTTCGAAATTTCTTAAATATGCCGGACATATAATACTCCTATTTTTTAGAATTCTAATTTAATTCGAATAAGTGCTTCTCGCGTAAACGATTTTAATAAAGGCTTGCTTAATTTTGCCGTTGCTAATAATTCATTTTTGTCGTTGTACATACCAACAGTTGTAATATAAACCTTAGGGTCTCTATACATAGAAGGGTGAGAAAACGAACCTTGAGAACCAGATGTAAATGTTGGATTGTTACTAAAGTTGTATTCAGCATTTTTCAGCCTACAGAAATAATGAGTTGCAAAAACTCTTTCAGAACTACGTGCTGAGAATGAACTTGATGGAATTGAAGGTACTGGTGAGTTAGAACCTGTGAAAAATCCTACAATACTATTTAGTGTTGGATTTTGATTTGTACTACCTACATCGTTACCATTACCAGGACACCAGCAATAATTAGTTTCAGTAATATCCATACTTAACAATCTAGGTGAAAGCATAATAACTCCCATGTCTGGATAAAACCATCCATATTGAGTTGGGTTTGATATTGCAACTCCATCCATATCTGTTATTCCTATCGAACCTGTAACTACTTTATAAAGCGCTCCATAATCTCCTAACGAAGCTTGATTTGCAGCTGAGTCATCTGTAAGTGTTATTTGAGAACCTACTGATAGATTTGGTGAATGACCTGCGTGTATTGCAGAACTTGATATTGTAATCGCCCAATTACCTGGGTCAATTCTTTCTTTAAATCTTTGTCTGTTAACATTTATAAAAATAGAAGAAGTTTCGTTAACACTGTTAATTGTAAACTGCTCATCTCCAGGTGTAAGTAATAAATTAGCATATTGAGAATATACAGTTTTAGTAGGTGTATGTCCTGCAGAAGCGTATTGGCTAATTGGAGCAGAACCAGAACCATGATAATGTCCGTAAGCTACAGCAAACTGAGGTTCAGCTGATGCTGTTAACTGAGGGTTGTCTCTATAAAATTCTTTGTAATATATACCTGATGCTGCGTTTTGTACAGATGAAGTATAAATCTCATTGTCAGCGAGTTTAAGCTCACCGTCATTGTTTGTCCACATTGCTGCAGTTATTACATCTGCCTGAGCGTTTTCTACAATATCGCCTCCTTCAAATTTAGTATACAGAGGAGTTACAGGTCTACGATAAGGTCTAGATATTCTTCTATTACTTCTACCAACTCTTGTTGAGTAGTTTCTAGATAACGCGCCTTCTCTATCAAAACGCGGTGATGTATTTCTTGCCATTTTTATTCCCTATTATTTTTCGAAGTAATAATCTTCAACTAAGTTAGTGGCTGTAGCTTCTTTCTTAACGGTAACGTTAATAGTAACATATCCACCTGTTTCATTTCCAATTATAGTTAATGTTGTTGTTACGTCTGCAGTTGGTTGAGGTTTTGCTACCAATTCAAATCTTGTACCTACAGAAGTAACAGAATTTCCTGTATCTCCTATATAGTCTGCAGTTGTTGGAGCACCTTGTCCAGAAACTCTACCACCTGGTGCAACGTTAAGATAACATGCATCTGAATTAGCTAGTATTGCAGTATATCCGTATGTCTTATTACCATTTGCAAAGTTTGCTGTGTTTGGAGTAACAGGTGCTTTATCGCCACCGTATGTTAATGTGATATCAGTAACACCTACTGTAACAGTTGGCATTCTAGAAATATTTTTAGGTAGTGTGACAAGCTTGTGTTTCATCACGTAATTCTCGTTAGGAACAGCTTCTACTAATGGCATAGCTTCTATAGCTTGACCATAATAATTAGTACCTAGTTGGTGGTTAACGTCCCACAAACCATAATCGATTTCATCATCGGCCAATGCAAATTGTGTGATGTTAAAAAACTCACTTCCTTTTGCTAGCAATTCTCTACCTTTTTTGGTAAGAATAGCATCTACCGTTATTGTTGTTTTATCTAAATATCCCATTGTTTACTCCACTAATCTATTTTATTATATATAAATATATAGTTCTTTTGTTTTTATCTTACTGCGTTGCTTGTATTTACTGCCTGTATTGAACTGTTACCTGCTGAAGGCGTTGATATCACTAACTGATTAGGGTTAGTGTCTGTTACTTCCACTACAGGACCACCGTCAACAGTTGCTGTTACTGGCATATTAAAGTCAGAACCAACAAGCTTACATCCAGCATACAATAAATTGTTTATCGCGTTTGGAAGATAGTCTTGATGCTCTGCTGTTTTTAAACTTTTACTTACAGGTCTTAACCCTGATCTGAAAAAACCACCTTGTAATTCTGAGTAAGCATATCCACTCATACTTACGTTTGATGCTGGGAAGTTATTTCCTGTACTAGCACTTGTTGCCATATTATTTCTAGGAGAGAAAAAGTGATATTCATATACCTTGTATCTTCTAGATGCGCGCTGATGGTGATAGTATTTTATATTACCTCTGTCATTAAATTTTGCAACTTTGGTGCTTCTTTGACTATGGCCATAATGAGGGTGGTCCCAAGCAGAACCACTTTCTTTCCAGTTTGCACTTGTGAATGATGATTCAGAAGAATGAGCGTGTCCTATAATGTCTAGCCCATAAAATCCTTCAGCTGTAGTACTTCCAACGTTTAATAAAAAGTCGCCTGCGTTTTCATAGCTTGCTCCTCCCTGTATTACACTGGCAGTAGGATTGTTCTTATATTGAGGTCCGCCTTGAGAAGACGATGGTTGAAACCAATGCATATTATCCCAATAATATCTAGACCCATCTATATCTAAATCATGATTGTGATGTTTTCTAGTATTTATTTCAGCTTCAACTTCACCTGCTGACTGATTTGTATATTCAATTGAACTTCCCGAATATATTGCTTGATAGCCTGTGTGAGCTTGAAGAGCGTCACCTGGTTCCCATTTATTGCTTTTTGGATTAAACCACTTGTGATATTCACCTCCCAATGTAGTTGTGTTAGCAGTAACTTTATATTTACTTATATCTAATACTCCATTGTGGTGATTTTCTTCTACATATTCTTGTAAATTTTCAACCTTAGGTTTTTCTAGCATGTTAGCTTTTACAAGTAAACCTATTTGTGCGTTTGCTCTTGCAGGTACCAACATCTCTATTTGTTTGAAAAGCGAGTGGTCGATAAATCTTAATATTCGTAAGTATTCAAAGAAATTATATGGATTTGTATGTTTTTTCCAATAATGGTTTCTTAGATTTCTTAATCTTTTGTATTCATCATCTCTATAATCTAGTGGATTACCTACATAATTATGAAAGTCAGCACCTGCCATTTCGTGTGCTATATCTAAATCAATTTCGAAGTGAGGTGCGTAATAAACACCTAGCCTGTTAGAATCTAAAGGTGCTTTATCATATTGAGATTTTTCAACTTTATTTCTATCACTTAATCTTCCTTTTAGCTCAGAAGATTCTATTCTAACTTTATCACTTATTGTTCGTGTAGAAACTAAATCTGGCATAGGTGTATAATGACGTTCTTCTTGAGTTGACCAGTCATTAGCCATAATTCCAGAAAATCCAGAAGCCATTGCTACAGTTTCTACAGCTGATGGAGTACCAATAGGGTGATGTCTAGTATCTATGGCAGAACCTATATTATTGTCTGCATATACGTGGAAATTTCCTGGTGCTGAAGATGTCATATATACATTTCCAGATGTCCAATCTCCATCTTGGAAATAATTTGCGTTAGCTCTGTTTAAATCGGCTCCTAAAGAGTGCCTTACTGATAATTGAGCAAATGATGAAGTTGCGTTAGAACCTTCTATAGAAAGAGGAGCTCTAACGTGATTCCAGAACGGAGCAGGTCTACTACTTGTAGCGTTGTGAGATATATGAGTAGGGTCCCATCTTTCAAAGCTTAAGTTTGTTGGTTCTATGTACCACAATCTAACTTCTTGAAGCGAACCTGAAAATGAAGCTGTAACGCCTGCAGTAAGTGCGTTGTTTGACCAATTAGAACCAAAACCAAAATACTTATTCGAGTCCCAAGTAGCGTCTTCAGTAGAACCTAAAGCTAACTCTGTCGAACCAGTATGTGTTATTCTAGCCTTTGAATGGTCAGGTGATTTTGCAACAACAACACCTAATACTTGGTCTGGTCCTGCAAAAGGAATAGGTAATTCAGATGCTTTGTTTGCTTTTCTGTATACCATAACATTCCACCAGTCGTTATCGAATAGAGGAAGCCATTCAGTACTTGCAGATACTACAGAAGTAAAGTTAGCAGTAGCAGCGTTACTTCTATCAGTCAATAAAAGTTTACCATATTTGTAATAACCTGATGTTTCCTTTTTGGCATTAGGGTGAGGTATTATACTCATCTGGTTATTATATGAGCCTACTGTTACACCGTCTAATGAATCAACTCCTGTAAACAATGATTGAGACTTTATTATATTTGTATTGAATCTAAACTCTAACGCATCAGATTTTCTATCAGCAGGTGTAGCTGTCTGTAAAGGATGTGGTGCTCTTAGGTCAGTGTTATAAACTCTAAAAGAAGAATCGCTACTGCCGGCTTCACCAAATTCTAGTGCGTATGAAAACTTATCATATTTAACATATGAGTCTGTAGTTTTAGCTTTCTGAGGTCCTCCGTACTCGAATACTCTTAACAATGTTGGAGGTAAGCCGTATGTAGTAGTCAAAGCTCTTATACCTCTTTCACCACCTTTTGTTTTCATAAGATAAGGAAGATTGTTTAACATCCTTTTCCAAGTTTCTCTTGAAACATCTTCTTGAGACGATAGCTGTTTACTTTGAGCCGATGAACCTGTTACATATCTAACAGAACCAGTATTTACAGTACCTATAGGTTGAGTAGAGTTAGCAAATGTGCCATCCTGGTTTTGTCCAAAAGAATATTCCCATAAATCTGTAAATTGAAAACCTTGATAGGATTCCCAACCAAAAGAAGATAGAACATTGTATACTAAATCTTTTGATAGGTCTTCGTATAGCGGATTTGTTCTTTTATGTATTTGCATAGAATGGTCTATGTAATTATACACAGTGTCGAAATGATGAGCCACCATATTTACAAATAATAAATAGTTAGCATTGTCCTTTCCGTCATTCGCTTCTCTAACATGAAACGGTATTGTATTTTCAAGATTATGAGGATTGTGCACATCGTAATCAAGTGCTACATTGGATTGAGACGTAAACCATGCTACTGAAATTGGGTCTGTTATGGTTCGATTAGAATAAGGTTCGGTATCGTTTGTTTTTGGCCAAGTTCTTTCATGTCTTATACCATTGGATGTAGATTCATATGAAGATGATTGAAAGTATAGGTAATTTTCATAGCCATCAAAACCTTGAACTACAGATTCCTTTTTTATTTTATAATCAGATATATTTTTATTATTAACTGTGCCTGTATTTGTTATTGCATTTAAAGTAGCAAGTTGGGTGTCATAATATTCTATTAAGCCTAATTTGTATTTAAAGTTTTCTAGTCTTTCTTTTGCAGAACTAAAATGTACAAAATTATTATACCCATGATAATCTATATTTAAGTGTGCAGAGTTATAAGCAGAACCTGATGTGTATAAATTCATTAGTTTCTGTTTTGTTGTAGGGTTTGTTCCTAGTATAGTATCCCAAGTATGCCAGTCTGTTTCTCCACCTGCACCTTTTGTAATATCTATTGTAAAGTTAGGACCTGCTATTTCATTTCCAACTTTTTCTCTTTCTGCAGGTATAAGTTTTATCATCTCAGTGTGAGATGTTATTATTTCTTTTACAACCCAAAGTTGTTCTTTTACTTGAACGTCATCTGGTAAAGGTTCGTATAATTTTATTAGTATACCATCATCGCCGTCATCTTTCCAGTTAACTATAAGTGATGTTTGGTTGTTACCGAAATTAGCTAATAAATCTTGCCATCCTTCGTCAATAAAATCTTCGACGTTCTTCTGCTGTAGTTCTGAAAACTTTCTAACAAACTCCTTGTCTTGAGATGTAGTTTTAATCCTAATCTCTTTACGTGAAGGTGAAATTTCTGATATATGTATTCCGTTGTTTTCGTTATAAGAACCTAATATGTCTCTAAAGAAATTATAATGTACTTTATATAACCCCGATGAGAAACCTAACTGTCGTATATCATTATGAATATCAAGTTCTATTCTAGGCTTCTTTCTTTTCCTACCTTTCTTTATATATTTGTCAATTCTAAATCCATCGACATCATAATCAGATTCTAAAAGTGTGTCGCCTCCGTATACATGCAGTTCTACTAAATCAATATCCCCTTCACCAAAGTTTGTAAATACTTTTTTAGAAGGTATATTCTGTAAATCCTCTATTCTATATCTTTCAATTCTATCCATTTTAGTATGCTTTTACTGTATCGTTATCTAAAAAATAAGGGTTGTTTTGATTTCTATTAAATACATTTATATCAGAAAAATCTCTTTTATATCCCATCTCTTCTCTATGGTTATAATAAGTAGGAGGGTCAGGGAAAGAATATACATCTTGAGAGTCAGACCAATATACTGTTTGGCTATCATTATATTTCCAGTACCCCTGCTTTCTTTGTAAGTTTGAGGATATAACATTTCCTTTCATAGAGTTTTCTTTTACCCAACGTATTTTCTTGTTAGTATTCCAAGGTCTTCTGCCAGGAGCTTGGTTTGTTCTAGCTATATCATCTCTTTCATAAGATTTTATTTCAGGGTTCCATACCATCTTAACCCATTTTTCTTCTTCTAATATGTAGTCTTTATAAGGCTGTAGCTTGGGATGTCTTTTGTCAAATGTTTTTGTTGTAGATATATCTTCCCATTCGTATCTACCTAAAGGTATACTGTTCTTTTCACCTCCCATAAGCTCAACTATTCGACCATCTCTATAAGCATTTAGATAGTGAGACTTACTTCTTGTTACACCTTTGTCATTTGAAATTTCACAGAAATATCTACCTACAGAAGAGCGTTGTACATCGTTCAATATAATTTTTCTTCCTTTGCCTACCACTCTCATCTGTACATCAGTGTTAAAGTTTCTATTTGTGTCTGCTGAAAAATACCAAGTATATTGTAGAAGCTCTCTATCTTTATCACCTCTTTTGTCTTCGTAATTATATGCGTTACATACAAATACTACAGTTCCATTTGCCCAGCTTGAAAGTACGTGTGTCTCACCTAAGTTATATGCTAATTTTCTAGCACCTTTAATATCTTTATTTGCCTCGTGATAAGTTACATTTTCATATTCAAATTGGTCTATAATAGGTGTACCGTAATTAGGTTTTTCGTATTTAGAAAGCTCTTCAAATTCTACATCGCTAAATCTTTCAGTTAAGTCTCTATCGAATATAAATCTTGCAGAAGCTATTTCTAACTTCCACTCGTCAATACCTTCCCTAGATATTATTATGCCTGTATCACTTCTTTCATTGTTGTCATTGTCTATTGCAAATTCAAACTTTTCTCTTAAAACAAAGTTTTTATCTGAGTATAAACTGTCGCCTTTTATTCCTGTAGCAGATTTTATAGGACTTATAGGTTCGGTCTGTACACGTATCTGTCTTTCAGGTGTTTTTTCAAACTTTCTAACTGGAAGCTTTCTATCTAAATTTGGATTTCTTTTTCTCATTATCTAACAACCTTGAATATGTCTTTAATAGGATAATAACCTATAACATCTGTAGAGCTACCACTAGCTTTCAGCTTTACCTCTATTTGATAATATCTTTCTGGAGATAAGTTTGATGTAAACATTTCAAAGTAGTTTCCAGTACTATCACAGCTTAATTTAGTATAAATATCGCTATAAGGTAATACCGATTCACCTGTCTTAAGGTCTTTAACTGAATAGAATGCTGAACCAGAAGGTAGATATTTCAAGCTTAATTCGGCAGAAGTATTTCCGTATGTTTTTGTAGGATATTTTTCTCTACCTTGTATTCTGAACTTTACCTTCTCTCCATATTTGTAATTACCTCTATTGTTTTTTAAATATAAAAATACCGAAGATGCGTCTGTTGTGTCTAACTCTGCAAGCGAGCCTGTTGACCATTTAGAATCATCCCACTTAAATTCCAATCTAGGTTGGTATATAGTATGTGTATTAGTTGAAAAGAATTGAAGATGTATAGGGTCTCTGTTAATATTTTCATTGAATGGAAACTGCTGAATGATGAAGCCGTTATTAGGTATTTTATCTACACCTAAAGTACCAGCTGGGTAAGATGAAGCTGTGATTTTAGCAATATACTGTGTTATATCTACATCGTAGTCGTATTGTATTGTTTGTTCATCATAATTCCTTTGAGCTGTTGAGATACCTAATAATGTTGCTGAGTGTGTTGGTGCACCTGGAGCAGGTATGCCTAGATGGTTCGACCAAGTTGCTGCCAACACTGTCCCATTAGTATACTTCCAACTACAGCCTTGTTCATGTACAATAGGCTTGGTTGATTTTCTACCTTTGCCTCTTCCCCATGATTGTGAGTTTGGTTCTATTTTTATTTTAACTGGGTCAATTCCAGTTAGTGTAGAGTTGTCTGCAGAATATAATTTTATGTTAGTAGTTGGTGTTGTAAAAGCTGTACCGTCGGGATTTGTAAAAAAATTCCCATCAGCTGAGGATGTTGAAGAGCCTGAGTGTATTGATTTTGGAATGTCAAATTGTATAAGTATTCTAGAATTATAAGGTCCTGGTCCTAGTGAACTTGATACTCTTTTTTCTATAGTTAATATCTCATCAATACCCGTATTCATACTAGAAGAATAAATACCTTCTTGTATGTTTTCATATAGCGTTGCATCTTTAGATGCTGTTATTGAATATATCATATTTAATATCCTACGATTCTACCTTTTATATCGGTATCTAAATTCTTAACTTCAAATATGCATGGGTCTTGAGATGGATATACAACACCTTCTCTTGTTGCACCTTTTATATCATATATGTTTCCACTATAACCTGACTCTTTATCAAACAGGTTAAATATTCTTAGACTTTTTACAGTCTGTACACCTTCTACTTTATCTAGCTCTGTAGCTATCTTTGGAAGTATTATAGGTTCGTTTATAGACCAGTTATCAGGGTCAAATATACATCTTAATTTTTTAATACATCGAAGCAATACTTCTTTGTTTTGATAACCAGGTCTTGGTAAAACTCCAAAGTCTACACCTATGTTTATTATGTGTGCGTTTTTTATATTTATCGCATCTGTCAACATTCTATATTGAGAGATATATGTTTGTAAGTTTTCTTTAGCTAGTGGAGTTAACGGCACATAATTCTTGTTATCATCGTAAGCTAGAGTGTATAAATTTATAGCTAATGGATTTTTTATCTCGTGTGTTCCTACAGTCTGAATCCAATATTGTTCGTCTTTGTCCAAGTAAGCTTTAGATACAGAACCATACTTAGGTGGCATTGCATATACTCTTGCTATATAATCTTCTCGTGTTACAGCTCTGTTTTGAGATGCAAAATGTGCCAAAGCGTTTTGTTTTATATCATCTGTTGATTCTGCAGATCTACCTCCTACAGCAGGGTTTAAATTTATTATAGCTAAAGAATCTTTTACAGTCTTAACAGTACCACTAGGAAGTCCATCTTCGTCTAACCACATTGTAGAATCAATTATTGTATCTATTGTTCTTGCAGCTACATTAGAACTTATTCCGCCACCTGCAATATACTTAACTGTTAGTGTTGTATCTCTTGGAGCTTCTCCATACTGTCTTGTGAACATTGTGTTTGCAGGGTCGAATGCAACATCAACATAATTAGTTCCATTCATATAATTTTGAGTTGTATTACCATAAGGTAATGCAAGACCTACATTGGAAGGACTAGGAACTATTAACTCATCAGGTTGAGATGATATACCTGCTCCAAACCAAAGTTGAGTCGAGTTATCTGCTTTTACATGAGTAGTAAATCTTCTTCCTGTTCTTCTAAGTTTTAATATATATGGTGCGTCATAATTATACGCAGACATTGAAGGGTCAGCTGACCAGTTGTTTATTACATCTTCAAATATATTGTCTTGAGCAAGATATTCAACCTCACACCATTTATTGCCGTCAGCATCCTTTACATCTGTAACTGCTACAGCATTATCTTTACTAAGTGTTATCTTGTTAAATTTTTCAGGTTCTGTAAATTCGAATGTTTCGGTTTCAAGCTTACCGTTCATCGCACTAACTTCTTTTTTCAACAAGTAGTATGTAGGTTCTCCAGTTGTATCATCAATTTGATATACTGATATGTCCATAGGGTCTGAAGAACTGCTAGCTTTAAAATCTACTTTATCTTGAGTTATAAATTCGTGTTCTCCAGATGTACATGTAAGACCTTCTGCAATTTCCATTGCATATCTCATATCCGGCTTAACTTGGCCACCGCCTGGGAATATTGCCGGTACTACTTGGTAAACCGAAAGCTGTGCAAGAGAAGGTATTGAAGGTTTTGTTTTATATCCTAATGCTTTTGCTAAATCAACGACGTTAGCTCGTTCTTCAGCATGCATTAACAAACTTTCTTTTAATTGGTCATCGACATAATATGATAAAACGTCTCCTACATAAGCTGACATTTCTATAAACATCATACCCGGTGACGATTCGTTAAAGTCGTTATATGTTTCAGGGAAGTATGATTTAGCAAAGCTTATAAGGTCACTTCTAAACTTGCCAAAGTCTTTGTTAAGATACTTTATATCTTTAGTTACTTTCTTATCTATGTTACAGTCATTTGCCATTATAATTCACCTATATCTAATGCGATTGATTGTAAATCCATACTGTTACCTTTGAATAAAGACCAATCTATTTTTATATTCATTCTATTCTCATTTGTTCGTAGCTGTTCAACTTTTACACTCTTTAAATCTACATAAGGAAGCCATAACATAACTTGTTCTTTTATAAGTCTCTCCAACTCTTCTCTAACACTAGCTGTGTTATTTTCAAAAAGAGTTTTCCAAACATCACACCCAAATTCTGGATGCATTGGTCTTTCACCTCTGTTTGTAAGAACTAGATTTATCAAATTAGATTTGGTCTGTTCTACTGTAGTATATGATTGATGAAAGTCACCTCCGCTACTTCCTTTTATGCTAGAGTTGTGAGGCAGCTGGCCTGAAGAACTACCTGATGGGATTAAGGTTTCGAATGAATACCTACGTTCAGCACTTGCATCATTTGTAAGAGGCAGCGTTAATCCTATTGCAACATCTCTTTCAAAATCTAAAGGATTGAATTTATATATAGGTCTTTTTCTCATTGTCTATTAAAATCTTTTTACTAACTCAGAATAATCTCTTGTTAATGCTTTTCCTAAACCGTCTTTTTCTAATGTTGAACTTCTAACTGGCATGTTGTTGTGGTCAACCATTGGTGCTGATGCCATTGGTCCGCTTTGCATTGATGAAAACTTGTTTCTTAATTCATTTACAGAAACCTCAGGATAAGCTTCAAATTCTGAACTAGCTTTTGTATCGTTTAGGGCTTCGTTTAGTGATATGTTGCTTGTATAATTTTTAGGTGCTTTAGTTGTGCTAACTTTATTAACTTTATTTTCTTTCTGCTCTAATATGTTAAGAGCTTCATTAAGCTCGCTGTTAACTGCAGATTTTACTTCGATTTTTACAACCTCGCGTATTAGTTTAACTAATTCTTTCTTTGTCATGTATACACTCCATTACTTTATATATAAATATCTAAAAAATTCGTTTTTACAACCAAGGACCTGCGCCACCTGGGCCTGCTGGTGTACTTGCCCAAGTTCCAGTATTTATCCAACTTGAAATTACATTACCGCAATTTGCAGCCCACATAGTATGAGATACGCCTGCCATTCCAGAAGCAAACGTTGATTCTATAGGACATTGTGTTGGAGGTACTGCAGCAAATGAAGGTAAGCAGCCTGGTGCGTATGTAGCATAGAATGCATCGAGTCCAGATTTCAACATACTACCTGCTGAATCATTGCTAGCGTTCCAACCTGCCAACACACCAAACATAGCCATCTCTGCAGCTGATATTGTTACTGAAGGTGGGAATATAGATGGTGAAGCTAGTTTTATAGACTCTGCCCAAGCTTTTGCAGTACCTGGTGAAGCTACATTTGCTATGTCACCTTTAACGCCTTCATAAGCCGGCGACTCTGGGTCAAAATATTTTGCCATGTTGTTTACGAATATAGGTACTAAAAAAGGCATTACTGTTTCATCGCCTCCATTTGACCTTTTAGTAGTGCGTATACTGGAGCCTGTATTGCTGGCCCGGACATACCGCATGCTGTAGGGTGTACTTCTTGAGTAAGCTGTGTTAGTGTTTCTAGTAATATATCAGCTAGTGCACTTACATTTAATTTCCATGTTGCAGTAGATAAACCTATTTCTTTTTTTGCAGAAAGTATTATATTTTCTTTCTTTGAATTAAATATAAGTCTGTCTGAGTTTATTATAACTTGTGAGCTTCCTAGATATCCACTTATTGGTACCATAGGTATTGGAGGTCCTGTTGGTACAGGTACTGTTTGTGCTGCTATACTGTTTGCAGGTTTTAAATCTATTTTTTGAGATTTTGTAAGCACTATTGAAGAGTCATTATCATTTACATCTTCTATGTGAGAATCTCCAGTATCAGCATGTCCGTTAGAAATAAACATTATCGGATCGCCATCTGTAGAGCCTACTGACCATGTATTTTTAGGTTTACCTAGTAATTGAGTAGAACCTAATCTTATACTATTGTCAAATCTTCCTTGAAAAATAGTATCACCTTCGTAATGCTGTACTGGTGAAATATCTGTCTCTGGAAATGTATCACCTAGCGTATCGTTAACAAAGTTTTTAGGACTGAAACTTACATTGGGCAGTGCATTACTATTTACATCTCCCCAAAGCTGTACGGTGGATAGCCAATAGTAAGAAGATTCTTTTGGATTTATTTGTGCACCTAATGTCGTGGCTCTAATAAGAACAACAACTTCACCTTTTAATGGATATGATGTTATGTTTTTATTTAAAGGAGGAATCCAATGTCCCTGAACTTCATCAGCAAACGCATAATCCAATTGTTCACCTAGTAGTTTTACTTTTACAAAACCTAAATCTGTACCAGGCGTTGATGATTTGTACCACTCGTGTTCAGGATTCATTACTACGTCTACAACTTCACCACTTGCTACTAACGGATTTGCACCTGAATTATCATTAGTAAACTTAGCACTACTTCCTTTATCACCAAATCCCATTATTTATTATCCTCTAAATTTTGAACTGTATCTAATAACTGTCGCTTTTCGCTTTCAGTTAACAATCCTTCACTGTTATTAGACGTATCTCTTGTCATAGCTCTTTGAACTATTGCAGCCATTTTAATTAAGTGTTCATCATTCTTAACACTAACTTCTAAATACTCTTTTATTATAGGTACTAATATTTAGCATCACCCATATTTTTAATCATAGGCTGGAGCTGCAGTATTAGTTCGTTTATCTGCTTTTCTTTTTTAGCAGAGTTGTCGTATATATCCTTAAGTAAACCTTCAAATGATTTACCTTCAAATATTTTGTCTTCGCTTATTGCCATGTTTTACTCCTTATCTTTATATATAAATATACAAAACAAAAAACCTAGAGATTTCTCCCTAGGCTTTTTATTATATATAACGATTGTAATTACTTCTTGTTAATAAAGAATGATGCTACAATTACTAATACTACCAATCCTACAAACCCACCGTTTCCTAGTGAAGTTACAAGTGCTGATAAGTTAGCAATTACGTCCATTCCAAATACTGAACCGCCTGTTAAAACGTTCCAAAGAATTGTTACTGGTAAAACTGCCATCATAATTGATAAAAGTCCACCGAAAAATCCGTTTACGTATTTGATTACTGAATCCATAATTTCTCTCCTTGTGTTTACGTGTTGTGTGGCAAAATTGCCGAGCGCGCTCTTTTATTTATTTATTTATTAAAATTTAAGACCGAATCCTAAAGTAAGATTCGTAGTCTTCTCTTCTGTGTTATAAACAATTTTCGGGTCTACAAAAATACCTCTGTGAATTGTAAACATTCGACCAACACCAATTTTTAATCCATCAGTGTCGAGTCCTTGTGTTGCTGCATAAGCGAAATATCCTTTGTAAAAATATCTTGCGTGTAAATCGTAAGATACATCTACTGTTGAATCCGCTTGTGAAATAGATAGTCCAACCATTAAGTTGTCCATCAGTCCGTAACCTACAGTCGGGCTAATTGCCCATTCTGTCCAAGCTACATCTGCTACGTCACCAGTACCTACGTACCAGTCACCTTTTGTTTGAGCTTGAGTAGCAACTAAAGTTGCCATTGTCAAAGCTAATGTTAAAAATAATTTATTCATAATGTTTTCCTCTCTTTTTTAATTATAGCGCGCGCTATTTTTTAATGAGCCGTTTGCTCATATATTCTATACTTCTCTTTGAAGTCTTTCTTTATTATATTTACAACTCTGGAAATATCCTGAGTTTTTTCATCTGTCATTTCTCGTATTAAAACGTATAATGCTTTCTTGTTATATTTTTCTATATTTTCTCTACGTCTGAATAACTCCATTACTGCGTAAGCTATTTTTATATCTGAGTTTTTTGAAAATATAGATTCTACTCTTTCATCATAGTTTTCTACAAATAAATCTGTAAAGTCTTTTAGCGATTCTTTTCTAGAATTTTGTGCTTCTTCATTTACAGTGTCTCTTTGTTTGTCTACAGCTAGCAAATCCGTTTTAGATTTTAGTAATTTATATGCTTTGTTATTTGTTTGTATACAATAGTTTTTTGCAACAATACTAAAATAAGAAAAAGCCCTACCTTTATCTTCAGTATACTTAGGCAGCTTCTGCAATAAGAATCCTATTACTTCGTATTGTTTGTCTTCTGTTGTACCATTCATATAAGGAAACTTAAATCTGTTTATTATATTTTGAGCCAACTTCCATACAGGATAGTGTATGTGTTGTGAGTAAACTCTATTTCTTTTGCTATACTCTTTTTCTTTATTATATGCAACAATTGCTTTTTCAGTCACAGGTGTAAAGTACATCTTGTTCTTTCTTTTTCTACCTCGCTTGCTTTTGTTGTTCATATAATCTTCAAACTCTTGCTGATATTTTTCAACATTTTTATAAAAGTCGTCTACCGGGCTTACCATTTTTTAGCCTCAAAGTCACTTTCAAGTAAAGTAACAATTTCTTTGATACTTGTAAAAATCTGTCCTACTTCATCTTCGGCTTCAAATCCACCTTTGCTGTCAACTTCCTTTAGAGATTTTAATGCCACTCTAAAAATATTTGTTGTTTCTTGTAACACATCATCTTGATTTAAAACAATATCCTCAATCTCTTCGTTTTTTCTAAGCAAATTAAAAGTAGTATATCCTAGTATCAAAACCAAAAATCCTAAAGCCGCTATTATAATAAATAGTGTTGTTGGGTTAATATCCATTATTTAGACTCCCCAAATAATCCTGAAAATATATCATCAACAGATTTGTTTGCTGTTGCTGTATCCAAAGACTTTTTCTTGTGCTTCGAATTGGATGCTTTCTTAACTTCACTTCCTACTTTATTTATTTCACCTTCAATTTTAGAAGCGATTAAATCTGCTTGGTGTAACACCAATGGCATGTTTGTTTTAAAGTTTCTATCAGAATTGTAGTGCTTAAAGTATTGAGTGTTGGCTTCATCATATAAACCATCGTGTACCATAATAGCTATCATTTCATTTTCTGAAAACTTTATATCGTGTTGTTGTAATAGCCATAAGCTTCTATGTTGTACCGGCATCCAGTTTAATTCTGGATTTAAGTTCCAAAGTGAACCTTGATTTTTTCTATGCCATTCACTAGGATTTGGTACATATAAATCTTTTTCTAAATCACCATACTTTCCTAAGTCGTGATTAAGCGCAGCAAACATTAATTCTTCTAATGTGTAACCTTCCATTGACGAACCCATAGATTTCCACAGCATGTAAGTTTGAGAAGCACATTTACATACTCGTAATACGTGTTCTACATAACCACCTACAAATGCGTTATGATAATTAATGTTTCCTGAAGCTGGTGTAAACATCATTCGTTCTTGGAATGTGTTATACATAGCTTTTAATTTTTCTTTTCTTTCACCTTCAAAATTCTTGTCTATGACTCGCATTAAGTCATTCCAATTTTGTAGTAATTGTTCTTCTGTTAAATTCATGAATTCTCCTCTATTTTAATTTTAACTCTACTCCAATAATTAGCCGTTTGTGGTTTTGCCAATCCTCTTGGTCCACCATTCCAGCATCGAGCTATCTGCTCCGGAGTGTTGAGGTTATAATGATTACAATATATTCTTAACATTTCGATGGATTTTGTACGACTCCATCTATCGTTATATGTATATTTTTGCTTTCCCAATATTCTGTTTATATCTCTTACCATAGTTCGTCTTATTTGTAGACAGCCTACAGCGTCCTCACTTAGATTATAAGCGGAGTCGTTGTTACTGCTTTCTACAAATATCAAAGCATTTATTGTAGATGATGATGGAAGTTCGTCCCATATTTCTAACCTATAGTTAAGAGTATCTATTGTTTTCAATAAAGTATCTATTTCGTTTTCGTATTTATCCAAATCTAATTTCATATCTTCTATCTGGTTTTCATAACTAACTAATGTTGTTATAAAGTAAATGCCAGATAAAAACACTATAGCGATAAATAAAAATATTTCCGATGATTTTTTCATATTAGTCAAATAAAAGTTTTAGTTGATTTGGGTCGCCTATTTCGATGTCTTTGCCGAAGTGTTCTTCAACAGTCTTACTTGAATAGCCTAAAGCTAAAGCCATTCTCTTACAGGTTCGTTTATATTCTTCAATTGTTAAATTGTCATTTACTTTGAACTCTATAACTTGAGGTTCTTTAGATAGTAAAGTTCGTTGATATGTTAGTTTGTCTAATGCCATTCATTCACTCCAATAGTTTTTATTATATACTAATATAACAAATTATTATGAAATATGAAAACAATTAGCTGAAAAGTTTTGTAACTAATGATTCGGTAAATTTACCTTTCATTATTCTTGAGTACTGATTTATCTTTTGCGTTACTAGTTTCTTGTCTTTTTTCCAACGCAGACCTTTTAACTTTTTCTTTAGAATAGCAACTTCCTGTGCTGCCTCTAATTTATAATTATCTTTTTGTTTTTTAGATAATTTATTTTTCTTTTCGATAACTGTAGGTTTGAGTTTTCCTTTCAGCTGAGGTTGCTCTACACCTTTATGATATACATTACCATTTTTATCTACAAATTCTTTCATGAAATGCCAACCTGATACTTTACCTGTATTACCTCTTGTACTAATTTCAGGTGGCTCTGCCATCTCTTGTACGCATTCATAACATGTTGTTGAGGTTGTATCGTCAGATACAGTAGCAAATTGGCCACATGTTTTACATTCCATATATCTATATTCACGGTCAGGATTTTGATTCCATGCCGTGCCTTTTCTATATTCAACTGCGTATTTAATTTCCTCTGCCATTACTTACCTTTTATTTTAAATTCACCAAATGAGATGCCATTTTCATCGTTCCTTATATTATTAAGTATACTCGAGGAAGAGTTTAATCTGTCCTCAATTTGCTTAATTTTCTCTAACCTGTTAATAACCTCGGAGTTAAGCGCTTCAACTTTTTCTAATCTATCCATCCCTTCTAGGTTTATATCAAGGTTTTCTAACTCTTCATCTCTTTTATTTGTTGCGAAAGCGAAGTTTGCTGCAACCACCATAGCTATAGCTAGAGGGTCGAATACAAATATTATAAGTAGCATAAACCAATTAACTATTTTGTCCATACTTTTGCCTGTTAACTCTGCCATATATTTTAGCGGACCTAATTCGCTTACAGTTTCATTTCCTATCTGCTGGTCTAGTATCAGTAAATCCAATTTGCTTATTGAATCAGTAGCAGAACTATAACCTTTTTTAGCTTCTGACAATTGTTCTTCTAAAAGTCTTCTTTGTCTAGATGAAGTTGTAGTTATTAACTGTTGAGATTCTTTATCTACGTACTGTATCATTGTAGGATTTGAAAGAGCTGTAGTTAATTCTTTAACTGTTACCTGAAAATTATTTCTTTGCTCAATAAATCTATTCTGTTTTGATTTTATAATCTCAACCTCTTTGTCTAAGAAAGCTGTTTGGTTTGCGGTGTCTTGATATGCTCCAGATAGGAAACCATAAATACCTCCACTAGTAATCACCATAAGTACTAACGTTGCTATTATAAAATAAGTTCGCAACATCTTATTTATGTCTTCCCAATATTGATATAATAGAGATGCTATAATAAGCTTAGCAACTTCAAGCGCGCCAGCCATTATAATAACTTCAGTACTAGCTCCTGCAAATAATTTGCTCAAACCATATACGGAATAAAACGCAGCCGACATAGAAACCGACAGTGCACTTAACGCTATTAAATATGGTAATATCTTTGTTTTCATATTAGTTTAAAGGAGGTTGGTTAGAAGAATATACAAGTGTATATACAGTCTTGTCACCATCACCTGTCTTTACTCTTATCTCTGAATCTGTAATTCCTAAGCCTTCTAGTATCTTTTGTAGTCTGTGTATCTTGTCTTGGCTGTAATTACTTATACATATAAACTCACCAATTACAGATACTACAAGAGAGTTATAGTCATATGTATATTGTCCTTTGTTGTACATCTCTTCTTGTATAACTGGTATTAAAGGCAAGTTGTTTATAAGTCTTTCTGAATAGTATTTTTTATTATCTAAGTCAAGCTTTGCAGTCCACTGCTTGAATATATTATAATCCATTTCGAATATACTTTTATCTTCAGCTACCATTAAAGACCAGAGCTCTGGGTCAGATAAGTGTTCGGGAATATATTTCTTAGATTTTTCTTTAGCTTGCCATTCACCTGTTATATCACTTCCAAGTCTACCTTTGTACTGCTTAAATAAATCTATTAAGTTATCTATAGAATTTAAGCCTCCAGTTCTTGTATCATTTACAGTACGAATAATTTCTTTGTTTTCATCTTCGCTTAAAGTTATTTTACCAATGAGTTCATTCATACCTTTGTCACCTGACTCTAGTATTTCTTTTAACTCCTGGCATTTTTCATACTCTTCTGTCTGTATGAAATAATCTATTATGTCGTTTATTATATCTTTAAGTTCTAAAATATCTAGGTAATATGGGTCATAAAGAATAAACACTTCTTTAGAAGACGATGCTATAGAACTGATGTTAGTTTTACCTGTCATCAATCTGTATGTACTTTCAAAAGCAACATCCAATCCTTCAGTGTTTAGTTTTTCATTCATATTTTCTGTTCCATAATATTCCATAACTATATTTTTAAATTTTTACCTCTTAAACCTCCGAAGCTTAAACGGTGTGCTTCTTCAACCGTTGGGTCAAGGTGCTTAAATTAAGCCGCCATCGCCATTTCAACTTGTGCGCCAGTTATGCGTTGAACTTCCTTACATCCTTATCATTGTGTCAAATCCAGTCACCCCCATATTGTTAATAAACTATTTGTGGAGGTGGAGGGTATCGAACCCTCGTCCAACAATGCAGCTAATATAAGTAATAGCGTTCAAATATAAATATCACTTCTCTACTTGTTTTTTAGGTTTTCTTCTATAAGTTCTGCGTTTATTTTTATTTGCAGATTTCTTAGAAGATTTTTCCTTACAACAAGTTAATCCTGTGATTTCTTTTTTCAAAAGGTCATTGATTAAAATCTTATCTTCTAATAAAGTTTTAACTGTACTGAATCTTTTGTTTAAGTATAAAGCTACTAAAGCGCAGCCTAATACAAATCCTGTAATACCTGATAGTATCATAATTATCCTCTCCATGTTCCTGTACCCTCTTCAAGCATTCCTAACCTTTGAGCTTTCTTATACATATTCTGCATATCTAACATTGTTTCCAAAACTCTATTAGTTTCTGAGAATGTAAGTTCAAACCTTTTACCATCAATTATGAATGTACCAATCAGTGGTTGATTAGCTTCTCCTTGAGGTCTTTTAGCTTTAGCTCCTTTCATTAGTTCACAGTCAACTGTTGACCATAATTTTCCGTACTTGTGGGGATTGAATTGTTTTGCCATTTTATTTAATTTTAGCGTTTGTCTACTCTATTGAATAGGATTTTCGACTATCTCCTTTTATAATTATCTTAATTATAGTAATTTAATTATTTTAATTATTTAATATTTAGTATTTTAATTATAGTATTTATTACTATTATTAGTTTTTTACTACTAATATATTAAAAATTTCTGACAAATAAAAACTTTTCAGCATTTATTTTATTTAAAAGAATATAAACCTTCTAATAGCTGAGTCATATAAACCTCTATCAGATTGTGTTTGTATTCTATATCTTCAGATTTATTCATTATCTTTTCTATATAATGACATATAGGACTGTCAGCTGTTTGTATTATCGCATCAGCTTTATATAAGTCCGCTACACCTTTAGCACCATTTTGTTTAAATGTAGATATAATTCTTTCTTTGTCTATATATCTTTTGTTGAATCCCATATTACTCTCCTTTATTTATATGATTATACCATATAGCTGCTATCGCCATCAGCATTATAATAGTACCAAATGTATATACCAATATCCAGGGTGTATTACCTCCACCTAAAAATATAGCTGGTGTTCCCATCAGTAACAACCACGCAAGAAATATAAATCCAGTATTTGTCTCTAGCTTTTTCTCTACTTTTACGGTAAGCTCTTTTTTAATTAAACGGCTTAATGCGTCTTGCATATCTTTACCATAAACAGGTTGTTTATGTACAGTGCCGTCTACCTCACCTAATGTTATTAGATATTTACAATATCCTTTGTGACTGTCAGATTTTTTTAAGAGCTTGCAGTCTAAGGCTCTACGTTTATCGTACTTATTCATAATTGATTACAAAATTTTAGTTCATATCCTTCGTTAATAAATTTCTTTGTTAAATGCCATTCCATATTTTTTGCCATAGGTATATCATCGGTAATTATATCTCCAGTTGCAGGACATTCAAACTCTACTTTCTTTCTAGGTATTTCTAAAACATATACTTTTATTCTATGTTCAAGTAAATTATCTTCATTCATTACTCTTATTATCCTAGCATTTGTGTGGTCGAACTTTGCACCTGATGCGTATGTCTGTACTCTACCTAACCAACCTGTAGTACATTCTGTCTTACCTATTTTATATAGTTTGCCATCAACCATCATAAAATATACTACATCTTTTATTTTAGAAACTTTAATGTCTCTGTTTCTATGCCAGTTAATAGTATCATCTATAACTTCAAGTTCACCAACGTAGGTCATCTTGTCCAAATATT
>Ga0222716_10000626_pt1 | contig 30358 bp, 22 predicted proteins | sample C33_13DmetaG_FD_165044 | JGI IMG/M metagenome (GOLD analysis project Ga0222716, IMG submission 165044) | Estuarine water microbial communities from San Francisco Bay, California, United States - C33_13D | ecosystem: Environmental > Aquatic > Marine > Unclassified | place: USA: California... | reverse complement strand
GGAGGACGCGAACGCGGTGAGCAAGGCGCTCATCGCGTTTTGGTTCTTGTTATCGGGCGTCGCCGTGTCGAAGCTCGGCGACGCCGCGTTCGGTGACGCGACGTGGCAAATTTCGAGCGGATTGGGGTTCGCCGTCATAGCCGGTGTGAGCGAACTCGGCAGACCGAAGCGCGTCGACGAGGCGACCATGGCGAAATTGGAGGCGCAGTACGCGGATTTCTGCGCCTTTGGCGAAAAGCGGCTGTCGCGCTCGGGGCGGTGTCATCAGAGCGAAATCTCAAAGGCGTTTCGAGCGGCCTATCCGCAGCACGCCGGCGAGGACGTGCTCGACGAAATGGAGCTTCGCTCGCTCATAGCCAACTACTGGCCGGGCGCGGAGCGGTCGCCGCGCGGTTACTACAAAAATTTGTCGCTGCTCGATCGCGACGGCGCCCCGCTCACCGACCGCGTCTCCGTCAAGGATCTCGGATTGTAATATTTCATTCACGCCGCGCGTTATCGTCGATCGCTCGCTTTCATCGCGCGCTTCGCGTCGTCTTCGTCGCGTCGTCGTTCATTCGTTCATCTTGTGATTACAGCACCGCACCTCGCGTCGCGCGTCGCGCGTGACGGCCGCCATGGCGCGGCGTCGTCGATCGTCGCGTCTCGCGCTCGGTCTCGCGGCGTGCGCGACGCTCGTCGTCGTCGTGCGGGCGCTGCAGAGTGCGTTAGGAAAATATTCAAGTGGGGGATTACAAAACGCGTCGACGCGCGGATCGTGGCGTCGTACTGGACGCCCGAGCGACGATTCACACTCGTCGTCGCCGACGAGCGTCTTCGCCGCGGGTCAGGCGTCGGTCGGGCCGCGCGTGTTCGAAGACGCCCACGCGGCGTGCGTGGCGCCGAGCGTTCGAACGGCGGCGCCGGCGAAGCGTTCTAGAAAGGTAGCGGTAGACAAGGCGAGAGCCGTCGCGAATGGAGGGTACGAAAAAGTGAGACAAGGCAGCGGAGACGTGCTGGTGCACGGGATGGTGACGGCGATGTTGTCGAATTATCAGCACGACGACATGAGCTTGTTCGGCGCCGTCGGCGAGATGGGAGTCCATCACGGTCGGTTCACGAGTGTTTTATTCATTACCGCCGACGCGAGCGAGGCGCTAGTGGCGGTGGATGTCTTTGAGAAGCAAAATTTGAACGTCGATGGCAGCGGTCATGGTAGTTATCATCGATTCATGCAAGCCATGTCGTACCTCGGGCTGCGATTCGGCGACTTTGCGCTTTTACACAAAGGATCGACGACAGATCTCGCGACGAATTGGCTTTCGAGGCGTCACATCGATCCATTCCGCTTGGTATCGGTCGATGCCGGACATACGGCGGAATTAACGTTTCGAGACTTGGGCGCGACGGCGTGTAATCTGGCGCCCGGAGGCGTCATCCTCGTGGACGATTTTTTCCACCCCCACTGGACCGGCGTGACCGAAGGCTTATTCCAATACCTCACGCGCGGTGCTGTGCGTCTCTACCCCTTCCTCGTCTGCGCTGGAAAGGTTTATCTCACGAACGACGCGTCGGCGCACGCGGCGTACGCGCGGCGTCTCGAATCCGACGCCGCCGTGGGCGAATTCTTCAAATCCGACAGCGCTGAATTTCACGGTTCGACGCACCACGAAATGGCGGGCGTTCGCTTCCTCACCTGTCCCAACGTCGATCGCGCGCGCGTCACCGCGCGTTGGCTCGACGAGATACGTTAGCGATCGATTAGACCAATTGTAAGCCGCGCGCGCCGAGGCGCTCCGCTCGGTCCGCACTTCATCGCTCGTTCGCGATGTACGGCCGCGACCGCGACCCCCCTCCGCGGCGTCGGGACGACAGCAGGGACCGATACGACCGTCGCGATCGCCGCAGGGACTCGCGATCGCCCCCGCGCGGGCGCCGCGAGCGGTACGGCGGCGGCGGCGGCGGTCGCGGTCGCGATCCTCGACGAGGATTTCGACCCGAACGCGAGCGAAGCATGAGCCCGGGGCCGTGGGAACCGCAACCGAGGATGCGCAAGACGCTGTTCGATGTTTTGCCCGAGGGCGGTGCGTCGACGCGCGCGCGCGCGCGATCCGTGGGCGACGACGCGAGAACGGCGCGAGAACGAGGACTGACGAGCGAAACCGCCGCGCGACGCAGTGGACCCGAATAATTTACCGCCCGTCGGGAGCGGGTACGCGCCGCCGCCGGGCATGGGATACGGTGGCGGAGGCCTGAACGCGACGGCGCAGGCGACGCGGCACGCGAGACGGATTTATGTCGGCGGAATTCCGCTCACGGCGAACGAGGCGGAGGTGAAAGCGTTCTTCAACAACGCGTTGCTCGCCGTCGGTGGCACGAACGGGGCGGAGGGACAACCGGTGGTGAACGTGTACATCAACGTGGAGAAAAAGTTCGCGTTCGTTGAGTTTCGTAGCGTGGAAGAGGCGTCAAACGCGCTCGCGTTGGACGGAATCGTGCTGGACGGCGTCCCGGTTCGCATTCGCAGACCGAATGATTACAACCCGTCGCTCGCACATGATTTGGGGCCGTCGACGCCCAACCCGGCGTTGAATCTCGCGGCGATCGGATTGGATCCTTCGGCTTTGCAACGCGCGGGCGCGGGTGGGAACCTTTTGCACGAGCACGAGGATCGCATCTTCATCGGTGGTTTGCCGTACTTTTTAGACGAAGCTCAGATTCGGGAGTTGCTCGAAGCGTTCGGGCCGATTCGTCAATTTGATTTAGTGCGCGACAAGGAGACTGGAAATAGTAAAGGGTACGGCTTCGTCGTTTACGAAGACGTGTCCGTCACGGACATCGCGTGTCAAGGGTTGAACGGCATGACGATGGGCGATAAAACGCTCTCCGTGCGCCGCGCCGAGCAAAATAACGCTCCTGGCGGCGCGCAACCTGGGATGATGAACGTGCCACCACCGCCGCCCGCGATCGCGGCGCCTCCCGTAAACCCACCGTCTACCGTGGTTTCCTTTGACAACATGGGCCTCACGGAGGAAGAATTGGCCGACGACGAAGAGTACGAAAACATCATGGAGGACATGCAAGAGGAATGTGGAAAGCACGGAGAGATTGTCACCGTGGTCATTCCTAGACCGGGCAAGGATACAGACGAAAAGACTCCTGGAATCGGGAAGGTTTTCGTGCAGTACGCCTCTGTCGACGCCGCGACAAAGGCGCGAGATGCTCTCAACGGGAAGAAATTCGGCGGCGCCACCGTCGTGGCGGATTTCTTGGATGAAGACGATTTCCGCGCTCGCAAATTCTGAATTCTCGTTTAGACTTCTAGGTATGACGTTGAGATAAAACTATTAGCTACGATAAAAACTGAAAGAACGTACTAGCATAAGAACTTCCAGTACAAGTACACCCCGTACCAGCCAATCAGACCGGCACCTGCGAGCGAGACGACGGAGAGCACGATGGCGAATGCGATGGTCCAAACGACCTCGGATCGCTGCAAACGCGTCTTACGACTCTTGCGCTTCAAGCGCACCGTGCCCACAGCGTCACTATCACCGCGTTTCAATGTTTTACCACCTTTCATGATCACGGTGCCGCCCTCTTCTTCGTCAGCGCCTGCGTCGACGGTCGCGCTGACGTCGAACACTTCGGCGTCCAAGTCGAGCGTCATGTCGATGGGCGCTGGATAACTCGCCGTCGACCGCGAGCGCGGAACGGCAATCGTGGGATCACCCGTGAGCGTGTTCCACGCTGCGTCTTGCGAGCGTTGTAAAACGCGCATGTCGCTTCGCTCGAGCGTCGACTTTGCTGCGGCGAAAATGCTCCCAACCAAGATGAGCGTCGACGCAAACGCGTCGCGCGCGAGTACGGCCCCCCCTATGCCGGCAGACATGATCAATCCGGCAAAAATCGGCTGCAGTGACCCGTAACACGCGGTGACGACCGGCGTCGTGTCCGCTTCCGCGCGCGTAGTCAACGCGTACGCCGCCGAGGCAAGCACGCCGACGGCGGCGACGGCGGCCCACGCGCTCGATTGCGTCACCAAAGCAATCGGCGCCTCCGCGGTGACGTGCTCGCGCAACACGAGAGGAACGGTGATGACGATCCCCATGAGCGCGCCCATGGTTTGCGAAACCACGGCCACGGTGATGGGATTGTACTCGCGTAAGATGGATTCTTGAAACGCCAAGTACGCCGCGAAGAGCGCGCTTCGAAATAGCAACAGAATGTTACCCGAGCTCAGCCACATGCGCGCCGGATCGAGGAGTAAAATCGTCCCGACCACGCTCAACGCGATCGCGGCAAATTTACCCACGCTCGGCCTCTCGATTCCTTGAAACACGGCGATCGTGCACGAATACACCGGCACCAATTGTCCCAGGACGACGGCGTTTCCGAGCGATGCCCGCTTCAATCCGTACGCCAAACATATTTGCGCCAAACAAACGCACGCCGCGAGCAGAATCATCACCGTCGACGCGCACAGCGCGTTCCGTTTCTTCACATTATTCAACTCCCGCATCGTCTCCCCTCGCGCGCGCGCCAACAAGTAAATGAACGGCAACGAAATCGCGCACCTCGCCAGCGTAAACTGCGCCGCGCTAAAGTAATTCATCGACTGCGCGCTCATGCACATCGCCCCCACGAAGCACGCCTGCGCGCACGTCAACAACACCGCGCTCTGCGACGCCCGTTTCACGTCGTCCCTCACCTTTCTCCGCATCTCATCCAACTCCTCCGGAAACGTCTCGCTCAGCGTCTCCAGAAACGCCGCGAGCTCCGTCTTATTCCTCCATCTCTTCCCCCCCGCGCTCGCCGCCGTCGCGCGCGCGTCCGCGACGCCGTCGTCCGCGTCCTCTCCCTCGCGCGCGTCGCCCTCGCGTCCTCCCGCGCGCGCGCGTCCTCTCGCGCGCGCATCGTCGCGATGGACGCGCGTCGTCGTCGTCGTCATCGTTCGAACCGTCGCCATCGTTCGCCCGTCTCCGTCGCCGCGCGCGCGCCGCGCGCCGCGTCCGCACCGCGTCGACGTCGTCGCGCGCGCGCTCGACGTCGCGCGCGCCGCCGTCGCCGTCGTCGTCGCCATCGCGTCGCGCGCTGTCGTCAATGCGCGCCGCGATTGATTGATTGATTGATTGATCGATTCGAATTCATGACCGACCGCGCGTCGCTCGAGCGCGACGTCATCGCGCGCGCCGAGCGCTTCGCGCGCGCCGCGCTCGCCTCGAACGACGGTTCGCACGACGCCTGGCACGTCGAGCGCGTGCGCGCGAGCGCGGTGGCGCTCGCGCGGCTCGAGGGCGCGAACGCGTTCGTCTGCGAGCTCGCCGCGCTGCTGCACGACGTCGACGATTGGAAGTACGCGCGCGGCGACGGCGCGACGGGCGGGGCGAGGACGTTTTTGGAGGAATCGTGCGCGGACGTGGACGCGGCGACGCGCGAGACGGTGCTGGACATCTGCGCGCGGATCGGGTTCAAGAGCGAACTCGAAAAATCTGAAGCGGCTGAAAAATCCGTCCACGAGAGCGTCGAGTTTCGATGCGTGCAAGACGCCGATCGATTGGACGCGATCGGCGCGATCGGGATCGGGCGGACGTTTTGTTTCGGCGGCGCGCGCGGGAATCCGATGCACGTGCCCGGCGTGTCGCCGATGGTCGACGACCTGACGGCGGCGGCGTACGAGGCGGCGCATCGCGACGAGACGCGGCCGAACACGACGATCAATCACTTCCACGAGAAGTTGTTCAAGCTCAGGGATCTGATGAAGACGCCGTCGGGGCGCGCGCGCGCCGAGCGCAGGCACGCGACGATGGTCGAGTTCGTCGAGCGGTTTCACCGCGAGTGGGACGGCGACGAGTAGCGACGAGCGGCGGCGCAAAAGTAAAGTATTCATTCATTCATTCATTCATTCATTCGTTCCTTCACTCACTCGCGCGCGCGCGCCGACGCCGGGCGATGGCCGCCGCGTCTTCGTCGCTCGCCGCGCGCGCGTCGCGCGTCGGCGCCGCGGCGCCCGCGCGCGGCGTCGCGCGGCGTCGAGCGACGAAGACGCGTCGCGTCGACGCGTCGACGTCGCGTCGGCGCGGCGGCGGCGCGCGCCCGCGGGCGCTCGCGAGCGACGCGGACGGGGACGAGATCCTGGGCGTGTACGTCACGGCGTCGGCGGAGGACATACGCGCGGCGCCGGTGCGAGCGAGCGATGGGACGTTCCTGCGCGCGGGGGCGAGCACGAAGCTCGAGGCGGCGACGGCGAGCGGCGTCGCGGCGGCGGTGAAGCGATTGGTCGAGCAGATGGAGTGGACGGGGGCGATCGGAATATCGCTGCCGGGATTAGTGACGCGCGTGGAGGGCGAGAGAGGGGATGGGGCGAGAGGGACGATGGCGAGGACGGACATCGAACGCGCGGTGAAGCAGGCGACGGGGTGCGAGACGTCGATTTCGAGCGGCGCCGAGGCGTGCGGGGCGGCGGAACTGGCGTACGGCGCGGGCGTGGAACTTTCGGGCGGAGAAGCGAAGGGATTAGTGATGTTTTGCATGATCGGTGGGCGGTTCAGCACGAGTCTGTACGATGGAGGGAAGGTTGTGAAGAACTTTGCGGGCGAAAAGTTGAGCGACGGCGACGGCGACGTCTCGGGAATGGCGACTTTACCCGACATCGGTGGCGAAAACGACACGGACGAGGGATGGGCGGCGTTTGGTGAACGCGTGCGTGAGTACTTGAGCGAGCTCGAGCGAAAGTATAAGCCGGACGTCATCATCCTCGGTGGCAAAGCTGGTCAAAACGCCGACAAAATTATGGACAAGTTGACCGCGCTCAACACGAAAGTCATGCCGGGGACTCTGGGCTTCGTCGCCGGTGTCAAGGGTGCGGCGTTGTTAGCGAAACAGCAAATTGGCTTGCGCGAAACGCTCGCACAAGTGCGCGAAGCCGTAGGCGTCCAGACCGGCGTGAGCCCTCAATTCGTCACGGATGAACAGTTGAAGAGCGTCTTCGATAAATTCGACACGTCGAAGAACGGGGTTTTGGAGCTCAATGAGCTCGTCGACGCGACGCTCGCGCTCAACGTAAAGGTCAACGATGTTCAGTCGTTGATGGATTCTTTGGATTTGGACGCGAACGGCGTCGTCACTTTTGATGAATGGTGCAGGTGGTGGAAGAGCGAAGTGTCGACTGAAGCCGTCACGACTATTGTCTCGCAAGACGAATGGCGCCGCGTGCTAAAAATGGAAAGCGAAAGGCTCATTTGCCTCGAAGTCGGTTTTACGTTTTGCCGACCGTGCAAAGCGTTCGCGCGCAAGTATCATCAAATCGCCGAGCAATTCCCGAGCGTCAAGTTCGTCTACATGAATGGGAACGAAAACGGGAGTACTACAATTCTCGCGCGCGACGATCTCGGTGTGAAGTCGACGCCTTCCTTTTTCTTGTTTCGAGCGGGCGAAAAGTTGCATTTCCACTCTGGTGCGAAAGAAGAGCGCTTGCGCAACGCGATTAATCGCCACATGCGCGACGGAGAATGGCCTGCGTCGCTCGGACCTCGCCCGCCTGTGATTTCAGAAGATGAGGAGTTGCGCGCAGCGGCGACGGCGGAAGCGACTTGATTCGCATTCAATTTTTGTTTGTACACATTTCAGCTACTTGTAGAACGCGGCAGCGTTGTAATTTAACGGCTAAGTTGACGTTCCCGCGTCCTTTTTATAATACGTCGGCCGCGCATCTGCGTCGCCGGCGGGCTTGCGCGTCGTGCGCTCTTGTAACGCTCGTACCGCGTCTTTGCCCGCCGCTGCCGCCGCTGTAGCCGCGGCCGTCGCCGCCGCAGTGGCTGCAGATGCACGTTCTGCCGCCGCCGCCGTCGAAGCCGACGCGCTTTCCCAAATACCTCCGATGCTGAAATTCTTCAGCGTATCGCTCACTTGATGGCTCACGCTCTTCGCCTCGATCACGATTCGTCGCGGGCTTTGCGCTTCTTCCAAAGGCCCATCTTGCGCGCCACCTTTAGGCGGTGGCGGGCGCAAGTTCACCCCGTGCATGTCCTCGTCTGCGATCCCGAGCGCCTCTTTTCTCGCCAGCGCGATGCGTTCCGCTTCGCCGACGTCCATGGACTTTTCCGACTTGATTTCGTGCGGCTGGTTGAGAATCGCCCCCTTCGTTTGGTCCGCACGCGCGCGGACACCGTAAAGCGTGTACGTTTTTCCGCTCGACGCATCATCTTCGTCGCCATCGGCGTCCGCGTCGAAGAAATCGTCCAAATTGCTCGTCATCTTCGCGGACATGGTTGACGCGACATCGAGCGACGAAGCGATGTCCTTCAGGGACTCATCCTTCGAGAGGGCGGAGACATCTTTACTCTTCTTCTTCGCCAAGCTCGCGAGTTTCTTCTTAAGGTCTTGCTCGGCAGCGATTTCCTCCGTCGTCCTCGAACTCACTTGGTTCGTCATCGCGTCGTTCACCAACATATCGTGCAACTGAAGCACGTGCGCGACTTCCTCCTGGAACGCCGCCTCTGCCTCCGCATCCTTCGCCTCGGCGTCGTCTCGGCGTTTATACAACGCATCCAACTCGGCCCCGATCTCCGCTTCGAGTAACATCTCCTCCACCTCGGACAACAGCTCCACCGTTCGGTTGAGCGACTCGCTCTGTTCCCAAACCTTCGCCGTCATCCCCGAAACTTCCGCGAGTTCGCGCTCGAGCGCCACCCATGACTCCTCTTGCTTCCGTATCATCGATTCCAGCGTCGCGCTGTGCCGCAGCGCGATCCTCGCGCGCGCGTCCACGTGCGCGTGTCGCACGTCGTACGCCTCCATCGTCTCCTCCACCGCGCGCGCGTACGCCGCCAAACCTCCATCCACTCGCGTGTCCTCCTGTCGCGTTCGATTCACGATCGTCCTCTTCGTCAGTCCGCGTCCATCGAATCCGAATCCGCGCCCTCGCGCGCGTCTCCCCGTCGTCCCTCGTCCGCGCGAACGCCAACCGCCAAACGCGCCGCGCCTTCTTCGCCGTCTTCGTCCCTCGCCCCATCGCTCGCGTCGCTCGCGCACCGTCTCCGCGCGCCTCGCGCGCAGCATCGTCTCCAACACCCCCTCGCGCACGCTCGTCGAGCGCTCGAGCGCGTCGCGCGCGCCCCGTCCGATCGTCTCCGTCATCGCCTCGACCGCGGACGTCCCCGCGCTGTGCACGCGCGCGATCGTCTCGCTCTTCGCGATCGCGCTCGACGCGCGTCCGTACGCGTCGCGCAGGAACTCGTGCGTCGTCATCGCGCGTCCGACGCGCGCCGGGACGCGCGCGCGGCGCACTGCCGTCGCACTGCGCGACGCGCGATGCGATCGTCTTCGCTCGCGCGACGCGATCCGGTTTCCGTCGCGATCCGGTCGCGACGCGCGACGCGCGCGCGCGGTGAAGCGCGGCGCCGCGACGCGCGCGTCCGCGCGAGCGCGCGGATCGCGCTCGTGCGATGCGACGTCAAGGCGGAGGCGATGGATGAATTTCTGCGATTGACGGAGCGAAACGCGCGCGCGAGCGTTCGCGAGGCGGGAAACGTGCGCTTCGACGTGCTGCGGGACAAGAGGGACAGAAATTTGGTGACGCTGGTGGAGATATACGCCGACGACGCGTCGGCGGCGAGGCACAAGGAGACGAGCTGGTACTCGACGTGGAGGGACGGCGTGGCGGACATGATGGCGACGCCGCGGCGCGCGGAGACGTATCTGGCGATCGAACCGGACGACGACGCGTGGACGTACGCGAACGCCGTGACGTGGAACGAAGACGATGATCAGAGCGAGATGGTGGACGCGAGTTGCGTGCACGTGCACTGCGAGTGCGCGGCGGGCGACGAGGAGGCGTTCGCCTCGGCGTCGGCGAAGAACGCGAGCGAATCGCGACTGGAGGATGGGAATCTGCGCTTTGACGTGTTCCAGAGCGTCGAGAGCGCGCAAAAGTTTTTATTGGTCGAGGTGTACGACGGCGCGGCGAGCGCGGCGGCGCATAAATCGACGCCGCATTATGAGGCGTGGCGGGACGGCGTCGCGAACATCCAAGCCAAGCCGCGCGAGGCGCGCGCGTACGACGTCGTGTTTCCGCCCACGAAAATCAGTTGGCGCGAAGACGCGTGCGGCGACGCGTGCGACATGACGTGGTGACCACGAGCGTTTAACCCGAATCCCCGCCGCTAGACTGCAAGCCGTATCCAAATCCCAAATCCCGTTCTCGCGCTCGCCGCCGCGACTCGCGCGTCGCCGCACTCCGCGACTCGCGATGCCGACCGCCGCCGCCGCCGACGCCGACGCCGCCGACGCCGAACCGCGCTTCGACGACGTCACGGGCGAAGCCCTCAACGTCGCCGCGCTCGAGCTCCAGCGTCGCGCGACGCAAAACGACTACGTCGCCGCGCACGCGCCGAGCGAAGATTCACCGTTGCGTCGCGTCGCCGCCGTCGACGTCGCGCCCGGACGGCACAAGTACGTCCTCGCGCAGCTCGCGATCGGCGACGAAGCCGCGCTCGTCGTTCGCGCGTACGCCGGGTGCGCGTACCACGCGAATAATTTTGAGATGTTGACGCGCGAGTTGCGAGCGCTCGGCGTCGACGCGCGCGGCCGCGTCGTCGGCGGCGGTCGATGCGAGCGCGACGACGCGGCGAAGACGATCAAAGTGTACGGGTACAGTAAAACGTTCGGGCGCACGCCGGGGTGCAATGAACGCGCGTGCGCGATGATTCGGGAGGCGTTTACCGGATACGAGGCGACGTGGAGCGACGACGGATACTGAGAGTTCGCTCAACGCGCCGAGCGCCGACGTTTGATTTCGATTTCGAAATCGTTCGACTGTTAGTTACGTTTTATAGCCCATTCATTGATGATAGCGCATCGATGGCGATTTCGCTCGACTTCGCGACGTCTTCGACTTCGCGCGCGGTCGATTCGACGCGCGTCGGTGCCCGCATTTCGCGCCGAGCGGCACACGCCGACGCGCGCGATGCCCGCTCGCGCGCGCCGCTCGATCGAAATCTCGCGCGCGCGCGAACTCCTCGTCGCGATCGACGAATCGTTCGCGAGCCCCGAGGCCTTCGCGACCGCGCGCTTCGATGCCTCGAAAGACGCTGAATGGTAACGCGCGTTCGCCGCGCGCGCGCGGCGCGAGCATTGACGACGTCGTCGCGCCGCGCGCAGGCTCCTCGTGAAGCGCGCGTTCAACAGACGCGCGTTGGAGACGCATCCAGACAAAGGAGGCGACGCGGACGCGTTCCAAGCGATGTACGAGGCGTTTCAAGAGCTCAAACAAGCGTTCCTAGATGGGTTCTCGGACTGGAGTCTCGCGGCCAAATCGGCGCCGACGCCGGCGAAGGGGAAGGGGAAGGGGAAGGCGAAGGCGAAGGCGAAGGCGAAGGGAAAGACGAAGGCGAAACGAACGACGGTAGACGCGCCAGAACTCATGGGTAAGCGAAGGACGATTCCAGTGTACGAGTTCTTTCAAACCGCGGCTGAACGAGATATTCCGTTCTGGAAGATCGAGTTGGCTCGATCGGGCAGAGCCATGTGCACGGGCTCGCGAAAGAAGGAGGGCTCCGTCGGTCGCTGCCGGAACGTCAACGAAGGATCGAGGGTGGATCAGCCGAGAAGTATGGGTGCCGGTCCAGGTGCCGGTGCCGGTCCAGGGTCATCGAAAGCGCTCGTCGCCGACGTGTTCGGAATCATCAAGATGAACGCTCTCCGCGTGGGCATGATGGATCCAGAATCTGGCGAATACTGCCGGTTCGTTCATCTGCGATGTTGGCGTGTGCCTCAGGCGGTGTGGTACAATCTTCCCCAGTACCCCGATAATACGACTGAGTACAGCGTCGATGAGTTCAAAAGACGTTTGGTCGATATGGACGGCGTCGTCTTCGTCGGGTTGAACAAACTTTGCGATGAAGACATCACGCTCGTTGCCGAGCATGCGATGAATCAGGAGGCGTGGGCGGCGTTCAATCAGAAGAAATATGTCGCCGCTAGAGCTGCCGGTCTTCCGTCATCGCGAGTTCAACTTCTTTCGAAAGACGAAATCAAAGTACTGCAGAAATTAATGTCGAAGGCGAAGCCTTTAGTGCAAGAACCAGAGCAACCCGAACCGCTCGCCGCCGTGACGAAGCAGAAATCAAAACCGGAACCAAAACGAACGGACCACGATGAGTACGACGTCGTGACGGATGACGAAGAAATCGAAGACGGAGTGCAAGTGGCGCCGAATGTCGGCACCGAGATCGCTGTGCAGGAACCGAAAGACGAGAAACCACCGCCGAAGATTTTGATTCCAGTCCCTGGCGAAAACGGCGCGATCGCCAACTCACTTCTTCGCGATAATTCCAAACCCATGACGTTCGTGCTGACGGGAATTTTCCCGGATCTCGGTGGCAATCAAATAGGTCTGACGCAAGGGAAAGATATGGCGGAAAAGCTGATTCAGCGGTTTGGAGGCGTCGTGCGGAGCGCGGTTTCAGGCGCAACTGATGTTTTGCTCGTCGGCGAAGAGCCAGGCGTTTCGAAACTATCAGCGGCGCGCGCGAAACCGAATTGCAAAGTTCTCAATCTCGAACACATCCTCGATATGATTCACGGGCGTTCCATCGAAGGAAAACGGTTGCACATTGAAAGATTCAGCACAGGTTTTCATGGAAATTCGTTAGCGTACGATATGACGCGAGCCGAGTTGGAAGAGCTACGGTCCGGAGCCAAAACGCTTCCTTCGTCGACAAAGACCGAGGAACCGCAACTTCTCCCATCGTCCAAGTCGGAAACGCGTAAGCGCAAAGCTCTTCCGTTGTCCAAGAAAGCCGAAACGCAAAAGAATCTGCCGTTACCCGCACCCGCTAAGCCGCCGCAAAATAAGAAGCTGAAACGCTCGCCGAAAGCGCCCGTGCGAAGCTCGCGTCGTCTCGCCGCTCTGACGAACGCCGCGTGAGAAGTTGACGTATGATACGTTTGCCTCGCTCGCCACGAATCAATGTGTAATTTACAAATGTCTGTCTATTCAGCTACCACGCATCAAAGTTGCCGAAACCGCCTGTCTTCGCCTTCTTCGGCGGCGGCGCGCTCGCAGCCGGCGCGCTCGTGGATGCCGAGGCGACGTATTTTCCCACGCCATCGGATGCTTTAGCCGCTGGTAATGCCGACGCATCCTTCGCTAGCGCTGCCGCGGGATCACTCCACCACGACCCGCGCTGACCTTGACCAGTGCCATTCTTGACGTCGGCCGCCTTGGCTTTTGCTTCCGCTTCCGCGCGTTCCTTCTTGTCGTCTTCTTCGCGCAGTTCGTCGTATGGGTTGGTGAAAATCGTGCATGACGTGATTTTAATCGTCTTTAAAGGGCGATCGGCTGCGTCGCATTCAACCTCTTCGATGCGCGCGAGAGTTTCCATCCCGCCCACGACCCGTCCAAACACCGTGTGCTTGTTGTCCAAATGCGGCGCAGCGTTGTACGTGATGAAAAATTGCGAACCATTCGTGTTCTTGCCGCTGTTTGCCATGCTCAACACGCCGCGATCGTCGTGTCTATGAGGGTTGCCCTTGATTTCATCCGCAAACTTCTCGCCCCATATGCAGTGCCCGCCTCTTCCAGTGCCCGTGGGATCGCCACCCTGAAGCATGAACCTTTTAATGCTTCGGTGAAACTTGACTCCGTCGTAAAATCCCTTTTCTGCGAGCGTGATGAAGTTTTCGCACGTCCTCGGCGCCTTGTCGCAATGAAGCTCGATGTTCAAATCACCAAAGTTTGTGTGCAATCGAACGTATCCCTTCTTCGTCGGATTGTACCACACGATTTCCTCGGCGCGATGGTTCTTCGTGTGCGCCTCCATCGTCGTCGACGTGAACCCCATCGCACTGTGCCCGGTCGTGCGCATGTCGTTCGTTTTCGTCTTGAGAGTTACGAGATACGGCGCCATCTCCGCCCGCCTTTTCGCCTTTTCCTTCTCCGTGCGCGTGTCCAGATCCACCACTCGTCCCGTCTCGTTTGTGTCCCACGTGGCGGAACCGGGCTTGAACGTAATGTTATCCACCGGCGCCACGTACGCGGGTCCTCGCAGCAAGTGACTGTTGTCGACTGGATCTGGCTTGGTTTCGATCCCGCGCTTCTTATTCTCCTCCGCATCTTTAGCCTTGGCGAGATTTAAAACCTCCTGCGCCTGCGCCGCCGCCGAACTCCCGCCTCGCGCGCCGATTTTCGCCGCCTCCTCGCTCCCGAGAGACGCCAACACGCGACGCATGTCTTCGCTCACCTGCGTCTTGTTGATGCATCCATCGTCCGCGTGTCCTTCTTTCCCCAATCCCTTCACGTCTAACCCGCGTTTCACGTGATCAAAGTTATCCAACGTTCGCGCCTTCAAATCCAACGGGTCCTGCAGCGTCACCACGTCGCTTCTCTTAAACGCCTCATCCGTCAACAAATCCTTCCAGTTCTTCGTCTTAAAGCACAACTCTTCAATCGCATCGGTGCAGTACACGTTTCCAGTCGTCTTCACCGCGCATATTCGCGTCGCGTCCGTGAACGTCTTATTCAGCACCGGGCACTCGTACTCGCCGTCTTTATTCTTGTACCAATTCAACCGCACCAAATCCTTCACCGCCAGCGCCTCACCGCTCACGGGGTGCTTCTTATGTTTCATCACGTACGGCACCGCGTTCGAGATGTCCATCACCGTCCCATCCGGCGCGCACACCGCGTTTTTAAACGGCAGAAACGAGATGGCGCAGCAGTGAAACGGCAATCGTCGAAACGGCGCGTCCGCGCCGCGATCTCGCCCTCCGCCGCCCTCCGCCGCCCACTCGCTCGCGGTGACGTACCCTCGGTCCTTCTTCGCCGTCTTGTTCCGTCCCATCGTCGGCGCGTCGCGTTTTCGCGCGCGCGGCCGCTCGCCGCCGCCGCACTCGTCGACGGCGACGACGACGACGCTCGAATCGCGCGACGCGAGCCGCGATGGTGGGGCTCGGCAAGGGCGTCGGCGTGCCGGTGAAGCTGCTGCACGAGAGCGAGGGACACGTCGTCACGGTGCGTTCGCTCGACGGTTGATTCGCGACGACGTTCTGAACATCGCGATTGCGCGTTGTTTTCGTGGAATGCGCGCGCGCGCGACGCGCGACGGCGACGCGCGCGACGCCGCGAGGCGCGCGCGGCGTCGATCGACGCGCGCGCGCGGACGCGATCGAGAACGACGCGCGAGAGGCGCGCGCGGGCGAGGATCGCGAAGGGGAGGAATCAACCCTAACGCCGCGAACGCGCGCGAGGGACGGTTTCGCGAGGACGAGGAAGGCGACTGACGACGACGCGCGGTTCGCGAGCGATGGCGCAGGTGGAGCTTAAGACCGGGGAGACGTACCGCGGGCAGCTCGTGGAGAGCGAGGATAATTGGAATTGTCAAATGACGGACGTCACGCACGTCGGTCGCGACGGCAAGGAGAGTAAGATGGAACACGTGTACATTCGTGGGTCAAAAGTGCGAATGATGGTGATTCCGGACATGTTGAAGCACGCGCCGATGTTTAAGAGAATTGATCCGAAGTTTGATCCGAAGGGCGGGAAGAAGTAGGCGATGCGGCGGCGTTTGTTTTTAATAAAGAATTCCGTGTACAAGACGAGACGCGCGTTGAGCCGCGCTATTTGCCAAATCTCTGCGCCGTCTTCGCGTACTTGTCTATGACTCTCGCGAGATCGCGTTGACTAAATCTATCTAACGATTCCTCGTGGAACAACTCCGCCGTGTGCAGTTGCCACGGCGGGTAGCCCTGAAGATGAAACGTCGCGCCGAAGACGACGGCGACGTCGGCGGGCGGAAGGAAAGTCCCTCGCTCGCGCATCCAACGCTCCAAACGCACGACGTTGGGTTTGTATTTAAACTTCGCCCACTCCACGCCGTCACCATCGCGCGCGCTCGCGATGGCGCCCTCGAGGGAATCGTCGCCTTCTTCCTCTAATTCCGCGTGTCTCGCCGCGTCCAGCAGCGCCGCGCACGCGTCCCTCGGTCCCAACGCGTCGACATCGATCGACGCCTCCCCGCCCCCCGCGCTCGCCCCCCGCGCGCACTCTCGTATCTTACCACCGTCATCGGCGTCCACGACGCGCAGGACGTACCCCACGCCCTCGCGATCTCGCCTCGAGGTCTCCAGCGCCTCGCGCAGCGCCTCGATCCCGCGCGTCGTCGTCGCGCGTCCGCCGCCGTCGTACACGCGCACGCGCTCCACCCCAGCCCGCGCGCACCAGCGCGCGACGTCGACCGCGCGCGCGACGAACCTCTCCAGATCGCCGTCTCCCTCTCCGCACGTCGCGATCACGCTCAGCGTCCTCGGCGGTCGCCTCGGCGCGTCGCCGCCCAGCGTCTCGTACCCGCCCACGCGTCGTCGCAGCTCCGCGTTCATCGCGCGCAGCGCGTGCCGCAGCCCGCGCCGCGGTTCGAATCGTTCGCATCCCAGCGCGCGAAACGTCGCGTCGACGACGCTTCGCGCGCGCGCGCGCGCGACGAAGAACCAGTGCGTGCACGCGAGCAACCACTCGTGCGCGACGCGCGTCGCCGCGCGCGCGTCGTCGCCGCGCGCGCGCATGCGTCGTCGACGCGCGCGTCGCTCGCGCGCGCGCTCGCGTCGTCGCGCGCGCGCCGCGCGACGCGCTCTGACGACGCGGCGCGCGGTCGTTACGCGGACGCCATCGATCGAATCATCGCGCCAGACCGACGCGCGCGCGCGTTCGGCGACGCGCGCGCGTCGAGCGACGCGATGGACGCGCGCGCGACGATGGACGCGCGCGCGGCGATCGCGAACGCGCGAGACGGGACGAGAGGGACGAAACTCGAGATCCCGCGATTGGATGATTTTCGCGACGAGGAGAGCGCGCGGCGGTTCACGCGCGCGAATCGATGGTTGAGCGTGGACTTGCTGGCGTTTCCGGTGCGTCGGCGCGCGTCGGCGCGGCGCCGCGCGCGAACGAGGGCGAAAGGGGTGGACGAAGGCGGGAAGACGACGGATGGATGGATGGATGGATGGATGGATGGATGGATTGGACGATTGAGGTTGTCGGGAGAGCAGCGAGGAGGAGGAAGACGAGAGCGGGAACGATGACTGACGACACGATGCGCGACGCGATAGGTGGTGCGAATAAATTGGGTGGTGGCGTTCGCGGCGACGGTGACGCTGTGGGGATTCACGATCGGCGTGTTGACTCGGGAAGAGGAGGCGCGGAAATTTTTCGGCGAGGCGACGGTTTGGATTTCCAACAACTTTACGTGGTTTTACACCTTGACGCAGAACGCGTGGATTTTCGTGGTGATTTTCGTGCTGTTTCGGAAAAAGTACGCAAACATTAAGCTCGGACAGCCGGATGACAGGCCTGATTATTCCGATCTCGTGTGGTTCACGTTGATTTTCACCACGGGCCTCGGGACGGGGATATTTTACTTTGGAGTGAGCGAGCCGATGTACTACTATCGTGGTGATTCCGGGCTTTTAGGAACGGCAACCAACTATTTAGCGAAGATCCCGTTCATGAACGATGATCAAAGGGCGAACATGGCGATGTTTGTCACGTTTTTGCATTGGGGTTTGCACGGTTGGGCGACGTACATCATCGTCGCGCTGACGCTCGGCGTCGTGCATTACCGACTGGGCAGGCCGTTGACGCTTCGCAGTGCGTTTTATCCCATCGTAGGCGATTATGTCAACGGACTGTTCGGTGACTTGATTGACTCGATGTCCATCGCTTGTACGACGTTTGGGTTGTGCACATCCCTCGGTTTGGGGGCGAGCAGTATAAATACCACCTTGCACCGCATGACCGCTTCGATTCCTGACGACGACGACAACGTGAAGTCGGCCATCATTTGGGGCATCACCGCGCTCACTACGGGTGCACTCGTAAGCGGGCTTCACCGCGGAGTCATCGCTTTCGCCATTATCGCCTTCTCAATTTTGTTTTCGCTGATTACTATTTTGTTCATGCTTGACAACACGTGGTACCTTTCAAATTCGTTTACGCAGCAAATCGGAACGTACTTGCAGTACGTGCTTCTCGGCGGATTCGACAATGACGCCATGGCACAGCTGAACATAGAGTTTACGACAGACGAAACGCACTTGTGGGGTGCGCAAGGGATAAAACAATTAGTGGAAACGACCTTGAACAAGACGCTAGCCAATCCGACGACGTATTACTCGAGCACGCCGACTTGGTTCATGGATTCATGGACGGTATTTTACTGGGCTTGGTGGATCACTTGGGCGCCGTTCGTAGGAATGTTTTACGCTAGAATTTCACGCGGTCGCACAATAAGATCGCTTATTCTGGTCGGTATGTTTGCGCCGATGTTTTTGGGTTTCTTTGCTCTTTCCGTCCTCGGATCGCTTGGTATTCGAATGCAACGCATCGCCGAGTTATCGCTCGACACTGCACCGGATTGGCAGAAAGGAGTTGTGAACTGCGGTGCTCTTGGGTATTTAAACAGCGAACCCGTGAGCGCGGACGCAAAAAAGTTGGCCTCAGAGGTCGGAGTCTACGCCTTGGCGTGTCGAAAATCGACGGATAGAATTTTGGATATTCTTGAGCCTTACCAAAACTTGAAGACGTTTTTACAAATCTTAGTTCTTTTGGGTGTGATTTTCTTCTTCGTCACCTCTGCGGACGCGGGCGCGTTTGTGGACGACATGATCGCCGCGAACGGCATGGAAAATCCTCCTGTTCTTCAAAAGGTATGGTGGAGCATCACGCAAGGCGCAACTGCGCAGGCGTTGCTAAGCGCCACTAAAAACGGTTTGTCTACGCTTCAATCGGTGAGCATTTGTGCCGCTCTGCCGTACACGTTCGCGCTGAATTACATGTGCGTAGCGCTCTTTCGCGCTATGGACGAAACGAATGAAGATCCAACGTACATGAAAATGCGGAAAGGTTTCAGCACATCCATCGTCGACGTGTTTGAGAATTTCCACTTGGCTGACGGAACGACGGCGACGAAACAAGCGTCGACGAAGGATCGCTTGCTGTTACTATTGCGCACTATTTTAAATCCAAGAAGGTCCGTAACGACGGCGGGCTTGGAACTCTTCACGCCGCTCAGACTGAGCGCGCTAAGTTTCGGGTACGGGCTGGTGTACTTTTTGTGGATCTTGCTCCTCGCGTTGTCGCCGTTGGACAAAGGCACGAGCACGTTGGCGTGGTTGATGTACTTAATTTTCGTATCAATCACGTCGACCGTGCGTTATAATCTTAGGAAAAAGTGGTACATCATCGGTAACTTGATGGATGACTTTTTCGTGTGCTTTTTCTTTTACCCATTCGCGTTGGCGCAAATGCAGCTAGAGGTCGAGAGCCACACTGGACGCGCCGTCGAGCACGGAAGAGCCGACTTTGTTCCGGCCGCGAACGCGACGAAAGCCGCCGACGACTAGTCATCGTGCGGTGCCACTTTGTAAAGCTTATGCTCCAAACAAATAATACGTGTAACTACATCGTTCCGGTACAATTTAAGCAGCGACGGAGACCCGACGCGACGACCTACTCGGCGTTCGAGACGGCGTCTTTTTCGGCGTTCGAGACGGCGTCTTTTTCGGCGTTCGAGACGGCGTCTTTTTCGGCGTTCGAGACGGGGTCTTTTTCGGCGTTCGCGATGGCGCCGACTTGCTAGATATCTTTCGCGCGGGAGTTCGCGCACGCGCCGCAACTTTCGCCTTGACGTCCGCTGAACTCTCCCAGTTGGCGGCGTAAATGTCGTTGAACTGTTCCTGGCACATGTGCACGAAGTACATCGCGCAGTGCATCGGAATGGCGTACGGCAGCGCGGCGCGGAAACCCGCCATCTTGTGGAAACCCAGAAGTCCGACCATGCTACCGATGATCATCGGGTGTGGCACCACGTTGTAAGGGAACCCGTGCACGAAGTTGGGTTTGACTTTTCCGAGTTCGACGCCAAAGTACGTCTGGTCGATGCCCAGCGCCACCGTGGCGGCGGTGCTCAGACCGTATCCACACACGATCATCGCGATGGAGACGATGTCAAACTCGAAATGCTTCAGGTACGTCAGCCCGAGATGGGTCAAAGCGAGCGATTTCCAAAACATCACGTTACGCTTGAACGTCCCAAAGTTGATTCCCTCGCGCACGTGATAGGTGGCGATGTACATGCAATAGTGCGTGTACGACGTGACCGCGAAGAAAAAATACGGGTGAATGTACTTGCCCGCGGCGTAAATCGCAGCAACGCTTGCGATGTTATTGATGCCAGCGTATTTGGATACGAGGAACGCACCGTTAGTGACGGCGAGGACCATGAACGCCATAAATTTCCAGAAACCAGTCGGCTTGATGGTGTTCAAAAACAGCTTGCGCGCGACGGTGTTGTACATCACGGACAAGTGTAACAGCGCCTCGCCGAACGGTCCGAAGCATCTCGGATAGACGCAGTAATGCAACTTCATGGTAATACGTCGATCGGGATTCGCCACCGGTCGATCAGCGATGACGTGGATCTCGCGATGGAAATCAAAGCCGACGACGTCGCCGTCGGATAAGCACCCGCCGCTTCCTTCTTGGGTGAAAATAGTTTCAACCTTGACGTTTTCATTCACCGCGAGCATGCAGCGGTACAAGAAGCAGAACGGATACACCGCCCACGGGCCATCGATGTGTTCCATGTAAAACACCGTGTCAGAATTATTGTTGTGATGGGACGAGGCGACGTAAATTTCATTCATCCCGTACACGGGCTTGACGACCCACGCGTCCGGGCGGAAGCGCTCGGCAAACATCTTCTCCATCGGCGCCGAGTGCGCGATGTGCGTGAACGCGTCTTTCTCCTTTGGCGCCAATCGCGTGTGCCACCAGTGCGCGGTGCAACTGCGATCCGGGTCCTCCTCGGTGACGAAGCGTTCGATGACTTTCATCGCCGCCCGATCCTCCGCGCTCGTCAACTTCCCCCGCACCACGTAATTATGCGCCACGATCCACGACAAGAAGCTCTCGTCCATGTGCATCACCGCGTCCAAGCACAGCGGCAGCAAATAAAACGTGTGTTCGACGAGCAACGCCGGCCAATTCGAAAACTTCATGTACGACGCCTGATACGTCTTCTCCCCCGTCGCCGCGTGCGCCGCCTCCTGTCCGACGTACGCCGCCGCGAACGCCCCCATCATCGCCCCCATCGTCATCCCGCTCGCGCACATCGCGCTCGCGCTCATCGCGATCATCGCCCACGCCACCGTCGTCGCCGCTCTCAACCCGCGGTTCGCGTTCGTCGCCGCGATCGCCGCCGCGTACGCCCAAAACGCGCCTCGCGCCGCCGCGCGTCCGCCCCGCAGTTCCAACATCGCCATCGCGCTCGCCATCGCGAGCGGCGTCGTCACCAGGTGCAGCGCGACGTTGAGCGAGTTCGAGTGGTGCCTTCGGAACGCCGTCGCCGTCGCCGCGAACGTCTTCATCGCGCCGGTTTCCTTCGCGCCTAAATTCCAGTCGCGCGGGATGTTCCAGATGGAAAACTTTTGTTACGGGTCCGGATCGCGTCGCGGCGCGGCGTCGCGGCGTCGCGGCGTCGCGGCGCGTCGCGCGCGCGCTCGCGTTTGATTTTCTGCGCTCGCGCTCGCGCTCGCGCGCGCGTCGACCGTCGCGGAGTGCGGACGTCGCGCTCGAGATCGCGATCGCGACGGTGACGTGGGCGGTGTGGCTGCGCGCGGTCGGGACGGCGCGCGGGACGCGAAGAGGACGCGACGGAGCGATGATTACAAGCCTAAGAGCGCGATCGCGACGGCGAGCGCGCGGTGCGCGCGCGAACGTCGCGAGGGACGCCGCGTCTACATCTTTTTATCAGCCTTGCTGGCTTTTAAAAACTCGTCGTACGCGCGCTGGAGCGCGGCGCGCTCGTCGAGGGTGGTGACGTCGGCGTCGGCGGGATTCGCGGTGGAGACGTTGGACTCGGCGACGCGCTCGGCGCGCTTGGCGACTTCTTCACTGACGACGTCGATGTCGATGGCGGCGGCCCAGCGGTCTTTTTGTTTGAGTTTGTCCGACTCGAGACGAGCGCGGCGCTCGGCGCGACGACGAGCGCGCTTGCGTCTCGACGCGCGAACGCCGATGGACAACACCGAGGCGAGGGCGAGTGAGGTGACGAAACCCGCGGTGGCGTACCCACCGGCATCGAGCGCGCCGGGGAGTCTGGGCATCTGCCAAGACACAGATTGCGACGCCGACGTCGCGCCGCGCTTGGCGGCTTTCGCCGGTTTCTTCGCCGCCGGTTTCGCCTTGACCACCGCCTTGGTCTTCGTCTTCTCCGCGACCTTTTTGCTCGGCTTCGCGACGACGACCGGCTTTTTCGGAGCCGGTTTTGCGACTTCCTTCTTCGGCGTGACGACCGCCTTCTTCACCGGCTTCGGCGCCACCTTGGCCTTTGGCCTCGAAGACGTTTCGCCGCGCCAAAAAAATCTCCGAACGCCGCGCGCGCCGTCGATGACGCTACCAAGCGCGTTGTCGAGCGAATCCGCCGTGCGATACTTCAAGTCATCAAAGAATTCTGCGCGCTGCTGCGCCTTCAACTCCTTCACGCGCGCCGCTTCTTGCGCCTTTAACTCCTTTTCCCGAGCGACTACTTGCGCCTCTCTCGCTCGCTCGAGAGCCTTGGCCTCTTTCGCGGCTTCCTCTTTTATCTTTTTCGCCGCCTCCGCGAGTCTCCGCTGGTTCTCTTGCGCGATTTTCTCGGTTTCCGCCGCGCGAGCTTCCAAGGCTTTGCGCTCCGCCGCCAGCGCGCGTTCACGCGCCTGTTCTATCTCTCGCGCAGCCTCTTCTCGCTGCCTGGCCTGTTCTCTCGCCTGCTTCTCGGCGATTTCTCGCGCCTGCTCTTGCGCGCGCGCCCGCGCGCGAGCTTGCTCTTGAGCTCGTTTTTCCTCATGCATGGCTTCCTCTTCCGCTCTCTTGAGCGCACGCGCCTGTTCCTTGACGCGTTCGCGCTCTCGCGCCGCGACTTCCTCCTCGACGCGTCGCTCGCGTTCGAGCGCCGCGCGGAGCTGGGCCTCCGCCTCCGCCGCGCGCGCTTGCTCTCTCTTCAATCGCGTCAACTCCGCGATCCGATCGCGTCGTTCGATGCGCCGAGCTTCGATGACGCTATAAAGCTTATCTGCCGCTTCGTTCCGCACCGGTTGCCACCCGGTGGGTCGGCGTTCCGCCACGTTTCTGCGAAACGTCGGCGCGGCGTTCGCGACGGTTGTCTTGGACGACTGCTCACTCGCCGCCTTCTTCGCCGCGACCTCGGCGGCTTGCTTCGCTTCCGCGCGCTCGCGCTCGGCTTTCTCGCGCTCCGCTTGCAATCGCTCTTTATCCGCCTTCACGCGAGTTTCCGCCGCCAGCTTCGCGTCGATGCGCTCGTCGTGCACCTCGGCGACTTCCACGCGCATCATCGGATTAAACCCCGCACCGCTCGCCGTCGACGCCTCGGCGCTCGCCGTCTTCGCTCGTCGAGGCGCGACCACCGCGGCGTCCGCGCTCTCTTCCCGCCCGACCCTCGCTCCGGCGCCCGCCGTCTCGCGGTCGCCTCGCGTTGCCGTCGACTTATCCCTCCGCGCGCGTCGTCCCCCCTCGCCTCGTCTCTCGCGTTTCCCATCCCTCACGCGCTTCGCGTACGCGCACCACGCCAAAAACACCCCCAGCGTCGCGATTTCTCGCTGCGTCGCGCCGTTCCCGCGCTTACTCGCGCTCGCCGTCGTCGCCCGCCTCGTCGTCGTCTTCGCCGGCGTCGTCGTCGCCGCGATCTTCCCTCCCTCGACTCGCGTCGCGCGTCGTCCGCGTCGCGCGCCCGCGCTCCCCCCCCGCCGCGCGACCGCGCCGCCCTCGGCGCGCGGCGCTCGCGCGGCGCGCATCGCGCCCGCGACGCGCGCCTCGACCGCGATCTACGCCGAATCAATCGACAATCGGAATCGCGAATCGATCGCGAATGCGTCGTCCTCTCGCGTCGCGCGCGTCCCCGCCTCGCCGTTCGACCGCGGCGAAGCGCGCGGACGCGACGTCGCCACCGCTCGAGCGCGCCGCGCGCGCCGTCGAACCCGCGCGCGCGTCGCGACGCGCGCGAATGCGTCGCGATGTGACGCCAACGTCTCCTCCGCGACGCGCGCGCGCGCGATGGATGCGTCACGGCGCCGCGCGCGACGCGCGCGAATGCGCCGCGCGCCGGCGATCGACGCGCGAAAATTCGCGCCGTCGCGAAGCGTCGCGACGACGCGCGGACGGCGTCGCGCGCGCGCGCGAGCGTCGAAAGATGCGCCGCCGTTCGTCGACGTGCGCGACGTCGGGTACGCGCCCGCGGGCGCCGGCGCGCCGGTGCTGCGCGACTGCACGCTCGCGCTGCCGCGACGGGGGCTGACGCTGATCGTCGGCAGGTCGGGGACGGGGAAGAGCACGCTGCTGACGCTGATCGCGGGGCTGAGCGAACCGACGACGGGGCGCGTGACACTGGGCGGCGACGGGACGCGCGACGACGCGACGCCGGCGGCGGCGAGACTGGCGAAGGTTGGGATCGTGTTTCAGTTCCCGGAGCGACACTTTTTGGGGAAGACGGTGCTGCAGGAACTGACGTTCGGGTGGCCGACGTCGGCGAGCGCGTTCGCGAGGCGAAGGGAGCTGGCGTACAGGATGAACGACGCGCTGCACGCGGTGGGGATGGAGCGAACGCCGCTGGACACGGAGGTGCGGACGCTGAGCGGGGGGTATAAGCGACGGTTGGCGCTCGCGATACAGCTCGTGCGCGATCCCGCGGTGCTGTGCCTGGACGAACCGCTGGCGGGGTTGGATTGGAGAGCGCGCGCGGAGGTGACGGCGCTGCTCGACGACTTGAAGCGCGACAGGGCGGTGGTGGTGGTGTCGCACGACGTGGAGGAGATTCAACCCATCGCCGACCGCGCGTTTAGAATGGAGCGGATGGGTAAGCTCACGGACGTCAGCGCCGAGCTCGCGGGGGCGAGAGCGAGCGCGTTCGGACGCGCCGAGGATTCGTTTCCGGCGTTTGATTGACGAGTCGTGGCGACGAATAGATGAGATTATAGAAATTGTGACCTAGATTTGAATAATTCCCTCCGGTGTCGCGACCGCGACGAGCGTCCACGACCCCGCGTCCGCCATCGCGCTCGCCCACGTATCGCCCTCGCCTCGCGCGCGCTCGAGCAGCGCCGCCGTGGCGACTTGCAAGCGCACGTCTCTTCCGCAGTACTCGCTCGCCGCCTCCTCCATCCCTTTGTTATGCCCGACCGCCATGATCGTCCTCGCGTCCGTGACGATCTCACACTCCACCACGTCCCCATCCTCGCCCTCCGCGCCGTCTCCCGCGGTCGTCTGCTTCATCACGCACTCGCTCAGGTGTTGTCGCATCACGCCGTCCAGCGACGCGTAGTGATACAGCGACCCGAGATACATCACGCGTCCCTTCGTCCCGAACGCCCCGTTCACCTCGTCGCGCATTATCTCCAGCGTCTCCTTCGATCGTCGCGAGTTCGAGCACAGCGTGAGATCGGGCGTCCATCCCGCCTCGTCGACGCGCGTCGCCACGTCCCTCGCCAGCGCGCGACCCTCTCGCGTGAGCGGTCGATCCGCGTCCTTCGTCTCGCCGTCCGCCCCCGACGACGCGCTGTGTCGAAGCATGATGAGTCTGTACGTCGCCGCGTCGCGCGCGCCGTCGTCTTCGAGCGCGCGCGCCGTCGCGCGCGTCGATCGTTCCGCGACGCGTCGGTCGGTCGCGCGTCGCGCCGTCGCGCCGCGCCATCGCGTCGCGCGCGTCGCGCGCGTCGCGCGCGACGCGTCGCAGGTCGCCGCGCGCGTCATGCGCGTCGCGCGCGTCGTGCGTCGCGCGCGCGCGCGTGTGCGGCGTCGACGATGCCGCGGTGGTCGCCATCGGACGCGCTCGCGGCGCCACAGCGCGGCGCGCCGCGCGCGATGCGCGCCGCATCGCGCGCGGCGACGACGGCGTCGTCGTCGCTGTACCGGAACGCGCTGCTCGTGATCAAGACGACGCCGATGACGGAGTACACGTCGCTCATCGGGTCGGGAGAATTGTACGACTCGCCGCGGTACGAACGGGTGAAAACGCGGCACGAAACGCACAAGAGCGGCGTCAAGGCGGTGAAACGCATGCTGGAACAGCGGGGCGTGGCGTACGCGTGCGTGGAGAGGCACGCGCTGACGGAGGAGTCGGTGAGAGGGCACGATTTGATCGTCGCGCTGGGCGGCGACGGGACGACGCTGATATCGGCGCACCACGTGAGGGACGCGAACACGCCGATATTGGGCATAAACACCGATCCGGCGACGAAGGATGAGCTGACGAAGATGTATCTGACGAACGCGTGCGTGGACGAGCGACGGTCGACGGGGCATCTGTGCGCGGCGAATAGGTTCGACGCGGAGACGGTGTTGGACGGCGCGCTGCGGGGAACGCTGAGACCGACGAGGTTGGCGAGGATACGCACGGTGCTGAACGGTAAGGTTTTAGAACCGGCGTTGAACGATGTGCTGATCGCCCATCCGAGCCCGGCGGCGGTGAGTCGGTACAGCGTGCGATTACCGCCGAACGCGCGCGGGGGCGACGGCTACGAAGAGTCCGCGAAGAGATTTTTTCACGTGCGCAGTTCGGGCGTGCGCACGTGCACGGCGAGCGGGTCCACGGCGGCGATGTATAGCGCCGGTGGGGAAATCATGCCGCACGACTCGATGTCCATGCAATACATGGATCGCGAGCCGATTTATTACGACCACGCGCCGCCGCCGAGCGTCGGGCACGGATATTACGAACGAGGCGACGCGCTGTCGTTCCGATGGAACTCGCGCGTGGGGACGATTTACATCGACGGCGCGCACGTCAAACACGACGTCGTTCTGGGAGATGATGTGGAGATGTCCACGGACGCACCCGAGTTGTCGCTCTTCGTCTCAAAATGGTTCGTCGAAGCCCGACGCGTGCGCACGGGCCTCGACCGCGTCTTCAAAACGCGCGAGAACTGGGGTCGACGCAGGTAGATGATTGTTATGATAGAATAGAGTGCTACTGTAGAATTTGTTGTATTCCATCGTTGTTGCCGATGCGTGCGCGCGCCGCGTCCCTCGCCTAACTTCTAACCGTCGACGCGCTCCAACGGCTCCAACGCGTGGCCAACCACCTCGCGCGCCGTGCTCTCGAGCGTCGACGTCTCTGACGATGCCGTCATCGTCGACACTAATAAATCCCCGTTCGCGTCGACGAATCCACACGACGCCATCTGCTCCTCCAACTCGTCGTATTCTAAATCGCACGTCCCGAACGCCGTCGTCGAGCACCGCTCCGCTCGCGCTCGCGATCCGTTCCCGTACGTCTTCACGAACGCCCGCACGTTCACGCAATCCTCCAGCGTGAACGCACCCACGGTCGCGCACGTCGCGATGTCGCAACTCAGGCAATCTCGCGCCGTCGTCGAATCCGTCGTCGGCCCGAAGACGAACACGCAGCGCTTGCAGTCGAGCACGTTCACCTCTTTCACGGCGCAGCAGATCACGAAGACGCAATCCTCGCAGCCCTGGGCGAAGAACTTCGTCACGTACGCCGACCGCTCGATCGCGATCGTCTCCGATTTCCTGCACCTGTACGAGACGTCGCGCGAAGCGCCGAGCGGTTTCGCGCGGAGTGACGGTTTGCGTCGCTCGATCGGCGAGTACGAGAGGATCGACGTCGGCGACGGCGGACGCTCGGTCTTGGGCGACGCGGAGGATAGAATTTTACGCGCGATCGCCTTGGGCGACGGCGTCGCGGCCCAGAGCGCGGCGGTCGGTTTGGTGAAGTAGCATCCCATCGCGTCCGCGAAGTGCGGACTAAGTCCCCTCTGCGCGAGAGCGAGAAGTCGCGGAGAAGTTACGAATCGGATGGATTAAAACATGTCTCTACGCGGGACGCACGCCGTCCCAGTGAATAAAAAAATCTTTTTTACGTATGGTACTGCGCTCGCTCTGCGCTCTACGCGGCGACGAGGTCGCGCTCGCCTTCGTCGGCGGACGCGTTGGCTTGCTGCGCGCTTTCGATGGCGGCGGCGGCGGCCTTGGCGGCCAAGTTGCGCGCGTATTCGCCAGCCGGGTAGAACTCGCGGTGTTCCTTACCGAACGGCACGCGAGTCTTCTTCATCCAAACCTCCGGCTCGACGTAGGTGCCCAACACGTGGTCGACGAGCGGGCAGCACACGTTGTAGTTGCACTGGCCGGACAACACGTGGTGACCGCTGTGGTTCAAGTACAAGTAATCGTAGTACTTGGATTCGCGGTATCGCGCGAGCCACAACGACGGGACCCCATCTTGAAGCGGAACCTCGTTCAAGCCGTGCATGGCCGGATGCAAAGAGTTCCAAATCAACGCGTGCGCGAGCGTGGACCCGCCGATGAGCGCCGCCATCGGCCCCGCGGAGAATCCCATGAGCGCCAGCACCGGCACGCACGTGATCACCATTTGCATCGTCATCAAACCCGTGATATCCCACTCAAACGCCGTTCCGCGGTAGGTGTTCCCTTCCAAAACCGCCGCCGGTTCGCTCTTCATCCACTTGTCGTCCACGCGAAGCGACATGTCGTCCAGCGTCTCCGCGTGGTGTTCGATGTGTCCGCCGCCGCCAACCTTCGGCGCTTCCGTCTGTCTCGTGAAGAAGCACCACACCTTTTTCAACGTTTCGTTCTTGTTGAACTCGGCGTGTTGGTAGTAACGATGGGTGATGTATTCGTTGATGGACACCATCGCGTACATGGTCGGGACGCTCAGCGTCCACCGCGCGACGTCCACCGCGAGGCTCGCGCGCGGCGTCACCGCGCGCGCGTCTCGCGTCGACGCGCGCATCGCGCGTCTCTTTTGAATCGCTGTTTTCGCGCGTTCGCGGGCGTCTCTTTCGTCAGTCTCGCGCGCGTTCGGGTTCGTTTTTCGAGTCGTCGCGTCGACGTCGACGGCGGCGGCGTTTCGAGTCGGCGCGTCGCGTCGCTTCGCGCGCACGCACGTTTCGCGCTCGAGATCGCGCGCACGGCGGACAGCGCGTTGGTTTGCATCATCTCGCGCGTCGAGGGATGGGTCGTGTGCGGTGAAGTGACGCGCGCGCGCGCGCGGCGCGATGGGTGGATTACTTTATCCTATCTTGCACTTTTCGCGCGTCGAAAGTCGTCCGAGTCGCCGAGGTCGCGCCTCGACGTCATGTCGCGCTCGGTGACGGTGATTCGCGACAGCAGCGCGTCTAAGGGAGATAAAGTCGGGGAATACGCGCGCGAGGGAACGCGCGTCGGCGACGACGGCGACGACGGCGACGGCGGCGGCGACGGCGACGCGCGTTCGAAATCGTCCTCCGCCGTCGCCGTCTCGAGCGCCGCTCGGTCGCGCGCGTCCGCCTCGCGCGCGCGTCTCGCGTCGCCGGCGCGCAGACGCTCGATTTCCTCGATCAACGATTCGACTTTTCGTTCGAACGCCGCGATCGACGCGACGTGATACTCGAACGACACGACTTCGGGCGAGCCGTCGCCGCGCGTCGCCGCCGGCGCCGACCGCCGCGCCGCGCCGCGCGCCGCGCGCGTCGTCGCCGTCGTCGTCGTCCCCAACATCCGTCGCAATTTGTGTAACTCCACGTCCTGCGTCTTCGCCCTGCCGAGTAATCGCTCGCACTTGCGCGCGAGGTCCGCGCGAGACCGTCTCGCCTCGTCGCGCTCGCGCTCGAGCCGCGCGCACCGTCCTCGCAGCGCGTCCATCGCCTTCGCGTCCGCCGCGCGCGCGCGCGACGCGTTCTCGTCGTTCGACGCGAGCGCGTCGCGCGCGTCCCGCGGTCTCGGTCTCGTCTTCGCCGCCGCGTCCGTCGTCGTCGTCGTCGTCGAATTCAAAGCGTCGCGTCTCGCCTCGAGCTGTCGCGCGAGCTGTCGCGCCACCGCGCGCGCGTGTCGCTCCTCGGCGTCCATCGCCTCGGCGTCCATCGCCGCGCGCGTCGGCGACGACGCCATCGCCGGCGTCGACGCGCGCGGCGGTCGGCGGTCGCGCGCGCCGCGCGTCGACGGGGCGCGCGCGCGGCGTCACGCGCGGGCTGGACACCGTCGACGGGACGACTTCGTGCGTATAGGGAGTTTTCGCGTCGAATACGGAGAAAACGATTCGAGTTTCGAGCGGCTTTTGATGAACGCGGCGTCGGTCGCGCGCGACGGCTTGATGAACGCGCGCGCGCGCGCGCCCGTAACATTCCTCACGCGAGGGGCGTGACGACGGACTCGAGGACTTCGACGCCATATAATACCGCGTTCGTGACCGAGTGGTTTTAAGGTGAGAGCCTGCTAAGTTCTTGTGCTCTGCACGCCCAGGTTCGAATCCTGGCGAACGCGAATACTATCGCTTTTCTTTTTTTTATTTATTTCGTCGGACTGCACATCCATACGTGA
>Ga0222716_10000624_pt1 | contig 30406 bp, 24 predicted proteins | sample C33_13DmetaG_FD_165044 | JGI IMG/M metagenome (GOLD analysis project Ga0222716, IMG submission 165044) | Estuarine water microbial communities from San Francisco Bay, California, United States - C33_13D | ecosystem: Environmental > Aquatic > Marine > Unclassified | place: USA: California... | reverse complement strand
CGTGGACGACGACGACGGCGCCGATCGCGCTAAGCGCGGCAAGGGGTTCACCGAGAACGATCAAGAGGCTTTATTTAAATCCGCGCACGAAACAAACGTCGCCAAGGGCACGAAGCGAGGTCTCGGCGGCAGAGGCGTATTGAAGAGCGAGTGGACGGGCGTCAGACGAACCGACTTCGGCGACGACGATTCGAAGAATGACGCGCGTCGGAAAAAAGAAAAGGAGAAAAAGGAGAAAAAGGAGAAGAAGAAGGGGGAGAAGAAGGAGAAGAAGGAGAAGAAGGAGAAAAAGGAGAAGAAGGAAAAGAAGTAGAACTGTAGAAGTAGCGCGATAGCTGTGCCTGGAAATAGCCCGAGCAACTCAACGCCGCGCCTCGCGCACCAACTTCACTCGCACGCGCGTCCCGCGTCGATGAAACGCTCGAGGGAAACACGCGCGAACGACTGTCCCATATCGCGCAAGAAGATCGGAGCCCGCGTCGCGACGACGTCGAAAATCGAACCCAAGGACGCCATCGCGAGAGTTCAAATCTTGATTACGAAATCGTTGCACGACGCAAAAGGATTGAGCGAGGCGATACGAGTGAGCGTGCAAGAGGTGACCACGAACGCGGTGAATTCGCGGTGAGCGCGCGTCTTGGGCGATGACGCATAAACGAGGGAGCATCGCCGCGTATTTTGCACCGGCTGTCAAGACGCCGAGCGCGGCGGACGGCGCGAAGAAGGCACGGACGTCCACGGATTCATCGTCGCGATTCGAACGGTGTCCTTTATGCGCAAAGAACGTAGCCAAGATGCTTTTGGAATCTCACGTCGGAACGTGCGTTATACGTCAACATCGAGAGGATGGCGACGGCGTTGCTGAGATTGCCGAGAAACAGCCGGCGACAAAATCAAAACCGGCGACGAACGCCTTCGTGAGCATGATGCAGCGCGAGCGCGAGCGCGAGCGCGTGCGCATATTTTTTTTGACCTACGACGCGACGCGTTCCCGTTGGGACGTAACGTTGGGGAAATCTATTAAGGCGGAATCTTCGGCGAAGTGGGCGAGTCAAGTCGTGGTGAAAGAGAAATTGGCGAGCGGGACGACATGTTCGACGACGCTAAAGTTGATGACGAACATTGCGAGCGACGACGGTCCAGAGCAAGAGAACGCGTTGCGCGAAGCGTTGCGAGACGCGAAAGAGTACGCTGAAGTTCGCGTGAGTCGAGCGAGTGCAGATGGCGAACAGCTCAAGTTGAGCGTGATCAAATCCGCATTGCAGAAGAATATCAGACGAGGACGCGCTGCTGCCGCTTCGCGCGTAGCCATGCACATGTGTTTAGACCCGCAAGCGCTCATTGAATGCGTCCGAAGACTCGTGATCATTTCATTAGAAGATGCTATCTTGCATCCAGACGTCGCACTGCTGACGTGGCTCATGTGCGCGACGAGCAAAGGATTTGAGCCGACGGACGCGTTGCGCGCCGCCGTGGCTCGTATAGCTGGTGAAATGGCGGCTATAAGCATCAAAGATAGCGTTTCCTACGGTGTTGCTGGCGAATTCAGTGGTGTGCTCGCGCTCAATGACGTCGAGGCCACGTTGCCGGCGGCTGAGGCCACCGTCGTTCAGGCCTTGATGATTCGTGCGCACTTTGGCGGAATGCCCGGAGACGTCGCCATGTTACACGGGTTTTCGCACGTATGGTTCAATCGGTTCAAGCAGACGGCAAAAAGTAATAATGTGCCGCTCGAGTACGACGAGCTGCGCAATCCGGAAATCATTGACGACAAGTCGCCGTGGCTTTCGTATCTCGAACTCGCATTCGACGCCGCGCGAGAAGCGACGGACGCAGCCAATTCATGGGGTGGTTTCATGCGCCGCGACGACATTCCGATCGCTGCCGTAGACTTCCACGTCTCGAGTTGCGTCGAGCACGTCTTGCAAGTACCCACGATCCGGCTTAGAATCGTTGAAGCTGGCGATCGATTCGGATTTGGTGACTCTATCGACGTCGCAGATCGAACAAAGTCGGCGATTTGGCGACACTCCGCTGGCGTCAACAAAAAATCTAGCATCGTCCTGCGAAACACAGTAGCGAAGACTACGAATCACTCTCCGACGAGGAAAGACCAGCTGTCTCTCGCGATTTGGGAGATCATACGCGAGGATTACGAGCGATGGGTTCGGAGGTACTTAGCATTTCGGATGCCTCGCTAAATTGTATTATACAACAACTTGTTTAGCCGCTAACTAACTATGTGTAGATGAGAAGGTTATCAAAGAAATCATCCGTCTTCTCCAGCGTTTGCGTGAGCACGAACTTGATGATCGAACGCTCACCTCTCGTCACGCCCGTCACTCTGTGCGGAGCGCCATCCGCGCGAACGATGATAACCGAGTTTGGCTCGGTCCAGCCGCCGTAGCGCATCCCAGTTCTCTCGTCTTCCCACTCCGTCGTACTATCACTCGTATTTGTCACCGTGAATACTATTTCATACTGCGGTTTCGTGTACAACGCGACGTCTTTGTGCCAGTCCATCGACCCGCCGACGGGGTACACTCTGAATTCCACGGGTACGTCGCCGGCGACCAACGCACCCCCGTCGTCGTTTTCACCGAGTAATAACGACCGCAAGCGATCAGAAACCGAGCTCGCCACGCAGGCTTCGTGCACGAAATTATCCGACGGTACCATGACACCCAGCCTCTGACGCGCGCACGCTCTATTTTCCGGCGTCACGCTTGCGCGCAACTTTTCGCACTCCGCCGCCACGCGCTCGAACGTCTCGGGTTCAAAAAAGTTTCGCACGTAAAGTAATCCCCCCGATCGTTCGAACGCGGTGTCCCCGACCGCTCCATCGCGCGTTCCATCGTCCACTCTCGGTCTTCGCGCGTTCGACGACGCGCTCGCGCTCGCGTTCGCCGACGCCGCTCGCCCCACCGCCGCCGCCGCGCGTCTTCGAAGCTCCCGTCCCTCGTCTCCGCTCGAGACCGTCCCGTGCGCGAGGACTCGCCGTCGCGCGCGCCCGCCGTGCGTCGTCGCGCGCGCCGAACCGCGCTCGACCGTCGCGTTCGCGCGTCCTCCACCGTCGCCGCGCGCCGCGCGATCCACGCCGCGCGCGCGCGTCGTCCCGGTCCTCGTCGTCGTCGCCGTCGCCGACGACGACGACCGCATCGCCGCGCGCGCCGAGACGGCCGACATCGCGAGCGCGCGTCGCCGCGCGCGCGTCGCCGCGTGCGGCCGGACGGCGCGGCGCGCGGCCGGCCGTTTACGCGCGCGGCGTCTGGTGGCGTGCGCGATGCCCGACGGGTCCGTGTGTCGCCCAGCGCGCGTCGTCCGCGCACGAGCGCGCCATCGCGTCGCGCCATCGACCTCTTTACTCGACGCGTCGCGAACGATGGCGAAAATGAGGGTGCGTGGCGCGCGCGTCGTGAAGCGCGCGATGCGAAAACGATGGCGCGCGCGCGCGTCGCGCGGCGCGCGCGGCGGGAGACGCGCGACGCGAGACGCGAAAGCGTCGGACGGAGCGATCGCGGCGAAACCCTACGAGCGAGGACGGGACGATGGGACGACGCGCGCGCGGTGGGACGCGCGCGCGGATGTCGCGCGCGCGGCGGCGCGCGCGCGCGGGAAGAATTTCATGGTCGCGCTGCGCGCCATCGAAGCGCTCGACGAACGATCGACTGACGAGAAAACGCGCGAATGATTGCTCGACGCAGTACCACCAATACCAAGTCGTCGGCCGACACGTGCCGACCGATGCGCACCCCGAGCCGGAGGTGTTCCGCATGAAGTTGTGGGCGCTCGATGACGTCAAGGCGCGATCGAAGTTCTGGTACTTCATGTCTCGCCTCAAGAAGGTGAAGAAGGCGAACGGCCAAATCATCGCGTGCAACGAGGTGCGTCTTCGTGGATGAGTGAAAGCCCTAGAGCGGGACGCGAACGCGAACGCGCGCGCGACTTTGAGCGACGCGAATCGTTTTAAACGCGCGTCGCGACGACGAAAAACGCGAAATGAGAGACTGACGAGTGTTGATTCGTTCACGATGACGAACAGATCTTTGAGGCGGACACGACGACCGTGAAGAACTTTGGCATCTGGATCCGTTACCAGTCCCGCACGGGTTACCACAACTCGTACAAGGAGTACCGCGAGACGACGATGAACGCGGCGGTGGATGCGCTCTACGAGGAAATGGCTTCCCGTCACCGTGTGCGCGCTTCGTGCTTGCAAATCATTAAGATTGCGGAGGTTGCCGACAAGGATGTTCGCCGCGAGAACACGCGCCAGTTCATTCAAGACGACTTGTCCTTCCCGGTCGTGAACAAGGTGACTCGTCACCCGAGCAAGGCCTCCAAGACGATCATCAAGTACAAGCGCCCCAACCACGTTACTCTTTAAGCGTGCGAGAGGACTTGTTAGACACATTAGTATGGGGGAGGGAGAACAGAGCGGACCGAGTTGTAATTTGTTACGAACGTCCTTGATTGAAAACAAACAATTGTTGCGCCGCGTATCTCTTATTTGCAGTAAACTAACTAGGCGATGTATTTGAAAACTTGCGAGTTTTCTTCGTCACGCATGATGTATTCCTTGTTGATGAGGTCATCAACTCGCATTTTGATCATCTTTGCTTCCGGGAGGAAGCTCTGTTGGAGTTGGTTCACGACTTCGACGACGAGCTCGTTGTACGCCAACGCCTTGCGAGTCTTCATCACGCGCACGATCGCCGCATCGATGGCGTGACGGCGATCTTGTACAACGTTCTCAATCGTAGCTTTTCTCTCATCGGGAGGTGGCAATGCAATCTTGATGCGTCGCGAACGATCGGTGAATTTTTCGTTAAACGAAAAGACGTCTTCGGGATTCACTGTCTTGCCCTCGGGGGACTTGTTCAGAATCTTATACTTGGCACACGAGAGCGAATAGAGCGCTCGCTTCACTGCATCAGCTGGCATTTTTGTCTTTTCTATGATCTTTTGCATTGACAGCTCTTTTTCATTTCGAAAGAGCAACAAAACAGAGCATTGGGGCGTTTGCATGTGCATTTCGATAGTCTTGGCCTCGTACTTGACGTTTAGCACGACTGCTCCGAGTTGATGCACCCACGTGAGCTTTCTTTGGCTCATTCGAGCGTCATAGAAAGTTTGAAACGTCTCCACACACTGCGCGAACTCGTCACACAGCTCCACCTGGATGGGCTTCCATGAAGGCCAGAAACCGTGCGTCAAGATGGTGACGTTGAAATCGATGCAAGTCTTGCGATTCGCAGCGTCTTCGTCTACCCATCTCTCGAACACATCTTGAGTGTCTCGCGCAGACTGCACATCGTTCACCATACCCTCCATCTTCGATGTAAACTGCGCGCCGCACGACGTCTTGAGTTTACTCAAGATGGAGCGCTCATAATCTTGACTCGCAGACGTGTCTTGCAACAGGCGTCGAGAAAGCCTTTTGCTAGCAAACTCTCCAAACATATCCTTATCGCTGATGTATGCCAAGAGCTTCACAACTTTATCCAGCGTCTCTTCCATCTTCTCATCGCTCAACTTTTCGCTCCCACCCTTTCGCAACAGCTTATCCGCAAAATCCGCGAGTAGCTGCGCCGTCGAGATTTCACCGATGCCCTTGTTGCAAAAGTATTCAAAAGCCTCCTTGAGCGCGCGGTTGAAGAGTGCGTTGGAACCAAAGCAGTCGTTCACATAACCACTATATTTGTCGTATAGATCGATCGCACTTCGAGTAAAGACCTGTTCAATCGACGTAGACGTCGTCGGTTTTTCCTTCTTCCCTTTCATCGCCGCCGCCGCCTGTTCGGCGGAATTCACCAGGCTCATTCCTTCTTTTTGAACGTGCGCTTTGAAAATCTGAGCTATCGGCGACAATCCTTTCGGTACCGAGCTAAAGAGACGGAACATACGGGCTAAGTCCTCCTTCTTGTCGTCGACCAAGAGCGCTGCGCAACCGCTATTCTCCTTTTCCAGCAACTCAGTTTCGTACTGCTCGAGGAGCTGTTGCTCAACCTTTGATATCAACTTCGACTCGGTGCTCTGATGCAAGTATTGTTGCACGCGTTCGCGTTCGCTATGCAAACACTCTTCCGCTTTGATGAGATACGCCGGACACGAGTCTTCAGCGATCCACTGCGTCGCCTTGCGAGCATAAAATGATGACGTGTGCGTGAGCAAGTCGTTTTCGAAATCGTTTTGGTACGCGTCCATGGTACCCAAACCCATCTCGACAAAGATTGACGTGATGCTCTTGATGAGACCTCTGTCACTTTTCTCTCCTTCTCGCTCTTTGTCTATGAGGGCCAACACCGCCGTCTTCATGCTCGGCTTGATTTCTTCGTACACCAGTCTTCGGAAGCAACCGACGCCGACTTGATTGAGAGTCGCGTAGTGATGGCGCTGGACGTAGTATCTGTCGAGATAGTTGAAGAACCGAGACAGCCAGCGAACCATTATCTTGTGGTTTTCCCATCGACTCATCAAGCTTCTCAGCATGTACTCTCCCTTTTTTTCTACGAGCGCCGGTAAAACCTTTGAGTTGATGTATTGGTTAAACGCCGACTCGTAGCGCTTGTACAACTCTTCGGAAAAATCGTACGGCGCCTTCTGCGTGCACATGTTGTAAATCGTCCTGCGAAAACGTGTAAATGTTATCGGATTACGTCAGTCCATGCGATCGCCGCGCCAGTTTTTCCGGGGTTTCTTTGAGCGCAAGCGCGCGAGCGCGCGCCCCCAACCGCCCCGCGAGCGGTCAACGCGTCGTCCTACGCACGTGTAAAGATTCATGTACTCTTCCGACGTGAACGATTCCGCATCCTCCTGATCCAGAATGCGTCTAAGTTTCATTATACCATCCTGCGCGTCGTCAAACGTCACGATCTCGTCAGTACGTCTCGTTTCTCCCACGCCTCGCGAGCTCGAGGACGCTCTCGGCGTCCTCGAGCGTTTGATTCCAAATCGTCCGTCGACGCACCTCCATGTTCCCCCAACCATCTTCAAGCGCGATCACGCGTCGATCGCTCATCCCTCCGTTCATGCAACGTCTCTCGCTCGCGCGTCGTCCGCGTTCGCGCCCTCAACCCGACGAAACTCGCGCGTCGTGGCGAACGAACGACGAGATTCCAAATCAAACGCAAACCGCCGCGCGCGCGTCGCGCGCGCGTCGCGCCGACCGTCGTTCGATCGCGGCGGCGCACACCGTCGTCGCGCTCGCGTCGCGCTCGCGTCGCGCGCGCGTCGCGCGCGCGTCGCGCTCGCGTCTCCTACTGCCGGACGCGCCACACACCGCGACGACGCCACGCGACGACGCCGCGACGACGCGACGTCGACGCGAAATCCGGCACCGACGGCCCGACGTCGCGCGGCGACCGGGCGACCGGGCGCGGCGACCGGCGCGGCGAAAATCCCGACCGGTGCCCGATTCCATGTCGAGGTTCGCGAACCGAGACTGAGTCCCCCCTCCGAAAACGCGTCCGGAGACACGACGCGGTTGGCGCGCGCGAACGACCGGGCGGCACAGGGCGGCGGATTTCCATCCCGGTGTCTCGCGGGCGACAGCGACGCGGAGACAGGCGAACGCATCGTCACGCTCAAAACTGCGGCGCGCGCGTCGGCGTCGCTCGCCGAACGAACGTATCGGGTGTGTAGTCCGGGCATTAATCGTTCGGTCTCGACGCGCGCCGTGGAGCGTCGTTGAGCATGGATCGACGTCCCGCGACGCGCGAAATAGGGCGCGACAAGTGTTTGCGCGTGGCCTACGTCACCGACAGCGCGCGAACGTTCAGTGAGACCGCGTACGTGTTTACAAACGCGGAGGAGGCGATCAAGCAACAAGTCGTGCTCGGGACGGTGCAAGTTCGCGTTCCCGCGACTCAAGGGAACTTGCGTGAGATCGTGGAGAGTAAGCTGGAATGGGCGAACAAGATGTTGTTCCATCCACCACCGGATGGGAAGACGATGGATGAACACGATTCGCAGGAGCGCAGTGCGAGTATGGCGAGTAGGTTGCGCGAAGGTTTGGGAGGCGACGCGGACTACCTCCTCGTCGACGCAGAATCGTTAGAATTGAAAGCTCTCCGTGGGTTTCCGGGCCCGTACGTGAAGCCTATGATAGATGCACTCGGCCCAGACGGACTCTGGGATCTCATGTCTCGCCATTGCGATCGAAGAGCGGAGCTAAAGTGCGCGCTCGGCGTCAAGTGTTTGCGCACGGGCGAGCAGAAGATTTTCATTTCGTCGCGTTCGGGTGCGCTCGTCGTACCGAGAGGCGAGATGGAGGCGATTGACGAAGATGGTTTGCAGAGCGTTTTCAAGCCGGAAGACTGCCATAAGACGCTCGCAGAGCTGGAATACTCGGAACGAATGAAAATATCGCATCGCCAAGACGCGTTGCTCGAGTTTTTAACGTATACCGCCAACAGAGTCGACGAAAACGATCCTCAGGATTCCGATCATGAATTAGAAACAGCTGCACTACTCGATGCGGTCGGGGATCTCATTAAGCGTTCGCCGACTTTAGATGGCTCGAAGCTGGATGAGAGGGTTGCGCCGGAACGCACTCCGTGGGAAAGCGTTCGAAGCGCGTCCGTAGGTTTGCCGGGACTCCCTCCGCGATCACCGACACTCATACCGCACTCTGTACAGCAAAGAACCTCACATCAGCGGCGTATCTTGGATAAAAGTCCGAACGCGACGCCCATCGCAAAGCGCGCCAAGACGCCGCGTCAAACGTTCAACTCAAATGGCGCAAACGACGACGACTTTTGGGGTTTTCCAGCCGCGGCAGCGTCATGAAAGTGACACGCTTTCAAACGACAATAAAGAATCGTATTCCAGAGCAGATTGAGTTGAACTGATTTGCTCGCTCTTTCGTAAATTGCACGCCTCCCCTGACCCTTCATCCACCATTCATCCATGCGTTGAGTACAATCAATGTTATTGTCTCTCGTGTATATAACCAATCATCCATGCGTTGAGTACAATAAATTGTAGTGACCAAATACTACGTTAGAACGTTCGTCATCGATCGACTGGAAATGAACGCGCAACGTCCAATGATCGTTTATTACAAACTTACTTACAAAATGGATCGTCGGTCGTCGCCCAAACCACGAGTGATTCCATCCCACGCATATAGCACTGACCAAACGGCTACAAGTCATAGCACACACTCCAACTCTTTTTAAAATCAGTCTTGAAACTCCAGTTGTTTTCGCGAATATGTGCGTACGGTTCCCGCTTCACCAAATCGTACCCGACGCGCAAGCGCAAGTCTTGGTCCTCTTGAAAGTTGAACACCTTGTGCGTGAGTTCTATCGTACCCTCGATCACGGGTTTAGAACGTTTCACCCCGTACGATACCCCGCCTCTCAATGTCACCGTGCTCATCCCATCCTTCGACGGCGACACGTCCACGGTTTTGCGCGCCCGCGCGCCGTAGCGCACGTCGTCCAGCTTCGTCTCGTACGTCAATCCGATGTCCGCGCGATCGGGTACGAGCGGCGAGGACTTCGCCGGGGAGAATAATCGTTTACGCACGTGTGCTTTACCGTCCATGCGCCCATCGCGAGTGTCTAGACTCCCAGAAACCTGCGCGCGAGAAGAAGGCGTCGTTGCGTCAGCGGATGCGAAGAGCGCGTCGTCGTCGAAACGCGTCGCTGGAATGCGTCTCATCGTCGCGACGTACCGTGAGAACGACGTCTTCCGAATTCGTGAATCTTTCCTTGGCGAAGAGCGAAAGCGAACGCGAGGTGGTGTCGTAACGCAAGCTCGTCTCCATGACGAGCGCCAGTCGAGGTTTGCAGTCAGGAGCCGCAGGAGCGTTCATCTTCACTCGTTCTCGTGGCGATTTATGCAGTTACGGTTGTGGGATATGATGAATGTTACATCGCGTGGACTCGACACGACGTCCAACGTCGCCTAGTATTCGCGCAGCGTGGCGTGGCTCACGCATACCATCTCGGCTGAGCGCAGCAAAGCGACCTCGGCACGAATCGTGAGTTGGAAGTCGTCTCACGCGCTAGTGCTCTCTGACCGGCCGCCTTACATCGAATCTTCCTTGTATTTCTTCAGCAGCACCTTTTTGTACTCCTCAGGTTGCGCCCAGAGCTGCGCCGCGGCGACGTTGAGCGGCGAATCGTTATTCGGTTCGCCCAGCAACGACTGAATGCTCAACAAAATCGTTCTCACGTTGTACACCGGGCTCCACTTTTCTTTCAAAATGTCCAAGCAAATGTTTCCGTACTGATCGACGTTCGGATGAAAGCACGGGGTCTCAAATTTTACCGTCGGTGCCTTGAATGGGTAATCGTTCGCGAAAGTCAGCGACAGCTTGTACTTGAGGTTCTCGTAGCACGTCCCGCGCGCGCCCTCGATGGTCCCCACCCAGGAAAAAATGTTATCGCCATCTGGAAACGCCGAGATGCCGCTATCGGCGCTCGTCATCAGGCTCATCAATTCACTTTGCAATCTATTCGTACGCACGAGTGGTTTCGAAGGAGACCACGGTAATGAGTCAGTCGCCTCTTCGCTTCGCGCGGGCTCGCGAGGTCCGTCGCCGGGGCGGTTTCTATTCCATCGTCGCGTTCGAGTCCGGACGTGTCGTCTCACCTCCTCGCGACCGCAGCGGAATCAGAGTGTCCGCCATCGCTCGCGTTCGTCTTCGCGCTCGACGTCCCAGCGATCGCCGCCGTCGCGTTCACGCTCATGACGTCTCGAGAGGGGAAGCAAGGTCCGTAAATGCGCGTCCGGACGACGACGGCGACGGCGACGACGACGACGACGACGTAAAAAGGCCGACGACGCGATGGAGGATGAGTCGTATTCCCTCGCTCACCCCCGACCGCGATCGATTCGCCGACGCCGGGCGCACGACACACGTCGGCGCGTTGTGACGCGCCGGTTACGACGCCGGTTACGCCGACAAAGCTGGACGAGCCCGCGGGGGACTGGTCTGAGGTTCGCGCCGCGGAGCAAGGCGGCGTGCGAACGCGTGATTGACTATATCGATTGCATCGCATGAGATGAATGAATGTGCGTGGTCTATAACGCCGCGATCTACGACGAACTCGTCGTCCATGGCGCTCGCGACGACTTAACGCTTGACGACGTTGCTCGTCTTGAAAACGAGGGAGTGGAGGAACTGCATGCCAAAGGCGAAGATGGCGAGGTATCCGCAAGAGATCCAGCGATCTGAGAACTTGATCTCGTACTTTTGTTCGACGTACGTTAAAGTGTCGATAGTTTCAAAGTAAGAACCTCGGAACGCTTGAATCGTCGGGCAGTTGCCGCTGGGGTATGGGCCAGAGCACCCGCGTCGCTCAAACTGCGGCGCGACGACGGATTGAATGGCGTACGCCACAGGATTGATGTAGTAAGCCCACTGCCAGTAAACTGGAATCTGCGGAAGGGGCAAGTACAAACCACCGAATAAGAACGCGATGGGAATGAACGCCGAAGTGCCCGCCTGCGCAGTTTCAATGGTGGAGCACATGCACGCGATGGCTTGACCAAAGCTCAAAAACGTGAACGATACCAAGAAGTTGATGAGGATATGGAAAAAGAGACGCTGTGCGGTTGGAATCATGCCGACGAGGAAATACATCGGAATCACGGTAACTAAGCTGATTATTGCGATCCAAGGGACTTCAATTATAGCCGTCGCCAAAGAAAATGGAATGGCGTCGTACATGTACGAGCTGCGCTCGCGGAACGCCACCGCTCGCTCCCGAACTCGCACTGGCATGACGCTGTTCATGCAAATAATACCAGTGAAAATCGTCGTCATGAACACGCATGCCACCATAGATTGCACTCCAGCTTCATCTGTAATCTTCAAGTCGAGGTAAATAACGCCAAAGAGAATGTACAAGATGGTGAGGATGCTGATGCGGCCGCAGTTGTAGCCGACATCGCGCAACTGCGACTTGTTCGCGCGCGAAAGGATCGCTAAAAGTTGCGTTTTGAAGGTTCTAGCGTACGGAGAATCGAAACTAAACATCTCCTCATTCGCTCCTTGCTCACTGATGGCGTTCACCAACTTCATCGCAGCCTGACCCTCAGCGCTAGACATGAATTTTTGATCGAGCAGCAAGCCGTCGAGGGCAATGCCACTGCCACTGCGCTTCATGCTACCTTCTTTCCTCGAGGCTCCGCCGCTCGAGTCGCTGCCACCGAGAACATCGAGCATCCAGCTCGCCGGATTCATACCCGGCGGAAGCGGAAGGGCCATTTTCAGCGATTGCAAGTAATTCACCATGGTCGAGCCTCCCTTCCCGAGTTCGCCGAAGTACACTTGATAGCCGCCTCGCTGGAGAAGAAGCATGTCATCAAACATCAAGAATATCTCCATCGAGGGTTGGTGGATGGTGCTGATAACCGTACGCCCTAACGCAGCCACCTTCTTAACTTCCTTCATGACGATCAACGCGCTACGAGCGTCCAGTCCGGATGTAGGTTCGTCCAAAAAGAAGACAGGTGCGTTTGACACCAACTCCACCGCCACCGTGAGCACTTTGCGCTGTCCCGGGGCCAGCCCGGTGTCACTTCCAGACGTGCCAATCATTCTGTGTGCGATTGAGTCAAGCTCTAAAATCTCCAGTGCTTCATCGACGAAAGCATTGCGAGTTTCATCGGAGATGGACGGATCCAAGCGAAGCTTGGCGCTGAATTCAAGCGCTTCGCGCACCGTAGTGAACTCGTTGTGCAAATCCATTTGCTCGCAGTACGCAGTCAAGCGGGCAAATGTTTCTTTTTTCACACTATGTCCGTTCAACTTGATATCTCCAGAGATAATGCCTGTGTTTTTACGACCAGCGATGACGTCGAGCAGGGTTGTCTTACCCGCGCCTGAGCTCCCCATGAGAGCGAGCATGCGACCCGGTTGTGCAGCGGATGAAATGTTGTGTAACAGCTGTTTTGATACGGTTTTCTCTTTTTTGCCTGTTGTGCTGTCATCCATGGCGCCACTTTTGGGGGTCGCCGCTGCCACTTCAACGGTGTAGCAAAGATCTTTCCACGATATGGCCATGGCGGTAAAATCCATCGCCTTTTGGGCGGCCGCGACGTCGATCATTTGAATGACTTCTTCATCATTTTGAGCTTTATCTTCGGCGCGACTGGACCCGATATTACGTTGGATGCGGGTTGTATGCAGTGTGCGCAATCCAACGGCAAAAGTGAGCGCAAAAAATCCGAGACAAAACGCCGGACCGGCCCATTTGTACGAGGTATCTTTGGTGATGCCAATCGTGTCCAGAATGATTTCTCCCATGTTTGAGCAAGGCGTGATCAAATTTTGCCGACAAAGGCTCTCCATCGAGGTTGAGTTGTACTGCGGATTACTGGCCACGAACTGCGCTGCCGCGATCGGGTTGTTTGGAACTAAAACGTTGTAGTGACCCGACAAGAACTCATTCTGACACAGCGAACGCAAGCAGTAGGCAAAAATCGAAACCCAGTACATGAACTCCAAACCTCCCATAAGCTCCGGGCTGATCAAGAAACCAGCGAAGAGGATCATAACCGCGATGAACGGACCCGGGTAGATTTGCGCGACTTCCATCGTCGGAGATATCAACGCAATGACGCGGAAGAAGGACGCCATCGCGACGTTTGCGAGCACCAACTGCAAGTAGAAAAAACCCCATTGTTTGAAAGCTAAGTTCAAGCCAACCATCGGATAGAGCACGCAGCTGAAGATGAGAGTCTCCACGATAGCAATCGGAAGATGCACCAGGGCCCATGACGCGAGATAAGATAGCTCGGGGAAAAGTTTCGAGTCCAAGTGCTTGAATGCGACGTACTTTTGCTCGACGCTGAACGTCAATTCAGAAAAGTTGGAGAAGGAGATGTGCAAGATGCAGAAGAGCAGCATACCAAGCTTTTCGAACCCACGTTCGAGCGGTAAGTCAAACCACACCGAACCTAGGATGAGTGAAGTTACGCACGCACCGAAGATGCGCGCTTGCAAGAAGAGCTTGTTCCGCAGCGTCACTTGGGCCTGTCGCTTGAACACAGACTTGAAGTGATCGGCGAATGAGCGAGGGTAACTGAGAGAATACTGACTCTTGGCAAACGGCGTTTTCAGTTCGATGTCAGCTGGTGTACACTTCGACGTAATACTCGACTTGTACGCTTGCGTGGATTGCCACGACTTCACCATGGCGTCAACATTCGTGGGAATCACGTCGGACAGTTGCGTTCCGGCACTCAACAGCGCTTCTGTCGGTGAAACGAGCAAAGAGATCAACCAATCTGCGAGATCGGCGCCAGAGTTGGCGGCGGGTGGGGTAAATCCCAAGTCTTTGAAGTAGGTAGCGACGTTATCCATGGGACCGTGATACACGGATGCGCCCTCCTTGAGAAGGAGAACGTCGTCGAACAGCGAGACGACCTCGGGAGTGGGTTGGAGGAGAGCGATGATGCCCGTACCTTGCGTTCGAGACGCCCATTCCTTCAAACCAGCTATAATGTTGTACGTCACCGCCGCATCGAGACCGGTAGAGATCTCATCCATGCACAAAACTTGCGCATTTTTCACCAACGCTTCGGCGATGGTGACGCGCTTCTTTTCCCCGCCGGACACGCCTCTGATGAGATCGTTACCGATGATCGTGTCCTTGCATCCATCCAAATTTAACAGATTAATCACCTTGTCCACTTTATCATCGTAAGCCGCCTTCCCTTCCGCATCACTCGGCACGTGGCAAGCGTTTTCATGAGAAAATTGCACCGTCTCCTTCACCGTCAAGTACGGCAGGTGCTCGTCGAGCTGCGTGACGTATTCGCACAACCTATGCAGCGACACCCCTTTCGCCTCGAGCTCTTTCTTCGTCAGCCCGCTGTACGTGATCTCGCCCTCGATCGGCAACGGGTTCACTCCCGCGATCGATTTCAACAGCGTCGATTTCCCGTGTCCCGGCGGCGCCAGCACGAGCGTCAGCGTCCCCGGTCGAAAGCACCCGCGCGCGTCTCGCAGCACCTCGAGCGTCGTCTTCGTATCTCCCGCGTTCTCCGCGCGCGCGACGAGCGATCGCATCGCCGCGAACGGTTTCATCGCCGCCCTCGCGAACGTCCCCGGCACCGTCTGTATCGTTCGATTCGCCTTCGCCGCGTCGAGCGCGAGGGCGCACGAAAAGTCGCATCGCACCTCCACCGCGGGTCTCGCGCCGCGCGCGCGCCGCTCGGCGTCGAGCGCGTCGACGAAATCGCTCAGGCGATCGCCGACGTCGCGCGCCGACGACGCGGCGACCATGTCAGACGGGCGCGTCGCGCAATCGGGCGGCGGCGAGAACGCGCGCACGCGCAGACACGTAGGTCCGCGACCGACGACGTCACGCGCGCGGGACGGATGTCGCGCGGCGAAAGTAGACCGAGCGAAGCACTCGCGGGCGCGGCGCGCGACGCGCGGCGCGCGACGACGACGACGACGACGACGACGATGCGCGCGACGACGACGACGCGCGCGACGACGACGACGACGAGGACGACGACGAGTGGTTCGCGCGGTCGACTTTCGACGAAGACGAAGACGATGAAGATGGAAAGAGTGACGACGACGCGGGCGTCGACGTCGAACTCGGCGTCGGCGTCGGCGTCGAGCGTTATCCCGGGCAAAGGACCGGGAAGCCCGAAATACGGCGAGATATACGAGACACTGGTGACGAGTAAAAAGGTGCGCGCGGCGACGGCGAACGAGGTGGCGGAGATGTTGTCGGGGAAGAGACGAGGCGTCGTCGTCGACGTGAGACAACCGCTCGAACACGCGGAGTGGAGGCTGGTGGGAACGAAGAGCGCGCCGTATTTAGTGCCCATGGAAAACGTGTTGAGACGCGCGAGTGGGTACTTCTTGGCCATCAAAGGTGGGCTGAAGGAACGCAACGTCGCGTTCGTAGACGCCGTGGACGAGTTGACGAAAAATCGTCGGGACGCCGTCGTCCTCGTCGATTTGCGCGGGGGCGATCTCGACATCGCCCCGCTCAATGGTTCTACCGCGGTGAGCGACCGTGGAGATTCGTTGAGCTTGCGCGCGGCGTACGAGCTCGTGCAAGCTGGGTACACGGACATTAGATACGTCCCTGGCGGATTCCCGGCACTCATAGATGAAGGCGGTTTGGAGTACGAGAGCGAAAAGTACGCTGGTTTGCTCGATGCCGTCGGCGAGGGCGCGCGTAAGACCCTGATGTACTCAAACTTATTGCCCGATCCATCGTTAGCTCCCGGTTTCGTTGTACAGGCCGTCGCGCTCGCAGCCTTGGCGTTTTTTCAGCAGTAGCGCCGCTCACGTTTGTGTAAGACATTGTGAGAAGATTGAGACAGAACAGCGAAGGCATGTTTTTCGACTACAGAAAACAATTTTGTACAATAAAAAAAACGCTAGTAGTTTGTTCGCAGTTTGAGCGCTCCCGTGGCGCTACCGACGTGCCGAAGCTCAGCTAAGTCATAGTCGCCGCCGAGTCGAATCCAGTCCTCGTCCTCATCTTGATAGCATAAAGTGACACTTTGAGAGGAATTTTCTCCGAGATTGAGCTTGGCTACGATGTCATCGCACGACATCTCTGCCGTTAACTTGAATCGTAGCACGTCTTCGCCAACACTTGCTTTTACGGATATTGTTTTTGCCTGTGCGTCCGGCACTTCAAATTGCGCGCGCTGCGGCTTGAATAGAGGTTTTGTCTCAATTCCTTCTTCGATCGTCAATTTCACACGCATCGTGCACGACGAACCACGTCGCTGACAGAAAGCCCAGCACTCATCGAAGTCTTCTTGATTACGCAACAAGCACCAGTCTTGCTCGTCGTCTTGATATTTGAGTTTGCAAGAAGACATTTGTACATCGAGCAAATCAGTCAGCGCATCGACGAGTTCAACGTATCTCTCATTTGTCACCAATCGAACTCGTATGAGAACATCACGCACTTGTACCTTAACGACCATCGATTCTTTTTCAGGTTCTTTAACCAATTTATCGATAAAATTCGCCATTTCTTCGGACGCGTCCAGGGAGAGGGCGTTGTACGCGCTCGCTCCTCGAACGCTTTGGTCCATCGGTGGTGGCGGCATATTAAAGTTATACACACCATGAACGCTTTGCTCGTATCGATTCGGGAAGTCGAAATCGAGCGCATCTTTCGCATGATTGTTCCCATGCCAGCTCATGCCGCGCTGCATTTTTGACACCCCTTCGCCTTGCCAAAAAGCGCCGAGATTGCCACCTCGGTGAACGCGTTGCTCGAGAGCTCTCTTATTTTTCTCCGATGCAGTCGGCGAAAACGTGACGATATCGCTGAGTGAGTGCACTTTTGTGCTTTGTGGGTCTAGTGCACTTGCTGCGCCGCCGATTTCTGAAGCGTACGACACGCAACTTGCGCCTCCGTGGACAGACTCCCCAGCGCCGTCGTCGCTCATCGTCGCGCCAGTGGCGATACTCTTTGCCAATATATCAGACATATGACCATTTTTACTATTCAGACTTCTTCGCGGCCAACGACGGATGCCGTATTGTCGGCATATTCGTTTCAGCGTTGTGCTCCCGACGCCGAGGTCGCTCGCCGCTTGTTTCAAATGCTTGTGAAAGTTTTGCTGCAAAACTTCAAGGGTGATACCCCACAACGCTGTTCCGGCGGCATCCGGATTTGCCCCGCTTGAAGCTGTCTGGCTCTTTTTCATCTCTTCGAGCCATGTTTTGTCGGTATCCGTCACCACGCTAGCGTTCAAATCTACCTCGACCGAGGACCAAAACGACTGCACCGTCTTTGCCTGATCGCGCGGAGACTTCAGGCTGGGATCGAGGAAGATCTCTACCAGCACCTGAAGCGGTTCGCCTGATGTCACGCCTTTCAACGCAATCTTCGAAACACACATCGCTTGCAACCTGAGCAAATCACATGAATGCTTCAAAAGAAAGTCGCGATGAGATAGCGTGCTCAGATCATGCATCCACACCATGGAACCGTTTTTCCAAACCTTGGACAAGGAGCCGGTGTGCTGAGATACTGCGAGATTCGTAGATGCGTGCCTATAGTGAAGAAAATGATTCGACTTCTGATAATAAGGTGCCCCCGCGCAAATCAGAGTGCCTTCCGCATCGTGAGGAATCCAAATTTGCGCAAACGGAATTTCAAGACGGGAGCATATCGTCTGTAAGCCCTTTTGCATCTCCGCTACCTTTAACCGTGCAATTTCTCCGGAAATTTTATCCACTAGCACCGGCGGCGGCGCTAACGTTTCGGATACTGGCGTGTGTAATCCCGCGTTGATCACGTTGCGAACGACGTTCGCGTAAACCGACCCCATGTTGTCCAACACATGCAGGAACGTGATTTCAAGCAACGCAAACGGCGTCGAGGATTGCGGTTTCGCGTCCAAGGGTACGATCAACTGACTGTAACACCCGCACTCTACCGCCAGTGAATTTCTTGGAAACTCCGATGGATGAAAACACTGCACCGATGGCGTCCATTCCGGTTTATTCGTCGCGAATACGCGTCCCGGCGCCCCCGAGCCAGGCGTGAAACCATCCGAGCCCGCAATCTGCACATTCAACGTGAACGACATACATCCGCGGTGAAACGCCCAGAGGGCATCCGAGCGATGTTCACTGCACACTCGCACGTATTCAGTCATCGTGTGCAATAGCACGTCGTCATTGTCGCGTTCAACAAACCAAATCTGTGCGAGGCAACCGTCGCCCAAGCCGTCGGCGACGGCGTTAAGCGCATCGTTGAGTTTCTTCACCATGACGTTCACCGCGGCATCGCTTGCGCTCGATTCCACCGTCTCATAAGCCCCTCTCACGAGTTCGAACGCATCCTTCTGAGTGCGCTTGGTCAACGAGCGCGATCTTGACCTCGAAGTCGGGTTCGAAGCTCGCCGACGCCCTCTCGTCCCTCTCCCTGTGTCCTTTGTCGACGCGTCCCTCCCTCGCGTCGATCGTCCTTCGCGGACGTTCGACGCGTTGTGATCGATATTATCGTTCGCCGTCCCCGCGTCGACTTCACGCGTGAGTTCGAGCTCGATCGAATCCCATATGTCCGCCTCTAAGCCATCGTCCAACACAACCCCCACGCCGTCGTGTGGATGCGACGGCAAGTCGTCCAAAAACGCCGTGAGTTCGTCCGCGGGAGCGCGCGAGGACATGTCGCACGATCGAAACGACTTCGTTGCCCACCTCAAGCGTCGTCAGCGGCGCCACGGTGCGTGCGGTGCGCCGCGGCGTGCGGGCAAACCCAAGCGTCGCCAAAAAGTGCTCCAAAAGTCGCGTCGACTGGCGGAGATTGCCGGCCGACCGGCCGCGGGATTTTCGTATGGAGTGCAGTACGAGTGCAGAAAGAACACGCGCGAGAGACGCGTAACGACGAGGGTGGCGATGCGATGTGATTTCAACTCGGATTATATTAAAGTTTCTCTAAAGCCGCGGCTGCGCTTGCAGCGCGTTTCTTCGCCGCGCGTTTCTTCGCGTTTTTAGCCGCCGCGGCTGAAAGTTGCGCGCCCGCGCCCGGGACGCCGGCGACCGCCTTGGCGGGTTCCTTGGCGCCAGCCGCCTTAAACTTTCCAGCCTTCATGTCTTCTTCCGAGGCCTTGGCGAGGCTGAAGTTACCACTTCCACTCGTGGCGTGCGGCGGACGGTACGCGGTTTTTGCTGCGTGCGGCGGACGGTACGCCCCTTTTGTGGCCTCTGACGCGATGGTCGCCGAAACCGCGCCGCCTTGGCTCTCCACGCGCTTGGATGCGGGAGAAATCGGGCGATCTTCGTACGTGCCATCGGGAACCGGACGCCACGTCGCCTCATAAATCTTCGCACGCTCTTCGTGGAGCAACAAATCTCCGTTGTACCTCCAAATTTTCCATCCGTTGTCGACGTTCAGGCGAGGAGCTATCGTGCTCGTGAGCAGTCTTCGACCATCCGGAGACCATTCTAACGTCACAGAACACGATGCCCGCGTCGATCCGATGGGTTTGTACTTCCCATCCTTCATCTTTTGAAAAAACTTGACGTCACCGGGCAAGTTTCCGAAACCGGCGAGAGCGACGAAACGTCCAAACGGGTTCCATCGAAGCGTGTTGTGCGGACCAGCGCCGAGTTCATACTTGGGCTCACACTGTGCCGCCTTATAAATCGTCGCTTTCGCGGGCATGTACCCGTAAACCACACCGAATTCGTCACTGCAAGGCGACCACTGCGCGTCGTGGACGGGTCCTTCCTTGTTCAGCGGCACCGCACCCTCAAAAGAGCCATCCGCCTTGAGGTAGTGCAAGCAGCTCTCGCCGTAGTAAGACTTGTTTGTCGCGTCGACTTCGCTCGAGCCTAGTATCAACACCGCGGAGCCATCTGGGGCCCACATCAAATCTACTTCAGTGACGCGGAAGAAAGACTTACGTGCGACCGGCGTCGGGTTCTCCACCACCCCCTCTTCTGTGTGCTGAGCGAGCTCGTAGATGCGAACCGATCCAGGCGCGCCCTTGACTTCGGGTACGAAGCACGCCACTCTTGGCGTCGATCCGTGCGATATTTTCGCCACTGCCACAGAAGGCACTCGAAGTCGAACATGTCTGTCGAATCCTTCAGCCGGGCGAATGATTTGGATCTCATTACTCACGCACCGAACCGCGGTGGAATCGTCGTCGCTAAACTGAAAGTACGGCCACTCGGCTTTGAGAAACTGCCTTTGGAACACTTCGTACACTTTGCGCGGCGGCGCGCGGTTCGTCGTCAAACCTGTTATATTCCATATCGTCATGTTTTTCGTGTCCTTCGACGCTCCCGTGGAGGTTTGCTTCTGATAAATCGCCAAATACGTCTTCGACGGCGAAAAGTTCAACGCGCTCGCTCCCGGCAAGCCGTCGAGCGTCGCCGCGAGCGCGAAAGGTTCGACGCTCGTGTCGTACACTTCCACCGTATCGCCGTTCGCGCACGCGAATAACGTTCCGTCTCGCGAGTACGTCGCCGTATCACCGCACTGCGCCTCGACGTCGTCACCGCCGCCCACGACGTCCGCACGAAAGTCGTGCGCATCGTACGCCGCCACGGCCTCGGCGTCCGAGCTCGCGCCGACGGTGCTCGGGCAGTCGTGAAACTTCCAGTGTTTCATCCCGATCGGCGTGCGCTCGGTGACCGTCATGAGAGGGGCCATGGCGTCCGTCCGTCACCCTCGGCGTCGCCGTCACCGTCGCGCGCGTCGGCGCGGAGTGTCGGCGCCGACGCCATCGCCGACGCCATCGCCGACGCCATCGCCGACGCCGTCGCCCGCTATCCACCACGGACGCGCGCATTTTTTTCGGGGGCGTCGCGTCGTGGCGCTGATTTTTGTCGTGACTGTTTGCGCATACGACCCTTAACCCTAGTGAGACGCCCTCGCGTTCGACTCGAGCGTTCGTTTGCCAGTCCGCGCTGTTCGTCGCGGCGCGGTGGCGAAGTCGTCGGCGGCGGCGGCGGCGTTGGGTGTGGACTCGACATGCGCGCGGCGACCGTCGTCGCGGGGAATGCGCTCGCGCCGCGCGCGCGCGCGGTTCGTTTTCGTCCGTGCATCGATATCCACGACGGCAAGGTGAAACAAATAGTCGGCAGCACGCTGAAAGATGCGCGCCCCGGGGACGCGGGTTCGGAGACGCCGGCGACGAATTTCGAGACTGAAACCCCGAGCTCGGCGTTCGCTGAGATGTACAAAAGAGACGGCATATTCGGCGGCCACGCGATATTGCTGAGCAAAGACGAGGCGACGATGCGAGCGGCGAAAGAGGCGGTGCGAGCGTTCCCGGGCGGGTTACAAGTCGGCGGCGGCGTGAACCCGACGAACGCCTCGGAGTTGCTCGATGCGGGAGCTTCGCACGTGATCGTGACGAGCTATGTATTTAGAGACGGTGCGTTGAACGAGGACGCGCTGAGCGAGATGGTTCGCGCGGTCGGCGCGGATAAACTCGTGCTCGATTTGAGCTGCCGTTTGGACGACGCCGACGGCCGGTACAAAGTCGTCACGGATAGGTGGCAAAAGTGGACCGATTTAGCCGTGGACGGGTCGACGATGGAGCGTTTGGCGAAATGCTGCGATGAGTTTTTAGTTCACGGCGTGGATGTGGAAGGGATGAAGCTGGGAATCGACTTAAAACTCGTCGAACTTCTCGGCGAATTCTGTCCGATACCAGTGACGTACGCGGGCGGCGCGCGCAGCTTGGACGATCTCGAACTCGTCAAAGCGGCTGGGCGAGGGATGGTCGACATCACCGTAGGTTCCGCCCTCGATTGTTTCGGTGGTGCGCTCAAGTACGACGACGTTGTCGCTTGGCATAATCAGCAAAAGTTAGAAGTGAAATAAATCGAAATCCTCGCAGACGTATCCATCCGCGCGCAACGAAAGCGTTTATTGAAGCTATATTTTCCTTTCCTTCTTACACCGGTATATGAGCTATAGTCTCCGACGCCAGAAAGATTCACCCCTTATCGGTTAGCCTTCGCGACGCGTTCCAACTCGTCCTTCTTCTTGATCGCGTAAGAGTTGCTCGACTGCTTGGCGGCGTTGATCAACTCGTCGGCCAAGCACTCAGCAATCGTCTTCACGTTACGGAAGGCGGCTTCGCGGGCACCAGTGGTCAACAAGTAGATGGCTTGGTTCACGCGGCGGAGCGGAGAGAGATCGACCGCTTGACGGCGAACCACACCCGCAGAACCGATACGCGTCGCGTCTTCGCGCGGACCAGCGTAAATGATGGCGTCGACGATCACTTGCACCGGGTTTTGGTCGGTGAGCAAGTGAATAATCTCCATCGCGTGCTTCACGATGCGAACAGCCATCAACTTCTTACCGTTGTTACGGCCGTGCATCATGAGCGAGTTCACCAAGCGCTCAACAATCGGGCACTGCGCCTTGCGGAAACGCTTGGCGGCGAAACGACCCGCGGTGTGCGGCACGTACACCGCGTACTTCGGCTTCACCGCAATGTAATCCTGCGAGGTGAAACGGACAAATGTGTGGTCAGTTTCGAGATCGCGTCTACGTTGTCAGTTCACGCGCGACGACATATTCTCAGTCGCCCCGCGGCATCCTCGAGAGGCGCGCGCGACGCCCCAGCCAAGCCCCGAGCTACGGCACCGACGACGTCGTCGTTCCGCGAGCGTCCACGCCGACGGGAACGGGCGAAACGATGTTTTATATCGCCCCTCGTCCACTCCGCGTCCGCGTCGCGCGTCCGTCGCGCGCGGCGCCGCGCGGGCGCGACGTGTCCGTGGACGCGCCAGGGTTTTCCAAATCATCTTCCGCGCCCGCGTCTCGCTCGCGTTCGCGCGCATCGCTCGTCGCGGTGACGAACCTCCAACGAGATGTCGTTGATCTGTAATCCAACACGCGCGTTCGTCAGTCTCGTCGTTCATTTTGAGCGCTCGTCGACGCGCCGCGCGCGCGCGATCGCGCCGCGCGACGTCCTCGCGAAGACCCTAAAACGCCGCGATCGCCATCGGCATCGCCGCCGGTGTGTCGCCGCGCGCGCGTCGCGCGGCGTCGGGATGGAGTGCACGCACCTCAACGTCATCGAACGTCCACTTTCCAAACAGTTTCACTTCTTGAGTCGTCGCCATCGTGATCGAGCGCGCCGAGTAAAGGCGGAACGACGCATGGGACGGCGAGCGACGTCGCGAGCGCGTCGTCGTCCGTGTAGCGAGCACAGAGGCAGTCTCGCAGCGGCGGCGACGTCTCGAGCGCGCGCGCTCGGGCGCCGCGCAGGACGACGCGGAGGTCGACGGTGACGGACGGCGCGCGATGGCTGGAAAGGCGAAGCCGAAAAAGGTTCGTTCATCGTCTCGCTCGTTCTTCGCGTCGCGACGCCGCGCGACGCCGCGCGACGCCACGCGATGACCGCCGCCGCGTACAAAAGGATGCGCGATGGGCGCGACGCACGAGCGATGCGCGACGCGACCACGAGACTGACGGCGAATGTTCTCGCGCAGCACACGGCGAAGGAGCTCGCGAGCAAGGCTGCGGCCGCGCTCACGAACAAGGGCGGTGGGAAGACCGGTAAGGCGGACCGACTCGGTGGAGCGGCGGGACACGCCAAGTTCAAATGTCCCGTGTGCGCGCAGGGCGCGCCGAGCGAGAAGACGGCCGTCGCGCACTGGGATAGCAAACACGCCAAACTCCCATTCGTGTTCGCAGACTGGACGGACGCGCACGCAGCCACGGGTGGTGTGACGACGCAAGGCGCTGCGGTGAAGGGTGGGAAGGAGAAGACGGTGCACGAGCTGCAAAAGACCGCGGCCGGACGAGCCGAGTTGGCGCGCCGACAGGCGGAGAAGGAGAGAATCGCAAACTTGCAGTTTTAGAGGAGGGTAGTCATGGTCTTGGTCGGAAATTCTGCGCCAAAGAATAGTCGTTGTACGTTACGTTGTTTTAATGCATAAGAGGAGAAGTAAATGTGTGTTAAAAAGTTTGTGTGTTTCAGCACAGGCGCAAACACGACTTCGTCATCGATTCAACCTTTGTTCCCGGCGAGAAGTCTTCCCAATCAAAGTACACTTCGAGCATGACCAAGTGATGGTAGATGTCAGTCAAGCTATGAGGCTCGAGAAACAGCGCACCGCAGTGCGCGAGAATCATCTTCATGTCCTTTTCGATTGGCGCGAACCGTTTGCATCGTAGACGCATCAGGAAATCGTTGACGAGCAATTGGCAATAGTGCACGCGCTGGAAATGTGGGCTCTCCACGGACGCCCCACCGCCCCATTCAATCTTCCACGGTGGTTTTCCCACCCAATTTCCGACGCCCTCTTTTAAACTAAACTGCACGCCGCCGTTTTGTCGCTTGGCCAAGAGCGCGATTTTCTTTCCCGAGCGCACCTGGACGCCGCGTTCGAGGTATTGCAGCGCCTGCCCCCAGTAGTGCTCGTCGCGATCGTCGTCGTCGAATTCATCATCCCCTATGGACGTGGCATCGGAGACAAAAACGGTCCTATCGCTTGATCCGTCGCGCGCAGAGTCGCTTTCAAAGTCCTCGCTTCGTGGATTCGACGCCATGTTCGCTCGAACTCTGCGAAGAGATTCGCACATGACCTTTTTCGCATGCGCACCGTCAAAGTCGCCGAGAATGCGTTGATTTTCAATCGCACCACCCTTTCCAATCCCTTGCGGTGCCGTCGTAATCGTCTCTTCTTCGTCCATGTGTAAATCAAACCAAAAACACACCGCGTTCATGTAGCCGTGCGCGATTGTCTCCATCTTTAGCACGGTTTCCCTGCCCTTGCTCTTCTGGGAGTCATCAAAGAAGAACTCGAATACTTTTTTAGGTTTCGTCAACACTCGGTAAGGCTGGTCTCGCATGTACGTCGCCTCGTACGTGCTGTCCCATCTATACTTGTTGAAGGCGCTCATGTTGAAACCGTCCACCTCGCTCGTGTACGCTTCGATGCCTGCGCAATAAATCGTCGCCGCCGCGGGAACGACTGCGCACGTAGACGCGCTCAACTGCTTACGGGCGGCTTCTATCATGTCCAACACGTGATCTCCGGTGAGTCCGGCATCGAAGACGTCCAGAACGATAAGATTAACGCCGTCGTATGGCGCGTGCTTGCCGCGTTCGAGTTGCGTCGCGTCGCGCTTCAGGACGCTCACCTGAGATCCGTAACCATTCGCGGCAACATTTCGTCTAGCGACGCTCACGAGCGATGGATGCGTGTCACAAGCGACGACGGAATCCGCACCCGCTCGCGCGGCGAGCATGGCGAGTATACCGCTCCCCGTGCCGATGTCGAGCGCCCTGCACGTGTCTCCGCGAGCCTTGATTCGCGCGACTTGACGCCCGAGGGCGTCCGAATACGCGTGCAGACGCCCCTCATCTCGAAGCATGTGGAAGTGGTATTTGGGAAAACTGGCGTCTTTTTTCGTCACTTCATCGTACTCTGCATCTTCGACACTAAACTGTATACCGACTGTGTTGTGCGCGCACGTGAGTGGCAACACACCGCCTTCCTCTATTGATATTTTCCCAGGCATGAACTGGACAGCGGCGCGCATCGAAGAAGGACTATTTTCACCACCAGGTTTTGTCGAAATTTTCACATCATCAATCAAAGTCATCTCGTACCAAAACACCACGGCGTTGAACTTGCCGCGCTTCGTAAACGTTAAATCAATAGTCTTCTTCTCGCTGCAGTCTGGCGGCATGAGGAAGTCAAATTGAAACACTTGCACAGGATCGCTCAGAGCGATGTACGCGTTCTCGAATAAATCAATACCTGCAATGTACGTTGGGTGCCATCTGTAACCGTCTATCGCGCTGAGATTGATTCCGTCAAAGGCGGGCGTGCGCATATCGACGGCTTGGGCGTACAGCGTCGCGCTCGACGGAATGACGACTGCGTCTGGCAACAATAGCTTGTCCAAGGCGTGCCTGACGGCGGGAATGATCCCCGAACTCAGTAAACCGTCGTCGAATACATCGCACACGCACATGTTGCACGATATTGGGACATCGCGAAGCAGCGCGAGATCAGTCGGGCGCTTGTACACGACTTTGACTTGGTCATCACTGTATCCGTTGTTCAACAAATTTTCCTTCGTGGCCATGGCGAGGTACAGCCAGCGCTCGCTCGCCGTCACGTGATGCGCACCGTGTTTCAACGCCAACATGGTATTTAATCCCGCACCGCAACCGATATTCAAAACTCGTGCATCCTTGGCGTCGTCGTGCATCTTGTCGATTGCGCATTTAATCGCCGTAGAGAACTTGGCGCGCCGAACGTCGTCTTGTAAAACCTTGAAATGTCTCTTCGGGACGCGAATATCGGCCTGAATCGTCATATAATTGTACGTGTCCTTCAGATGATAATCATTTTCGGCTTGGAACGGGGTCAATAGCGTGTTGGGAAGCATATCGCGAGGATGCACACGGTGAAGCGGCGCCGAGTACGGCAGCGACGAAATTCTCTCACTCGTTTTCCCGGAGCTCGGCAGGGCATATTGTTTCTCTTTGCCGCGTCCGATGTATAAATCACGAATGATTGCTTGCGTTGCCTCTTCCAAGCCGCGCTTCAATTCCTCATCGGTCGGGCTCATCGTTAATCCGCGCTCAAACTCGAGCTTTGCGAGCTTCAGTTCCCGCAAACCCATGAGCGCGAAACCCTTCCTCGCGTATCCCTTCACGAAAACCTTGACACTCCCGTCGTCATCTTGTAGCTGCGTGAAACGCTCATTCGCCAATGTCTGCGCGCGATGACCATCCCACAGAGCTTCTTGAAATAGACCCAAGTTCAAGTACGCGAATGCGCGATTTGAGTGGCACACGTATAGCGTCGGGTGCGTGACGTTGTTTTCAGAAACCTTTCGAAACACCTTGGCGTACGCCACCACACACTTGACATCGTCACCAGCTTTCAAACAACGCACGGCTTCGTTGTTCAACTCGGCGATTGAGCGCGATTTAAATTTTGGATCTCGCGCGAACTCGGCGTCCCGTTCGCGAATGAGAAGTATTCGCACTCGCGTATCCCTCTCATCCGCAATCTCCGCATCTCGCTCGTTTGCGCGTTCCAGAGACGCGCGTACATCACTATCCTCGTCCGCATCTTCTTCTTCACTCTCGTCGTCACCATCTCCAACCTCTTCGCGCGCGTCGAGACTGCGGTCGTCGTCGTCATCGTTCTCGCTCTCGGTCAACTTACGAGCGCGAGCGCGATCGACGCCCATGTCGACGCGTCTCGTGGCGCTTCGGCGTGATTGATCGAACGAGAGTTAAGACGTACGATTCGCGCGCTTTATCGCGACGCCACCGCACGCGTTCCCCAGTCGCGCGTCGCGATATGGTGACGTGCGCGGTTTCCGCACGAGCGTTTTCGTCGAAAACGCATCGAAACGTTCAATGGCTTGCAAGAGGCGCTAGTCTACAAGCTATCGTGTCGCAAACCGCGCCTTTTTCGTTCAGACCGCCGTGGAGAAGCAGAAACACACGCTTCGACGACGGCGACACCACGGCGCTCGCCGACATACCTTCCTTGCCAATCAGAGCGCACGAATCCGCGAAGAGCCTCCACCGACACTTTCGCTCGTCCACGCACGCTCGTAAATCGAACGTGTACGCATCCTGGATTGCGCTTTCGTTATCGCCACCACCGATGACGAACCATTGATTTCTGATCGCTACGCACGCGTGCGCCGCGCGAGGCGATGGGCGATCGCCGTCTTCGTTATCGCCATCGACAGTCTCCCACTCTCCCTTGACGACGTCGTACACGTCGACTGCGCCACAATCGCATAACTCATTACCAGTCGAACCGCCGCAAACGAGCAGATATCGTTCATCAACACTCGTTGATGCGTGCGAACTTCGTGGCCGCGTCCCATTCGCTAACTTCTTCCACACCGACGTCGTCGGTGTGAACTCCCAAAGTTCATCCAAGTCGTCGCCCGTCTTGGCGTCGACGCCGCCGAAGATGAAAATTCGATCGCCGATCGCAGTCGCAGTGTGCGCGGATCGCGCGCGCGGAGGCACTGAAACCTCGCCACTTGTCTCACAACGCACGTGCGTCCACTTGAAATCTTTCGACGCGTAATCGGCGGTCAAATCAATAGCGCTCACCGTGAGACTGTACACACCGTCGACGTCGCAGTCATCCGCTGATTTCCCCCTAAAGGCGTACATTTTAGATCCTATCGTCGCGCTCGCCGCGCCCGCGCACGTCGACCCAGGCCACTGCAATTTGCGTTCGGCCCACGCGCCCGTGGCCAGGTCGAGCGCCCACAAATCGCCGAGTAATCGCGAGCGTGAGCCTCGACCGTGCGAGACGAAGATGCAGTCGCCGTCCACCACAGCGGACATGTGTCCTGACCGCGCGCGTGGTGAGACCTTGCTCATAACTGGAAGTCTCACGAACTCATCATCCGCCGCCGTGGCGAACATTTCATCTAAAAACGCCGTCGGTCCAGTGGAGGAATTGAACGCGAGCGCCCGGCGAGCGTCCTTCGACTGCGCCAGTCGCGCCGACTCCCCTAGTGCCCCGCTCGCTAACGCGCGATAATACTCCAGCGCGCACTCTTTCGCCGTCGAAATCATCGCTCGTTTCTGTTTTTCACTCATCCCTCGCACGAGCATGTCGAACCAATCGGCGTATCTCGAACTTATCACTTCGCAATACAGCTCCATCGCGCGCTCTGGGCTAATGTTCCCAAGCATGTTCCACGCGTCGTACGCCAGCGCGCCCGCGGGATCCCACAACTCCCACGGCCGCGTTCCTTGACACGGTCCACACGACGCTTGTCGCTCCAGCGCGTCCAGGAGCAAGGTTTTGTCCTCGTCAAACAGCACCGCGTCCTCAACGCCATCGTCGTGCGCGCGCGACATCGCCTGTCGACCCATGGTGACTATGGCGTCGAGCTTGGCGGCGGCATTGTTGGATGTCGAAGCGCTCGCGCGCGCGCGGAACGCGCACGCGAGATAAAACCGTTCGGGACCGCGCATGGGAGGCGCGAGATGACGCGATGCGGTTGGTCCGCGAACGGTCGATGGGGACGCTCTCGCGCGGTTCGCCGCACACGATGGCGCCGCGAACGTTTTTGATATCGACGAGATGAGCGACGACGAACCACGAAACGCGTTCGAGCGCGCCGCGCGCGCACTCGAGTGCCCTTGGTACGTGGCGATGATGCGCGACGCAGAATCTTCGCTCGACCACCTCGCGAAAAGTGTCGAGGAGAACGAGGACGAGGACGACGCTTTCAGAACGAAAGCGATTTCTGCGCTCATCGACATCGGCGTGGAGACGAAAGATGCGATGACGATCATAGATGACGTGCTTTCATCGCGCGCGCGCGCGCGTGCGCCCGCGACGGCGATGCCGCACGGAGACGCTAGAGACGTCATAAAGCGCACGCGTGGAGGCATTTACGACGAATCTTTTCTCAACGCGATCGAGCCGCTGTATGATTTACACATGGGCGCGGAAAATATGGGACCTTTGTTGTACGCAATCGCGCGGTTTTGTAAGCCCGCGCACGTGTTGGAAGTTGGCGCAGGGTACACGAGCATCTTTTTGCTGCAGGCGATGCGCGACAACGCCGATGAAATCGCGACGTATCGAGCGATGATTCAGCGTCAGGAGGCGCGCATCGGCGACGTTCCTTGGGCAGCGCCTGATTATGACTATGACAAGCTCGACGCGTCAACCCTTCACATCGTCGACAACTGTGCGCACGAGTATACGACGGCGCATCGGGTGAAAGCGGCGGCAGAGGCGCTTGGGTGCGAATCGTTTTTGCGCGTCCACGTCTGCGATGCGTTCGACAGCGAGCTACCGAGCACGTTAGCCGTCCCAGATGTCAAGTACTTCGACCTGTTGTGGATCGACTTAGGCGCCGCAAACCGCATCGAAGGCTTCTTCGACGCCTGGTGGAGTCGAGTGAATCCATGCGGTGGTTTCGTCGTCGTGCACTCGACG
>Ga0222716_10000618_pt1 | contig 30509 bp, 29 predicted proteins | sample C33_13DmetaG_FD_165044 | JGI IMG/M metagenome (GOLD analysis project Ga0222716, IMG submission 165044) | Estuarine water microbial communities from San Francisco Bay, California, United States - C33_13D | ecosystem: Environmental > Aquatic > Marine > Unclassified | place: USA: California... | reverse complement strand
AGAGATGGAGATGCAGGCAGAACGTTTGCAAGCAAGGCACAAATAGGAATGGTTGGAATTAATATTCCAATTCCTGTTCCGATGGCTTTTCACAGTTTTGGTGGATGGAAAAGATCTTTGTTTGGAGATCAGCATATGCATGGTCCTGAGGGTGTTAGATTCTACACTAAATTAAAAACAATAACTTCAAGATGGCCGTCAGGATTAAGATCTGATCCTGAATTTGTTATGCCAACTATGAAATAAAAGGGAGATAAATTTTATGAGAAAAAAAATATCATTAATCGGAGCAGGCCAAATTGGGGGAACTCTCGCTCACTTAATAGCTTTAAAAGAGCTTGCTGATGTAGTTTTATTTGATGTTGCGGAAGGTATTGCTAAAGGGAAAGCTTTGGATATTGCTCAATCATCATCAGTTGATGGGTTTAATGTAAATATTTCAGGCACAAGCAACTACGAAGACACAAAAAACTCAGACGTTATTATCATTACAGCTGGAGTACCAAGAAAACCAGGAATGACAAGAGATGATCTTCTTGGAATTAATTTAAAAATTATAAAGCAAGTTGCTGATGGAATTAAACATACTTCGCCAAATGCATTTGTAATTTGTATTACAAACCCTTTAGATGTGATCGTAATGGCATTACAAAAATACTCAGGTCTTCCAAAAAATATGGTAGTTGGAATGGCAGGTATACTTGATACATCAAGATTTAAATATTTTTTATCACAAGAATTAAAAACTCCAGTTAGCAAGATCAATTCTCTAGTTTTAGGGGGCCATGGAGACACAATGGTTTCAATGCTTAATCATACAACGGTTGATGGAGTAGCTGTCTTAAATTTAGTTAAAGAAGGCAAGTTAAAAAAAGAGGTATTACATAGTATTGTTGAAAGAACTAAAAATGGTGGTGCAGAAATTGTGAAACTATTAGAAAAAGGATCTGCATTTTATGCTCCTGCTGCATCAGGAGTTGAGATGGCAGAAAGTTATTTAAAAGATTTAAAAAAACAACTTCCTTGCGCCGCATATTTAAATGGCGAATATGGTGTAAAAGATTTGTATGCTGGTGTACCTGTAATTATTGGAAAATCTGGAATAGAAAAAATAGTTGAAATTGATTTAAGTTCTGAAGAAAAACAAAATTTTGACCATTCTATTAATGCTGTTAAAGAACTATTTGAAGCAGCAAAAAAAATTGATGTATCTATAAAATAATATAGAAATTCTAAAAATGAATATTCATGAACATCAAGCAAAAGAAATATTAAAAAATTTTGGAGCACCGGTTTCTAAAGGTGTTGTAGTTTTTTCTTTAGATGAAATTGATAAGAAAATTAAAGAATTAAATTCTAAAAATTTTGTTTTAAAAGCTCAAATCCATGCTGGAGGTCGAGGGAAAGGCGGTGGAGTTAAGCTTGTGAAAAGTGTTGATGAACTGAAAGAACAAGCAAAAATTATGCTTGGCATGAACTTAATAACCCATCAAACAGGACCAGAAGGCAAAGAAGTAAAAAGATTATATATTGAAGAAGCTTCAGATATTTCAAAAGAATTTTATTTATCCTGTTTAGTTGATAGAGGAAGCTCAAAAATAGCTTTCATTAGTAGCACAGAGGGTGGAATGGACATTGAAAAAGTTGCTTCGGAAACTCCAGAAAAAATAATTACGACTAAAGTAGATTTAAAAAGTGAAATTGAGATAGATGAAATTGAGAGAGTAATAAAAATATTTAACTTTAATAGTGAACAAAAAATTACTGCCCAAAAACTAATTAAAGCTTTGTATAAAATATTAATTCAAAAAGATGCTACTTTAATAGAGATCAATCCCTTAATTATTACCAAGGATCAAAGAATTATCTGCTTGGACGCAAAAATGAATTTTGATGACAATGCAATTTTTAGACAGGTAGATATTTTAAATTTGAGAGATTTAAACGAAGAGGATCCTGCAGAAATAGAAGCAAGCAAGTATGACCTGGCATATATAAAGCTTAATGGCTCAATAGGATGTATGGTTAATGGAGCGGGGTTAGCAATGGCTACAATGGATATTATAAAATTATATGGAGAAGAACCTGCTAATTTTTTAGATGTTGGTGGTGGCGCTTCTAAAGAAAAAGTTTCTGCTGCATTTAAATTAATCCTCTCAGATAAGAATGTTAAGGGGATATTGATCAATATATTTGGAGGAATAATGCGTTGTGATGTTATTGCCGAAGGAGTTATTGAGGCAGCAAAAGAGACTAATTTAAAAGTACCTTTGGTAGTTAGATTAGCAGGGACAAATTTTCAAGAAGGAAAAGACATTCTAGATAAATCTGGATTAAAAATATTATCTGCATCTGATTTAAATGATGCTGCAAAAAAAATTGTAGAGGCAATCAAGTAATGTCTGTACTGGTTAATAAAAATACAAAAGTAATTTGCCAAGGGTTTACTGGTACGCATGGTACTTTTCATTCTGAGCAAGCTTTAAAATATGGAACCCAGTTAGTTGGAGGTGTTACTCCTAAAAAAGGCGGGCAGAAACATTTAGGATTACCTGTATTTGATACTGTGGAAGATGCAAAAAAACATACAGGTGCAGACGCTACGATGATATATGTTCCTCCAAAATTTGCAGCTGCGGCAATCATTGAGGCAATTGATGCTAAAATTGAATTAATTGTTTGCATAACTGAGGGTATTCCAGTGATCGATATGATAAAAGTTAAACAAATTTTATCTAAAAGCAAAAGCAGATTAATCGGACCAAACTGTCCTGGGATTATTACACCCGATGAATGTAAAATTGGAATAATGCCAGGCAACATTCACAAAAAAGGTTCTGTAGGTATTGTTTCAAGATCAGGAACTTTAACTTACGAAGCAGTAGCACAAACATCTGTATTAGGGATGGGTCAATCTACTTGTATTGGCATAGGAGGCGATCCGATTAATGGAACAAATTTTATAGATTGTTTAGACTTATTCTTAAAAGACGAAGATACAAAATCTATCGTTATGATAGGGGAAATCGGTGGCTCAGCTGAAGAAGAAGCAGCTGAATTTGTAAAAAAATCAAAAATCAAAAAACCTATGGTAGGTTTTATTGCTGGTTTAACCGCACCTCCAGGAAGAAGAATGGGTCATGCTGGAGCAATTATATCTGGTGGCAAAGGTGGAGCAAACGATAAGATAGAAATAATGAAGTCTGCAGGAATTTTAATATCAAAATCTCCAGCAGATATTGGCAAAACCTTGCTTGAAAAACTTAATAGTTGATAAAAAATAAATTATGTTAATATGAGATATTAAAATGTCATCATCTCAAGATAATAACATATTTAAAAAAACATCATTCTTAGCTGGCAATAATTCCGCATTTATAGAAGATTTTTACGCTGACTATCTAAATGATCCAAGTTCTCTTCCACCTGGCTGGAAAGAATTTTTTGATGGATTAAATGAAAACAAAGATTCATTAAGTAAAAGTCTCGAAGGGCCTAGTTGGGCGCCAAAGAAAAAAGTTAAAAAAAATAACTATAGTTTAGAAGATTTAATTTTTGATAATAACCAAAAAGAAGAGAAAATTTTATCACCTTCATTATTGCAAGATGCCGCAAAAGATTCTGTAAGGGCTATTATGTTAATTCGTGCTTATAGAATTAGAGGTCATTTAATTGCAAATTTAGACCCACTTGGGTTAATGAAACGTGAAGAACATTCTGAGTTAAAAATTGAAACATATGGTTTTACTAAAAATGATTTAAATAAAAAAATATTTATAGATGGTGTACTTGGTCTACAAGAAGCAACTCTTGCAGAAATTTTAGAAATTCTAAAAAAAACTTATTGTGGAACTATTGGTTACGAGTTTATGCATATGGGGGATCCTGATGAAAAAGCGTGGATTAGAGATAGAATTGAAGGACCAGAAAAGGAAGTTAGTTTTACGGAGAATGGAAAAAAAGCAATTTTTAATAAAATTGTTGAAGCAGAAGGTTTTGAAAAATACTTACATGTAAAATTTGTTGGCACAAAAAGATTTGGTCTAGATGGCGGTGAAAGTTTAATACCTGCTTTGGAACAAATTATTAAAAGAGGTGGAAATTTAGGCGTTAAAGAAATTAAAATTGGAATGCCACATCGTGGAAGATTAAACGTTCTTGCAAACGTAATGGGTAAACCATTTAGAGCAATTTTCAGCGAGTTTTTTGGGAGCTCAGTTACAGCTAAAAGAGAATTTGAAGGAGATGTAAAATACCATCTAGGCGCTTCTTCTAATAGAGAGTTTGATGGAAATTTAGTTCACATAAGTTTAACTGACAATCCGTCTCATCTTGAGGCAGTAAACCCTGTTGTACTTGGACAGGTCAGAGCAAAACAATTTTTTCATAAAGATCCTGAAAGAAAGAAAGTGATACCTGTATTAATTCATGGCGATGCAGCTTTTGCGGGACAAGGCGTTGTAGCAGAATGTTTTGCGATGTCAGGGTTGCCAGGTCATAATACTGGGGGAACAATTCATATTATTGTAAATAATCAAATAGGATTTACGACTGCACCTCGTTTTGCAAGATCATCACCTTACCCGAGCGATGTAGCAAAAATTGCTCAAGCACCAATTTTACATGTTAATGGAGATGACCCAGAAGCAGTTGTTCACTGTGCAAAAATTGCAACTGAGTTTAGGCAACAATTTAATCGAGATGTTGTTATTGATATGTTTTGCTACAGACGTTACGGTCACAATGAGGGGGATGAGCCTTCTTTTACTCAACCGTTAATGTATCAAACAATTAAAACTCATCCTACAACTTTAAAAATTTATTCAAAAAAACTGGAAGATCAAAGTTTATTATCTAGCGAAGAGTCTAATCAAGAAGTAGATAAGTTTAAGGTATTTTTAGAAAAAGAATTTGAAGAGTCTAAAAACTATAAACAAGAAATGAAATGGTTTGATGGTGTTTGGTCTAGATTCATTCCTGCACCAGGAAAAGATAGAAGAGGGATAACAGGTGTAAGTAAAGACAAAATAATTAATATAGGAAAAAAAATTACTTCAATCCCAAATGATTTTAAAATTCACAAAACTTTAGAAAAAATCTTTGAAACTAAACATAAAATGTTTACAAACAATATCCCTATAGATTGGTCCACAGCTGAAGCTCTGGCATTTGGAACTCTGCTTGAGGATGGTTTTTCAGTAAGACTATCAGGCCAAGACTCTGGAAGAGGAACTTTCAGTCAAAGACATTCAGTTTTAAGAAATCAAGAAAGTCACGAGAGATACATTCCTTTAAATAATATCTCAAAAGAACAAAAAAAATTTGAAGTTATAGATAGCTTACTTTCTGAATTTGCTGTTCTCGGTTTTGAATTTGGCTACTCACTTTCAGAACCAGATACATTAGTTTTATGGGAAGCACAATTTGGTGACTTTGCAAATGGTGCGCAAATCATAATTGATCAATTTATTATGTCTGGTGAAGCAAAATGGGGAAGAGCAAGTGGGCTTGTTTTATTATTACCTCATGGATATGAAGGTCAAGGTCCAGAACATTCATCTGCGCGATTGGAGAGATATTTACAAATGTGTGCTCAGGACAATGTTCAGGTTGTTAATTGCACAACACCAGCAAATTATTTCCATGCTCTTAGAAGGCAAATGCATAGAGATTTCAGAAAACCTTTAATTATAATGACCCCAAAATCTCTGCTAAGACACAAACAATGTGTGTCTTATTTAGATGATTTTACAAAAGAAAATACTTTTCACAGAGTACTACCTGATAGAGCATATAATAAAGATTTCGGGTTAATTAAATTAAAAGAAGATAAAAAAATTAAAAAAGTAATTATTTGTTCGGGAAAAATTTATTTTGACTTAATCGATGCTAGAGAAAAAACAAAAAATGATGAAGTAGCAGTTATAAGAATAGAACAGATTTATCCTTTCCCAGTAAAGAGACTAGGTAAAGAACTTAAAAGATATACAAACGCAGATTTCTATTGGTGCCAAGAAGAGCCTTTAAATATGGGAGCTTGGAATACCGTTAAGAGGTATATAGACAGAACACTTGAAATAATTAATTTTAATACAAAAAGTGTTGAATATATTGGTAGAAGACCATCTGCCTCAACAGCTACTGGAAATTTAAACAAACATCTTGCACAACAAAAAGAAATATTAGAAAAGGTGGTTGGAAAAATTAATTAATGTCTAATCAAATATTAGTCCCAGCGCTTGGAGAGTCTGTAACTGAAGCAACAGTTGCAAAGTGGCTTAAAAGTGAAGGCGACAGAGTAAATGCTGACGAGGCTATCGTAGAACTTGAGACGGATAAGGTAAATGTTGAAGTCCCAGCTCCTTCAAGTGGTGTAATTGACAAAATCGCTATTAAAGAAGGTCAAACTGTAAATGTTGGAACTTTACTTGGAACAATAAGCCAATCAAAAAAAGCTGTTAACAATACTCCTGTTGAGGAAAAAAAATATACCCCACCCCCAAAGAAACCAGAGCCTATCAAAGTAGTTAAAGAAAAAGAAGAAGTAAAAGTTTTTGAAAGTTCTGAAGAACCTTTAATTTTAACAAATCCACAAGAAGATGAAGTGGTTGAACAAAAATCAAAAATTACTTCTAAAACAATTTCGCCTGCTGCAAGAAAAATTGCTGCTGAGTCAAACATAAATATAAATGAAATAAATGGTTCTGGAAAAAATGGAGTTATCTTAAAAGAAGATCTTCTTGGATTAATGGGATCTAAACCTAGCCCTTCTGACAGAAAAGTTACTCATGGACCAGAAGAGAGAATTAAGATGACTAGGTTGCGAATGACTATCGCCAAAAGATTAAAAGAAGCGCAGGATAATGCTGCAATGCTAACGACTTTTAATGAAGTTGATATGAGTACCATAATATCTATGAGAAACGAATACAAAGAAGAGTTTCAAAAAAGATATTCCACAAAATTAGGGTTTATGTCTTTTTTTGTTAAAGCTTGTGTTGTGGGTTTAAAAAATTACCCAGTAGTAAATGCAGAAATTCAAGGAGATGAAATTATTTATAAAAATTACTACAACATAAGTATAGCAGTTGGAACAGATAGAGGCTTAGTAGTTCCAGTATTAAGAAATACTGATGAGATGTCTTTTGCAGATATTGAAAAAAATATTACGCAACTAGGAGAAAAAGCTAGAGATGGAAAAATAGTAATTGAAGATTTACAAGGAGGAACGTTTACGATTACAAATGGAGGAATTTATGGTTCAATGTTATCAACTCCTATTTTAAATCCCCCACAATCAGCAGTTTTAGGAATGCACAATATTGTAGAAAGACCAGTAGTTATTAATAAGAAAATTGAAATACGTCCAATGATGTATCTAGCCTTGTCTTACGATCACAGAATTATTGACGGTAAAGAAGCTGTATCTTTTTTAAAAATTGTCAAAGACTGTCTTGAGGATCCAAGAAGGTTATTTTTAAATTTATAAATTTATGGATAATAATTTTGATGTAATTGTAATAGGGGGTGGCCCAGGTGGTTACGTATGTGCGATCAGGGCTGCTCAACTAGGTTTAAAAACTGCCTGTGTAGAGTCCAGAGGTACTTTAGGGGGTACGTGTTTAAATGTTGGTTGCATTCCATCAAAAAGTCTTTTGAATATGTCAGAGTCGTATCATAAAGCACATAAAGAATTTCAATCTCAAGGTATAGAGTTTAGTGATCTAAAATTAAATTTAGATAAAATGATGTCCAGTAAAAACAAATCAGTGCAAACTTTAACTAAAGGAATAGAATTTTTATTCAAAAAAAATAAAGTTACATATTTAAAAGGAAAAGGAGTTTTATTTTCAGAAAATGATGTGGTTGTTTACGAAGGTGAAAAAAAGACATCTTACAAATCAAAAAATATAGTACTAGCTACAGGCTCAGCGCCTTCTTCACTTCCAGGAATAGAAATTGACGAACAAAATATTGTTTCATCCACTGGTGCTTTAGAATTTAAAGAAGTACCTAAAAATTTTGCAGTTATTGGCGGTGGGGTTATAGGTTTAGAGATGGGTTCAGTTTGGTCAAGACTTGGTTCAAATGTAACCGTTTTAGAATATTTAGATCACATTACTCCAGGAATGGACAAAGAGGTTTCATCAGAATTTCTTAAAATTTTAACAAAACAAGGTATTAAATTTAAATTAAGTTCAAAAGTAACTGCTGTGACTAATAAAGGTAATCAGGTTGAGGTTTCTTTTGAAAATAACCAGACTTCTCAAAAAGAAGTGTTGTTAGTTGATAAAGTGCTCGTTGCTGTTGGACGAAAACCATACACAGAGGGATTAAATTTAAATAAATTAGGAATAAAAAAAGATCCTCAAGGCAGAATAGAAGTAAACGAGAAATTACAAAGCAGCATAAAAAATATTTATGCAATTGGAGATATAATCAAAGGACCTATGTTGGCACATAAAGCCGAAGAAGAAGGCATAGCAGTTGCTGAAATTATTGCGGGTCAGGCTGGACATGTAAACTATAATACAATTCCTGGTGTTATCTATACCTCCCCAGAGGTAGCGGTTATAGGAAAAACAGAAGAAGAATTAAAAAAAGAAAATATTAATTATAAAGTTGGAAAATTTCCATTTCTGGCAAACTCAAGAGCCAAAGTTAATAATGAACCAGATGGATTTGTAAAAATTTTAGCTGAAAGCAAAACAGATAGAGTTTTAGGTGTTCATATGATTGGACCGCACACAGGTGATTTAATCGCAGAAATGGGATTAGCTATGGAATTTGGTGCAAGTGCAGAAGATATAGCGCGAACTTGCCATGCTCATCCAACTTATACGGAAGCAGTAAAAGAAGCAGCTTTAGCTATCGATAAAAGAGCAATTCATTTTTAATTGATATAATATCAATTAGATTCACAAAAATGAAAGTTCCAGTTTTAGTTCCAAAAATATTTAATTTTCCTTTTACCTATGATTCTGGATCTATACAAAATCTAAAGATTGGCGATTTAGTTATTGTTCCTTTTGGTAAGTCTAGTGAAATAGGAATTATTTGGGATAAAATTCAACCTTCACTAAAAGAATTTAAAATAAAAAAAATAGAAAAAAGAATAGATAATTTTAAGATTAATAAAAGTTTAGTTGATTTTATTAATTGGTTTTCAACATACAATTTAGCCTCAAAAGGCATGGTATTAAAGATGTGTTTAGGTGATAAAAAAAATGTATCTAAAATTGAAAATCAAGAAAAATATGATTTAACTAAAAGTAGTTCAGAATTTACCTTAAACAACGAACAAAAGAAGAGCTTAGAGGATTTAAGAAATTTTGGGAATAAATTTAATGTATCATTACTTCAAGGTGTCACGGGTTCAGGTAAAACTATAGTTTATTTTAATAGGGCAAAAGAAATTTTAGAACAAGGCAAACAAGTATTAATTTTATTACCAGAAATTTTTTTAACCAATCAATTTAAAGATCGTTTTAAAGAATTTTTTAAATTCGACCCATTAATATGGCATTCAAAAATAGGCATAAAAGCAAAGAGAAAAATTTGGCAAAATATTATTTATGGTAATGCCAATATAGTAATAGGAGCTCGATCTTCCTTGTTATTACCATTTAAAAAACTGGGTTTAATTATTTTAGATGAAGAACATGACCCATCCTACAAACAAGATGAGGGAATTATTTATCATGCCCGTGATATGGCAATATCAAGAGCATCATTTGAAAATATACCTATTCATTTAGTTTCAGCCGTTCCATCACTTGAGACTTTTAATAATATTAAAAATAAAAAATATAATCATACTAAATTAGATAAAAGATTTAATCAGACGCCTCTTCCTGAAACGATTGTTGTAAATTTAAATGAGGAGAAGATGGCAAGTAATAAATTTATTTCTGAAAAAACTATAAAATTAATTAGTAGCTATTTGGAAAAAAAGGAACAAATTTTATTTTTTTTAAACAGAAGAGGTTATGCACCTTTTTTAATTTGTAAAAAATGTGGCTATAAACATTTGTGTCCTAATTGTTCTATTTACTTAACATATCATAAATCTATTAATAAACTTATTTGCCATCACTGTGGGTTAAAAAATGATAAAGACAAAAAATGCAAAATTGATAATGAAAAATGTGATTTTAGAATGCATGGACCTGGTGTTGAAAAAATTTTTGAAGAATTAAAATCAATATTTCCAAATAAAAATATTGAAATATTTTCAAGTGATTTTTTGGCAAAAAAAGAAAAAACTGAGTCGATAATAAAAAGAATTGAAAACAATAAAATTGATATTATCGTTGGAACTCAATTAATTTCAAAAGGTTTTAATTTTCCAAAACTTAATTGCATCGTTGTAGTAGATGCTGATTTTTCTGGTATGGGTTATGATTTAAGAACTACAGAGAAAAATATTCAACTTTACAATCAATTAAGTGGAAGGGCGGGTAGATTTTCAAAAAACTCTACAATTATCTATCAAACAATTATGCCTTTGAATGAAACATTGAGAGATGTTTTAGAAAACAATCCAGAAAAATTTTTAAATAGTGAATTAGTCGTTAGAAAAAATAAAAATTTACCTCCCTATTCTAGATTGATAGCATTAATTGTAGCTTCTAATTCTAGCCAAGACAGTTTTCGTGCTGCCCAAGAAATAAAAAAAAGATTAAAAGTTTTAAATAATTTGGAAGTACTTGGCCCTGTTGAGTCACCCCTTTTTAGGATTAAAAAAAAGTACAGAACTAGGCTTTTAATAAGGTCAAATAATACAGTTTTAATCCAAAAAAATGTCAGAAAAGTTCTTGAAAATTTGACTATATCTAAAAAAATAAAACTTACGGTTGATGTTGACCCTATAAATTTTAGCTAAATATAATCTGCTATCTTGATCGGTAAGAGTGCTTATGATAGGAAACCTCATCTTATTCAAATTTCTAAATTAGGAGCATAAATTGAGTTCTAACAAGTCTTTTTCAACAGAAACCGCTAATAGGTATGCATTAGCATTATTTGAATTAGCAAATGAAAATTCTGAGTTGGACGTAGTTGAAAAAAATATTCAAGATTTATTGCAAATATATAATTCTAGTAGCGATTTAAAAAATTTTATCAAAAACCCAACTCAATCTCAATTTAATCAACTTAAGGTTATTCAAGAGTTATCTAGTAAGATGAATTTATCAAAAGTTGTAAATAATTTTTTATCAATTTTAGTGACTAAGAGAAGAATATTTTTCTTAAACAATATCTTTCAGAATTTTTTAATTTTAGTCTCAAAAAAAAGAGGAGAACTTAAAGCTTCTTTAGTTTCATCAAAAAATTTATCTGACGATGAACTCCAAAACCTAAATAAAGAATTGTCTCAAACAATAGGAACTTCAATAAAATTTGATTATAAAGTGGATGAAAGTTTAATAGGTGGTTTGCAAATGCAAATAGGAAGTTTAATGGTTGATACTTCAATCAAAAATAAATTGAGAAAATATGAACAAATAATGTTAGAGGTATAAAATGCAAATTAATCCATCAGAAGTTACAAAAATTTTAAAAGAGCAAATAAAAAATTTTGGAGACAAAGCTGAAGTTTCTGAAATTGGAAAAGTGCTTTCCGTTGGTGATGGAATAGCGAGAGTTTTTGGCCTTGATAATGTTCAGGCCGGAGAGATGGTTGAGTTTGAAGATGGGTCAAAAGGAATGGCTTTAAACCTTGAAAGTGAAAATGTCGGAGTTGTAATTTTTGGTGATGATAGAAAAATAACTGAGGGTAGCACTGTTAAAAGAACCGGAGCTATCGTAGATGCTCCTGTTGGAAAAGAACTTTTAGGAAGAGTTTTAGACGGATTAGGGAATCCAATTGACGGCAAAGGAAACTTAAGTGAAAAAATTGAAAGAAAGAGAGTTGAAGTTAAAGCTCCAGGAATTATTCCTAGAAAATCAGTAAGTGAGCCTATGCAAACTGGATTGAAAGCGATAGATACTTTAATTCCAGTTGGAAGAGGTCAAAGGGAATTAATCATTGGAGATCGACAAACAGGAAAAACCGCTGTTGCAATTGATACAATCATAAATCAAAAAGCTATCAATGAGTCTGATGATGAAAAGAAAAAATTATATTGCATCTATGTTGCTATAGGTCAAAAGCGATCTACGGTAGCTCAAATTGTTAAAACTTTAGAAGATGCTGGTGCGATGAAATACACAACTGTAGTAGCAGCGACAGCTTCTGATGCAGCACCACTTCAATTTTTAGCACCTTACACAGGTTGTACCATTGGAGAATATTTCAGAGATAATGGAATGCATGCCTTAATTATTTATGATGATTTATCTAAGCAAGCCGTTGCTTATAGACAGATGTCTTTACTTTTAAGAAGACCTCCTGGGCGAGAAGCATATCCTGGAGACGTTTTTTATTTACATAGTAGACTTTTAGAAAGAGCAGCAAAATTAAACGATGCAAACGGTGGAGGTTCTTTAACAGCTTTGCCTATTATTGAAACTCAAGCTGGAGACGTTTCTGCTTACATACCTACTAACGTTATTTCTATTACAGATGGTCAGATTTTTTTGGAAACACAATTATTTAACCAAGGGATTAGACCAGCAGTAAACGTTGGTTTATCTGTATCTCGGGTAGGTTCAGCAGCACAAACAAAAGCTATGAAAAAAGTTGCTGGATCAATTAAACTTGAATTAGCACAGTATCGTGAGATGGCAGCTTTTGCTCAGTTTGGATCAGATTTAGACGCAGCCACACAAAAATTACTTAATAGAGGAGCAAAACTAACAGAGCTGTTAAAACAAAATCAATACTCTCCCATGACGGTTGCTGAACAAGTTATTTCGGTGTTTACAGGCGTTAGAGGATATTTAGATGATGTAGATTTAAGTAAAATCAAAGAGTTTGAAAGAGGCATATTAGAAAAAATAAGAAATGAAAAAAGTGAAATCATTAGTTCAATTGAGTCTACTGGCAATTTAGAAAAAGACATGGAAGAAAGTTTAATACAAACAATACAAGATTTTAAAAAAAGTAAAAAATAATGGCTAGTTTAGACGATTTAAGAAAAAGAATAACCAGCGTTAAGTCTACGCAAAAAATTACTAAAGCTATGAAAATGGTAGCCGCAGCTAAACTTCGAAAAGCTCAGGAAAGTGCTGAAAAAGGAAGACCTTATAGTGAAAAAATGAGAAATATAATTTTAAACTTAACAGAGTCTATTAACGATCCTTCTAATGCGCCAAAGCTATTAGTTGGAACTGGTAAAGACCAAACATATCTTTGTGTTGTTATGACTTCTGACAGAGGGTTATGCGGAGGGTTTAATTCAAATATTTGTAGATTAGCAAAAAATCATTTCTCAAAAATTTTGTCTGAAGGTAAAGAGTTAAAAATTATTACTATCGGATCAAAGGGTCATGATCAGCTTAAAAGAGAATACGGAAGATATATAATTAAAAAACTAAGTTTTAAAGATAAGAAAAAAATATCATTTTTAGAAGCTGATGAAGTTGGAAAAATTATCATAGATTTATTTGATAAAAATGAATTTGATAAGTGCATATTATTTTTTAACAATTTTAAAAATGTAGTTACTCAAATACCTCAAGCACAACAAATCATTCCAGCTGAAAAAAAAGAAGCAACTAAAGAAAAAAATGAAAATTTTTATGAATTTGAACCTGATGAAGATGAGATATTGGAGGATTTATTACCAAAAAATATTTCTACACAAGTTTTTAAGGCCTTCTTAGAAAACTCAGCTAGTGAACAGGGTTCAAGAATGACAGCAATGGATAATGCCACTAGAAATGCTGGCGATTTAGTAAATAAATTAACCATCGTTTATAATAGAAGCAGACAAGCAGCTATTACTAAAGAATTAATAGAAATAATATCAGGAGCAGAAAGTTTATAATTATGAGCAAAAATGGAAAAATTACACAAATAATAGGTGCGGTAGTAGATGTAAGTTTTGAGTCAGATTTACCAGAAATCTATACAGCTTTAGAAGTGAGCAATCAGGGAAATAAACTTGTGCTAGAAGTAGCCCAGCATTTAGGTGAAGGTGGAGTTAGAACTATAGCGATGGATTCCACTGAAGGATTAAAAAGAGGTGACGTAGTAGTAAATACTGGCGCACCAATAAGCGTGCCTGTTGGACCTGAAACATTAGGTAGAATTATAAATGTAATTGGTGAACCAATCGATGATCGAGGTGTAGTAAAAACAAAAGAGAAATGGCCAATTCATAGACAGGCTCCTAAATTTACAGATCAAGCAACTGAAACTGAAATGTTGGTTACAGGTATCAAGGTTATAGATCTTTTAGCTCCTTATGCTAAAGGTGGAAAAGTCGGTTTATTTGGAGGAGCTGGTGTTGGTAAAACAGTTACCATTATGGAACTAATAAACAACGTTGCGAAAGCACATGGAGGATTTTCTGTTTTCGCGGGAGTTGGTGAAAGAACGCGAGAAGGAAATGATCTGTATCATGAAATGATCGAGTCAGGAGTAATCAAACCAGATGGTCCAGGTTCCAAAGCAGCATTAGTTTATGGACAAATGAATGAACCTCCTGGAGCAAGAGCTAGGGTAGCATTAACAGGTTTAACTGTAGCAGAATATTTTAGAGATCAAGAGGGACAAGACGTATTATTATTTATAGATAATATTTTTAGATTTACTCAAGCAGGTTCAGAAGTTTCTGCTTTATTGGGAAGAATACCTTCAGCGGTTGGTTATCAACCAACATTAGCAACTGATATGGGAAATTTACAAGAGCGAATTACTTCTACAAGCAAGGGTTCAATTACTTCAGTACAAGCTATTTATGTTCCAGCGGATGATTTAACAGATCCTGCGCCCGCAACATCTTTTGCACACTTAGATGCAACTACAGTTCTTTCACGGCAAATTGCTGAACTTGGAATTTATCCAGCAGTTGACCCTCTAGACTCTACATCAAGAATTTTAGATCCTAGAATTGTGGGTGAAGATCATTACCGTGTAGCTAGAGAAGTTCAAAAAATTTTGCAAGCGTACAAATCATTGCAGGATATTATTGCTATCTTAGGAATGGATGAGTTATCAGAGGAAGATAAACTTACAGTGGCTCGAGCAAGAAAAATTATGAGATTTTTATCTCAACCATTCTTTGTTGCAGAAGTATTCACTGGTTCACCAGGAAAATTAGTTGATTTAGAGTCAACAATTAAAGGTTTTGATGCTATTTGCAAAGGCGATTATGATCATTTGCCAGAGTCTGCTTTTTATATGGTCGGTCCAATTGAAGAAGCGGTTGCAAAAGCTGAGAAAATGGCTCAAGACACTAAATAAAAATGTCAGATTTATTTAAATTTGAAATAATTACTCCTGATCAAACAATTTTAAATTCTGAAACAAACCAAGTTACAATTCCAGCTTACGAAGGTTTATTGACCATACTTAAAGATCATATTTCTTTAGTAACCTTCTTAAGACCAGGATTTATTGAGGCTTATTTAAATAATAAAATTGAAAAATACTATGTAGAAGAGGGAACAGTAGAGTTTTCAAACAACAAGTTGCTAATCTTATCTTCTTCAGCCATAAAACTAGAAAAACTTAATAGAGAAAAAATTGATAAAATGATTAGTGAATCCAAATCACTTTTACAGAATACTGAAATCAAAGATAAAGAAAAATATATCTTAAGTCACAAAATAGATACTTTGCAACAAATTAATTAATTTTTTTTAATTCAGATAAAATTTTTTCATAAATTTTTTTTTTAAATGGAACAATTAAATCTGGTAGTTTTTCCATTTCTACCCATTTCCACTCGATAAATTCTGCATTCTTTGTATTAATGTTAATTTCGTTATCGCTACCTAAAAATTTAACAAAAAACCATTTTTGTTTTTGACCTCTATATTTTCCTCCCCATATTTTACCAAGAAGCTCCTTTGGTAAATCATATTGAAGCCATTCTTTTAGTTCTTTAATAATTTTAATCGATACGATGCTTGTTTCTTCAGCTAATTCTCTTTTCATAGCAGACAATAAATCTTCATTTTGATCTACTCCACCTTGAGGCATTTGCCATTTATCTGTTGGATTATCTTTTCTTTTACCAACAAACACTTGTTTTTTTGAATTAAGAACAACTATTCCAACCCCAGTTCTTAAAGGAAGAGAATTATCATTCATTTACGATTTTAGTAATTTTATAGCGTAATCTAGTTGATTATCAGTATCGGAATTTATTCTAAAGTCATCACCTTTTTCTTCAACAAAGATGTCAGGCATTACTCCTACATCCGAAATAGATTTGCCTGATGGTAAATAATACTTAGAAATAGTTAATCTAATTCCACCACCATTTTTTAAAGGAATTATCGATTGTACAGAACCTTTGCCATATGTGTGTTCACCTAAGATAATCGCTCTTTTGTGATCTTTTAATGCTCCAGAAACTATTTCTGATGCAGAGGCAGAACCTTGATTAATAATAACGATTAATGGTTTTCCACTTATTTCATCGCCTTTTCGAGAAAAAAAACGTCTTGTCTCATTTATTTTTCTTCCCTTAGTAGATACAATCTCTCCATCATCTAGGAAAAAGTCTGTTATATTAATTGCTTGAGTTAAAAGTCCCCCAGGATTATTTCTTAGATCTAATATGTATCCATTAAGCTTACTATTTTTTTCAAAATTATTTATATAGCTTAGTAATTGTTTATCGCTGTTTTCGTTAAAAGACTTTAATCTTAAATATCCTATCTCTTTTTCGTCACCAATAATTTTTGCTTCTACAGATTTAACCTCTATCACTGCTCTTTTTATTTTGAATTCAAGAGCTTTTTTTTCATTTCTTCTTCTTACAGTTAAATTAATTTCAGTTCCAACAGGACCTCTCATTAATTCAACTGCTTCCGTTAATGATTTCCCTTGCACTTGTTCATTATTAATTCTTACAATGTAGTCGCCAGCTTTGATTCCAGCTTTTGCAGCAGGCGTATCATCTATGGGCGCAATCACTTTTACAACTCCAGATTCCATTCCAATTTCTATTCCTAATCCACCAAACTCTCCTTTAGTATCAGTTTGCATTCCTTCAAATGATTTTGGACTCATGTAAGCTGAATATGGATCTAAAGATTGAAGTACTCCATTAATAGCAGAGTCCATTACTTCCGCTTGATCAATTTCATCGACATATTCTTGTTTAATAGTTTCTAAAACTTCACTAAATAAATCTATTTTTTCATAAAGCTCATTAGTACTTTTTGAATATGAATGATTAATATTGAAGAAACTTAAAATTATAATTGTAAAAAATAATATAGTTTTTTTCATATTAAAGCTTTTTCTTTTGGTATTGGCTCTGACCACATTTTTTCTAAATCATAAAAATCTCTTTTTTCAGGGTGAAATAAATGGATTATAATATCCATTGCATCTACAAGCTTCCAATCATTACTTTCTCTACCTTCAATTCTGCAATCATTAACTCCAATTTTTTTTAATTCAGAAACTAAATTTTCTGCTAAAGACTGAAGATGTCTCGATGACGTTCCTGATGCAATAATCATATAGTCAGCTATATAAGATTTTTTTTTTAAATCTATAGAAACAATATCCTTAGCCTTATTACTGTCTAATATTTGTTCTATTTGATTTTTAATTTCGCTAATTTTCATCAATAGTTAATTAAGTTTTTTTCTTAATTCAGTTGAGGAAATATTTATATGTTTACTTTTAAAGAATAATATTTTTTTCACTTTCTTTAATATAACAGATTTTTTTGCTTTTTGATCGTAGTCCTTTCTTGGAAAAACTGCAATATTTACAAGTTTTATTAATTGTTTATGATTTTTCCATTTGTGAAGATTAATCAAATTATCTGAACCTATTATTAAGAAAAATTCTGAATTTATATATTTTTTCTTAAAATATTTAATTAAGTCAATAGTTGCGTTGGATTTTATTTTGTCCTCAAATGAAGAAACAGTAATTTTATTATTTCTTTTTACTAATTTTTTACTTTTTATAATACGATGATTTAAAGGAAAATATGTTTTTTCTTTAAAAGGATTTTTTTTGGTAACACACCAGAATAATTTTTTTAGTTTTAGCTTTTTTATTGCAATTTTTGAAATTTTTAAATGCCCATAGTGTGGCGGGTCAAAGCTTCCGCCATATATTCCAATTCGTTTAAGATTAGATTTAATCATTAGAATTTAATTTCTAATAATGCCTTTTCCAGAAACAATATATTTATAAGAAGTTAATTGATTAATGCCTACCGGTCCTCTTGGAGGTAATTTATTTGTTGATATACCAATCTCACCTCCAAAACCAAATTCTCCTCCATCAGCAAATTGAGTAGAAACATTGTGCATCGCAATCGCACTATTTACACCATTTAAAAATTTCTCTGCCGTTTTTGTATTGTTAGTAATGATGCTATCTGTGTGCATAGTACCATATTTAAGGATATGATTTTTTGCTTCATCAACACCATTGACTGATTTTATAGATATTTTTGCATCTAAATATTCTGTACGCCAGTCTAATTCTGTCGCTAATTTAAATTTATTGTTGAACATTTTATTAATTTCTTTGTCTACTATTATTTCACATCCTAGAGAAAGAAGTTTATTGATAATTGGTATAGAAAATTTAGTTAATTTTCTTTTATCAATTAATAAAGTCTCCACAGCTCCACATATACTAGTTCTTCTCATTTTAGCATTAGCAACTATCTTTGTAGCCATATTTACATCAGCGTCTTTATCAACATAAATATGACATAAGCCTTCAAGATGTCCAATTACATGTATTCGAGATAGTCGTTGAACTTTTTTTACTAATTCTTTTCCTCCTCTTGGAACAATCACGTCAATATATTTTGTCATATTAGACAAAAGATAGTTTACAATATTTCTATTTTTGTCTTCGATATATTGAACACAATTTTTGTCTATTCTATTATTGTTTAATGAAGTTCTAAATAAATCAGATAAAATTTTATTAGAGTTAAAAGCCTCAGAACCACCTCTTAATATAGCGCAATTTCCAGATTTAAAACAAAGTGCTGACACGTCTGAAGTTACGTTAGGCCTACTTTCATAAATTACACCAATAACCCCTATAGATGTTGATACTTTTTTAATTTCTAATCCATTTGGCCGTTTCCATTTTTCTAATGTTTTGTTTATTGGATTTGGAAATTTGATTATTTCATTAATTGAATACCTTAAAGCATCTATTTTTTTTTCATTTAAAACAAGCCTGTCAACAAGGTGTTTTCTAAGCATATTTTTTACATCAATAGAATTTTTTTTAATAATTTGTTTTTTATTTTTTAGAATAAGCTGGCTATAGTTCGAAAGAACTTTATTAATTTGAGCGGAGCTTATTTTATTAAACACCAGTAAAGCTTTTTTTGCATTTACACCAATTAAATTAATTTTTTTCATAATATTACAATATCATCTTTATGAATAATTTCAGACTTACTTGGATAACCCAAAATACTTTCAATTTGGTTGCTTTGTAATCCTTTTATTTTATCAATTTCTTCTGAGGTAAATGATGATAAAGCTCTAGCAACTTCATTACTTTTTTCATCAACAATTAATACGTTATCTCCTTTGTTAAATCTTCCAAAAACTTTGGTAATCCCAGCTGGTAGTAAACTTTTTCCAGATCTTAAAGCTCTACATGCACCTTGGTCGATTTGAATTTTTACAGAGGAAGATAGAGAACTTATTATCCATTTTTTTCGCGCATCTAGTTTGGATATTTTTGGTTCAAACCAAGTAAATAATTTATTTTTATTTAAATGTTCAATTGGATAAAAATGTTTACCATTTGCAATAATCATATGGCATCCTGAATTCATACATATTTTTGCAGCTTCTAATTTAGTCATCATTCCACCTGATCCGTATGTTGTATAAATTTTTTTATCAACTAGAGATAAAATCTTCTCGTCAATATTGTTAACTTTTGTAATTAAAGATTTTTTATTTGATGAAACTTTATACAATCCATCTACATCGGAAAAAATTATTAATAAATCAGCACCGATTATTTGAGCAACACGTGCAGCCAAACGATCATTGTCTCCGTACTTAATTTCTGATGTTGCTGTAGTGTCGTTTTCATTAACGATTGGTATTGCTCCAATTTTTAATAAATTCTCAAATGTTCTTCTAGCATTTAAAGCTCTTTTCCTTTGTTCAGTATCATCTGGCGTAATCAAAATTTGACCTATTTTAATATTATTTTTTTCAAAAGTTTTTTGAAATTCATTTACAAGGTGAATTTGACCTACAGATGCAATTGCTTGACTCATTTCAAGTTTTAATTTTTTGTCTTTAATCTTCAGGTATTTCTGGCCCAAGGCAATAGCACCTGAAGAAACAATAATTACTTCTTGGTTATTTTTTTTTAATTTTTTAATATCTCGTATAAGACTGAGTAACCATTTTTTTTTAAAGTTACCTTTTTTATCTACTATTGTAGAAGAACCAAGTTTGATGACAATTTTTTTTGCTTTATTTATGTACATTTTTTAACAAAACTTTTCTTAAAGTTATTAAATTTGTATCTGAAACTACCGAAATTACTTCAAATTTCTTTTTAATTTTAGACTTAAATATTTTTAATTTTTTATCTAATTCTTTCTTTTCTAATAAATCAGACTTATTAAAAACAATAATCTCTTTTTTTTTACTCAAAATTTCTCCATATTTTGTAAGTTCTTTTCTAATTTTTAAATAGTTTTCACTTATTTTTTCCTCAGATACATCAATTAAATGTAATAAAATTTTACATCTTTCTATATGCCTTAAAAATTTATCTCCTAAACCAACTCCTTCATGCGCACCTTCTACCAGGCCAGGAATGTCAGCTAAGGTGACTTCTTTATTGTCATAATATGATACACCAAGATTAGGATCCAAAGTCGTGAATGGATAATTAGCAATTTTAGGTCTTGCACGAGTAAGCGCTGCTAGTAAACTAGACTTACCTGCGTTAGGCATTCCTATTATTCCAATGTCTGCAATAACTTTAAGTTGCAACCATACCCAAAATTCTTCACCTAATTTTCCAGGAGTTTTTTTTGTTGGAGCTCTATTAGTTGAGCTTTTAAATCTAACATTGCCTAAGCCATGTGAACCACCAGCAGCTACTAAATATCTTTCTTTATTCTTAGTAAAATCATAGATAAGTGTATTGTTATCCTCTTCGTAAATTTGAGTTCCTACAGGAACTTTTATTATTAAATCTTTTCCAGCTGCACCGGTTCTTTTTCTTTTAGTACCAATATGACCATCTTCTGCTTTAAAGTGTTGCCTATATCTAAAATCTATTAAAGTATTTAGGTTCCTTTCAGCCTCAAAAATAATTGACCCACCGTCTCCACCATCTCCGCCATCAGGTCCACCGTACTCAATAAATTTTTCTCTACGAAAACTTGCAGAGCCAGAGCCACCATTACCAGCTTTAATATAAATTTTTGCTTGATCCAGAAATTTCATTGTAAGAATTTATATAAATAACTTTAGTTATTTATAATACTAATTGGGAATAACAGAAACAAAAGTTCTGTTTAGTTTAGATTTTTTAAATTTAACTTTGCCTTTAACTAAAGAAAATAGAGTGTGATCTGTCCCCATGCCAACATTCTCACCAGGATGAATTCTAGTTCCTCTTTGTCTAACGATTATGTTTCCAGGTATTACAGACTGGTCTCCGTATATTTTTACACCAAGCCTTCTACCAGCACTATCTCGACCGTTACGGGATGATCCACCTGCTTTTTTTGTTGCCATTATATTTGCCTATTTTTTTAAATCTTCTTTAACTATTTTTTCTTTTTTATTTTTTTCAATTTTAGTAGCTTTTTCTTTTAATTCAATAGGTTTAGCTTCCGCTATTACTTTGCCATCTTTTGAAAGAATTTTAGTAATTTGAATTTTTGAATGTCTTTGCCTGTGACCATTTGTTTTTCTAGAATGTTTTCTTCTTCTTTTATGAAAAATTAAAACCGTTCTGTCTTTAACGTTATCTAAAAGTTTTGCTTCGACAATTGCGCCCTCTATAGTTGGGTTTCCTATCTCAGTTGTTTTGTCGTCGTTAAGTAATAATATATTTTTAAACTGAATTGTTTTACCTTTTTCAGCCTCAAGTTTTTCAATCTCTATAATTTTACTAGCAGACGCCTTATATTGTTTTCCACCAGTTTCAAATATTGCAAATGACATAAAATTCGATTTTTTAAAATTAAGGCAATATAGCTTGAAAGAATTTCAAGTCAAGGCGATATAACCTAATAACTATCCTTTAAATCACGGAGTTTTTTAAAGACACTTACCTCGTCAGCATTAAGCATATTTAATTTTTTCTTAACAATATCTAAATCACATCTTAAAAAAATATTTGTTTGTAATTCTTCATTAATAGTTACTGGTATGGTTGGTAAATTTTTAATTAATCGATCTGATATCCATTTTTTTTTCTTAATCAAAAATTCATTATTTTCATACTGCATGCAAAATTCTAAGTTTTTTTTTGTATATTCATGGCCGCAATAAATTAAAGTATCACCGGGTAATTTCTTAATAAGATTAAGCGAGTCAATCATTTGATTATAAGTACCTTCAAAAACTCTTCCACAACCGAGTGAGAAAAGAGTGTCCCCAGTAAAAATAATTTTTTCTTCATTTGAAAAAAAACAAATATGACCACTTGTGTGGCCAGGAACTAAAATTATTTTAAAATTTATATTTCCAAACTTAAAAGTTTCATTGTCCCTAAAAGCAATATCTATACCTGGTATTCTTTTTTCATCTTTTTTTGATCCAATAATTTGTGATTTATATTTTTCTTTTAATTCAAGATTTCCACCAGTATGGTCAAAGTGATGATGAGTATTTAAAATATAATCTAGTTTATTAAATTTTTTTTTTACAAAAGTATCAATAGGATAAAATTCAGAAGGATCTACAACCCCAACAAGGTTTGTACTTTCATTATGTATTACGTAACTATAATTGTCCTGCAAACATTTAACAGTATGTACTTTTAACATTTAACTTATTAAAAATATTCCTACTTCGCAAAGTAAGTTTTTCATTTCTAAATTTATTCGGTTAATAGAGGATATTTTATTATCGTTAACCCCTATAATCCTATCAATTTTAATTTTTTTTGTTTTACAAAATTCATATAAATCTTTGATGGTGCACATATGAAGGTTAGGAGTATTATACCAAGTATTTGGAAGCGATTTGGTAATTGGCATTCTTCCAAAAAATAGTAAGCTTGCTCTAACTTTCCAATATCCAAAATTAGGAATAGATATAATTACATTTTTTCCTATTCTTAATAATTGATCTAAAACATTTTCTGGTTGATAAAATGCTTGTAGGGTTTGGCTTAGGATTACAAAATCAAATGATTTTTCTGGAAATTGACCAAGTTCAGTCTCAGCGTTTCCCTCAATTACCGATAGTCCTTTAGAAATACATTTTTTTACATTATTTTGGTCAAGTTCCATGCCTCGAGCATCAATATTTTTTTGATTTATTAATGCCTCCATTAACGTTCCATCTCCACACCCAACATCTAATACTCGAGAATTATTGGGTAATAAATTGGCAATTATTTTAAATTCATTTTTCATTTTTAAATAATTCAAAGTTTGAGTCTAAAAAACCCTTAATCGTTTTTAAAAATTCTGGTTCATCAACTAAAAACGCATCATGTCCTTTGTCTGTTTTAATCTCTGCAAATGCAACATTTGCACCTGATGAATTAAGTGCAATTACTATATCTTTGCTATTCTTTGTTGGATATAGCCAATCAGATGAAAAAGAGACAACTAAAAACTTTGTTTTATGATTTTGAAAAGCTTCAGTTAAACCATTATTAAATTGTTTAGATAAATCAAAATAATCTAATGCTCTAGATATATAGAGATAAGAATTAGCATCAAATCTTTCCACAAATACATTACCCTGGTGTCTAAGATAACTTTCTATCTGAAAGTCTGCATCAAAAGTAAATTCATAGTCTTTTTTTTCTTGCAGTTTTCTTCCAAACCTTTCTTGCAAACCTTTATCCGACATATAAGTGATATGAGCGGCCATTCTTGCTACAGCCAAACCATTTTTTGGTATTTGATTTTCTTTATAATAGTTTCCATTATTCCAAATTGGATCAGCCATAATAGCTTGACGTGCTAATTCATTAAGCGCAATTTGTTGAGCGTTATGACTAGAAGTAGATGCAATAGGTACAGCAGAGAATGTTTTCTCAGGGTATAATGCACAAAATTGAAGAAGCTGCATTCCTCCCATAGAACCTCCTAAAACACTTAAAAGTTTTTTAATACCAAGATGGTCCAGAAGAGTTTCTTGCGCTTTAACCATATCTTTAATTGTTATTACTGGAAAATTTAAAGCATAAGGTTGGTTAGTCTCTTTATCAATATTTTTTGGACCAAATGATCCCATACAACCACCTAATACATTAGCACATACAACAAAATATTTTTCAGTATCAATAGCTTTGCCTGGACCAACAGCAGAGCACCACCAGCCATCTTTCTTTGTAATTGGATTGGTTCCAGTGACAAATTGATCCCCAGTCAATGCGTGAAATACTAAAATGGCATTATTTTTTTCAGCATTAAGCTTTCCATATGTCTCATAGGCTATGGGGAAATCCTTAATTGTTTGGCCACAATCAAGTTTGAGTGGTTTTGATACAATAATTTTTTTAATATTATTTAAACTGTAGTCCATATAAAAAAAAAGCCCAGCTAAACTGGGCAGAACCCTATTTAGCGAATTTTATTTAGCGCCCGCAATTCGGTTAAATCAGCGCTAAAGATTTGTACTAAATACTCATAAAGTTGTCAATTTTAATCAATTAAAAATTGAAGATAGAAATCATAATACTTTTTATATAAGAACTTAAATAAATTATGAAACTTCCAATTGCTAAAAATCTTAAAGCAGAAAAATATGTTGCTGGGTTAAGCTTGTTTAATCAAAAAATTGCAAAGATTAAATTGTCAGCAAATGAGTCTGCATTAGGACCTAGCCCAAAAGCTATTAAGGAATATTTGAGAGTATCAAAAAATTTTAAAAGATATCCAGATTCTGATGGTACATTTTTAAGAAAAACAATTGCAAAAAAATTTAAATTAGATCCAAGTAGAATAATTTTAGGTTCTGGATCTGATCAAATATTTGAATTCATTTGTAGGGCATTTTTAAGTAAAAACGATGAAGTAATAGTCCCAAAATATAGTTTTATTATTTACAGAATTTACAGCAAGCTTAATTCAGCAAAAATTGTTTATGCTAAAGAAAATAATTTTAGAATTTCAGTTAAAAATATCCTCGCTTCTGTTACAAAGAAAACAAAAATTGTTTTTTTAGCTAATCCGAATAATCCCACAGGTACATATATTAGCAAAAATGAAATTTTGAATTTAAGAAAAAAACTTAGAAGCGATATATTACTAGTAGTAGATGATGCATACTTTGAATATATGCAATTCAAAGATTATAAGTCAGGCTTAGAGCTTTTTTCAAAATCAAAAAATGTAATTATTACAAGAACTTTTTCTAAGATTTATGGTCTAGCAGGTCTCAGAATTGGTTGGGGATATTCTTCTCAAGAAATAATAAATTCTTTAAACAAAGTTAAACCTCCTTTTAATATAAATCGACCTGCTTTGTTTGCGGCTTCTGCGGCCATAAAAGATACATCCTGGTTAAAAAAAGAGGTTAATCATGTAAGAAAATGGTCAGAAAAATTTTATAATATTTTTGAAAAACTAAACATAAATACTAACAGAAGTGGTTTAAATTTTTTATTAATAAATTTTGACAAAATTAAACTTACATCAAAACAAGTTTTTATAGCTTTAGCAAAAGCTGGTATTTTATTAAGACAAATGGATGTATATGATATTAAAAATTCATTGAGGGTAACAGTAGGAAATGTTTATGAAAATAAAAAATTTATTTCAAAACTAAAAAAAATAATTAATGTTTAATACTATCTCAATCATTGGCTGTGGCTTGATCGGTTCATCAATTCTTAGAGCGGTAAGTTTGAAAAATTTAGCAAAAGAAATAAAAGTATTTGATTTTTCTAAGGACGTTAGCGCTTATTTAAAAAAAGAAAACTTATGTCAAAATGTCACAAATGATATTCGTCATTGCGTTACTGACTCAGACTTAATAATAATTGCAACTCCACTTAGTAGTTACAAAGAAATTATTCTTTCAATTAAGGATAATTTAAAAAACGGAGCAATTCTTACAGACACAGGATCAGTAAAAAAAGAAGTGATAAAAATAATTCATAATATGAATTTAAAGAATATTACTTGGATACCATCTCACCCAATAGCTGGAACCGAAGAAAGTGGACCTAAATCAGGTTTTGCTGAAATGTTTGAAAATAGATGGTGCATTATTTCACCCCCAGAAAATTGTGAAAAAAATATTATTAATAATTTAAAAAGTTTTTGGGAAGCACTGGGGAGTAAAGTTAAAATTATGTCAGCAAATGAACATGATCAAATTTTATCTTTAACAAGTCATTTACCTCATGCGATTGCTTATAATATTGTCAGAACAGTTATGAGCGTAGAGGATAAATTAAAGCAAGAAGTAATCCAATATAGCGCTGGAGGATTAAGAGATTTTACAAGAATAGCTGCATCAAACCCATTAATGTGGAGAGATATATTTTTAGATAACAGCGAGAATATAGTTAAAGAAATAGATAATTTTATTCAAAAAATTGAAGAGTTGAAAAAAGCTATCAGCGATAAAAATGGTGATAAATTATATCAAATATTTAATTCCACTAAAGATGTAAGGAAAGAAATTATTAAAGCAGGTCAAGATACCAAGGAACCTGGTTTTGGTAGAAAATAATTTAAGAAAATTTTTCCATTTCAGAATATATTTTATCTTCCAATGTTTTAGTAAAAATATTTTTTTCTAAACCAGGATTTATTGGTTCAAGAAATGAAATATTTATATTTCCAGGGTATTTCATAAAGCTATTTTTGGGCCAAACTTTTCCAGAGTCTAGAGAAACTGGAACACAAGGTATATTTAAGCTTTCATATATTCTTCCAACACCTTTTTTAAAAGGAACCCTGTCATCAAATTTTACTCTAGTTCCTTGAGGAAAAATTAACAATGGACGATTACTTTCATTAATAGATTCTTTAACTTTGTCAAAGAAAGATAAATTTTCTTTTGTCGTAGTGTTTCTAATAATCTCAATAGAACCAATTTTTTTTAAATACCAGCCAAATAAAGGTATTCTGAGAAGTTCTTTTTTTAAAATAAAGATGGGAAAATCAATAGGTGCTTGAAGCACAAACGTTTCAAACATTGATTGATGGGCGGAGGCAATAAAAAATTTTTTTTCTTTCTTTAAATTATCTGTTCCATGAAAAATAACTTTAGTGTTAAGAAAAATTCTAAGAATAACTATTATATACAAAGCAAGAAATTTACCAAAATATAGAACAATTCTATTTGGCAGAACAAGAGTAGGTAAAGCTAAAATAAAAACAATAACGATTCCTAGATATAAAAAAATGTTAAATAATAACGATCTAATTAATTGCATTAAGAATTTATTAATTTAAATAAATCTTGTTTTTTTCTAATTATTTTTATTTTTTTATTATTTACAATTAGCTCAGATATTAGAGGTTTTGTATTATAATTAGAGGACAAAGAAGATCCATAAGCCCCCGCATTTGCTATAGCTACAAAATCACCTTCATTTAATTTTTGATAGTTTTTAAATTTTCCAAATTTACAGGTTGTTTCACAAATTGGACCAACAAATTCTATTGTTCCCTTATTTTTATTTTTAGATCTACTAACTGGAATAATACTATGTTGAGCATCATATAGTGCCGGTCTCATAAAATCATTCATACCCGCATCTAAAATTATAAATTTTTTATTAGTTCCATTTTTAATATATTGAACTTTACTCACTAAAATACCAGAATTTCCGACCAAAAATCTTCCAGGCTCAAATATAATATCGCATTTAGTTTTTTTTTTGAAATCTAATACTAATTTAGCATAGTTATTAAAATTGATTAATTGTTCATGATCAGAATAATTAATTCCAAAACCACCGCCCAAATCAATAAATTTTAATTTTATATTGAGCTCATTAATTATTTTTAGAAGAACGCCTAGAGTTTTTTTATATGGCAAGTCAGATAAAATCTGACTACCGATATGAACACTTAAAGCTTGAATTTTTAAATTATTAAATCTTTCTTTGTTTTTAAAGATTTGATGAAATTCTTTTATAGAAATTCCAAATTTATTTTCAGCTTTTCCTGTTGATATTTTCTTATGAGTTTTTGCATCAACATTTGGGTTTAATCTAAAACCGACATTGATTATTTTTTTTTGCTTTAGGGCAATTTTATCGATTAGTTTTGCTTCACTTTCAGACTCTATGTTGATTAAAAGTATTTTATGTTTTATGGCTAATAAAATTTCTTCTTCCGTTTTACCAACACCTGAAAAAACAATTTTATTTGGGTTAATTCCAGCTTTAATAGCTTTAAGTAACTCTCCACCTGAGACCACATCTGCTCCCGCACCTAGTTTGCCTAATAGTCTAAGAATAGATAAATTAGAGTTAGCTTTAGCTGCAAAACAAATAATTGGATTAACTTGTTTGAAACTTCTTTTGAAGTTTAAAAAATTTTCTTTGATTTGATTTTCAGAATAAAGATAAAAAGGGGTTTTATTTTTACTTGTAATTTTTTCAATAGAAACTTTTTCTGCAAAAAACTTTTCACCTACATATTTAAATTGAGGCATATTTTAAGATATAATTGATATTTCTGAGTTAATTTTACCCTGGTATTTTGGATCTGATTTTTTTCCACAACTCTGAATAAGCAAAAAACTTACAAGAAGTACAAAAATAATTTTCATTTAGCTTTTAATTTCTTTTTTATATTTTCTTAACATTTTTCTTACGTTGTTTGAAGAAGTACCACCATATGAATTTTTAGAGTTCATTGAATTTTTAACATTGAAAACTTTCATTACTTTATTATCTAAATTTTTATAAAACTTTTTTAACTCAATAATTGTTAGTTGGTCTAAATTTTTGTTATTTTTTTCAGCATAATTCACTAAATTAGACGCTATGCCATAGGACTCTCTAAAAGTTAATTTTTTCTCTTTAACTAAATAGTCAGCAAAATCTGTTGCAGTGGTATAACCTTCATTGGCCATTAATAGCATTCTTTCTTTTGATGGTTTTAAATTTACAATTAATTCATTGGCCATCAATAATGAGTCTTTCAAAGTGTCATATCCATCGAAAGCAAGCGCCTTATCATCTTGTAAGTCTTTAAAATAAGACATTGGCAAGCCTTTCATAATTGTTAAAATTGCATTGAGTTTTCCATAATTTATTCCAACTCTACCTCTTATTAATTCAGCAGGATCAGGATTCTTCTTTTGTGGCATAATTGAAGATCCTGTTAATACATTATCTGTAAATTGAATTAATTTAAATGCATCGGAATTAAAAATTATAAAGTCTTCAGCCAATCTTGATAAATGCATTGCACATACCGCTGAAGCATATAAAAAATCTATAACGAAATCTCTGTCAGATACAGAGTCTATTGAATTATCAGTTGGTTTTTGAAATCCAAGTTTTTTAGCAGTAAAATTTCTATCAATGTTATAAGACGTTCCAGATAATGCTGCAGCTCCCAACGGAGACTCATTTAAAAGATTTAAATTATTTTGAAATCTTTTTTTGTCTCTTTTTAACATTTCGTAGTATGCAAAAAGATAATGAGCAAAAGAAACAGGCTGTGCATTTTTAAGATGTGTAAACCCTGGCATAATCGTTTCTATATTTTTTTCTGCTTTTTTAATTATTTCTCTCATTAAAGAATTCAGATCTTTTAAAACTGTATGTGTTGAATCCTTTATCCATAATTTAAAATCCGTGACAACTTGATCATTTCTTGATCTTGCCGTGTGCATATAGCCAGCAGACGAACCTATTATTTCAAATAATTTTTTTTCTATATTCAGGTGAATATCCTCATATTTTTCATAGAAAACAAAATTTCCTCTATCAATTAATTTTTTAATTTTTTTTAAGCCATTCAAAATTTTTTTTCCATCTTGAGAGGGTATAATTTTTTGTTTAATTAGCATCTGTACGTGCGCTAAAGATGCTGCAATATCTTGCTTATAAAGTCTTTTGTCTACATTTATAGACGAACCTATTCTTTGAAAAGATTTTGAAACATTACCTTTAAGTCTTTTTGACCAAACTGTTTTATTTTTATTTTTCATTTTACTATGTTAATTCTAATTTAAATTAATATGAAAATTAGTAAATCTTTTAAAATCTATACTTTAATAGCTGTTATCATTTT
>Ga0222716_10000616_pt1 | contig 30526 bp, 29 predicted proteins | sample C33_13DmetaG_FD_165044 | JGI IMG/M metagenome (GOLD analysis project Ga0222716, IMG submission 165044) | Estuarine water microbial communities from San Francisco Bay, California, United States - C33_13D | ecosystem: Environmental > Aquatic > Marine > Unclassified | place: USA: California... | reverse complement strand
TACTTTACTAGACCAATGGTTTAATGAGGAATCTGAAAAACTATCCATTGAGGAAAAGAAAACAGAAAAATGCTTCGTAACAGGAAATAAAAAGTGATTGTTATGACATGGAAAGATATTTTAAAAACAATGACTAACTTAGATAAATCTCTAGGTGAGTTAAAGGGCCATTTTAGAATATCTCAAAAAAATGGATACTTCCATACATCTCAGCAAAGTTCAAGGGCTTTCTCTAAAGTTAATAAAGTACTAAGAATGGCTCTTGACCCTGAAATAATTGGTAGCGACTATCAAGATATTACCGATTCATTAGATGAATATATACTTATAGTACAAGCCAGCAAGCAACCTGAAATGCACTACCGAGATTTAGTTAGAATCAAGCAAGATATTTTAGACGCTTTGGAGGAAATTGAATCTATGGCGGTGACTAATGATGGTATCTAATTGGTTTAATATTTTAAAAATCAAAAACTCTTCAGGCGAGAAAATTATCGTCAAGGATATAGAGGATTGGATGAAAAGATTTAGAACACAATTAAGACCCTATGTTCTATCCGAGTACATGTCCGAAAAAAGACCTGATATGAGCATAAGAGATACTGAGGCTACAAAAATTAACATAAAGTATTATAGAAACGAATCCCCATTAAGAGTTAACGCTTCCTTTAGGGATAAGAATAATACCCAATCATATGATATGGATTTCCGATTCATAGAAGAAGGAGATGGAATGTATTTTCTTTCCGCTACATCGGATAACTTAGGCCCATCTTTACAAATGGGTAATAATTTTAATGAAGTAGATGACCCTTATGATTTACTACTTGAAATAGTAGACCGTATAAGTAGTTTCTTTGTTAGTGATTTAAATACACAATCATTGGGTATAGGTTCAATAGATGAAGAAGAGGGTAGAAAGACCCAACAACAGATAAACCGAGAATTAGCCGAAGCAAATCCCGGTGAAATAATGTATGAGGGTCAAATGAGAAATCTTTCCGAATTAACAAGAATAGCATCCAGAAAAGGTATTTCTTTAGATTATTTACTAGAGGAAATTGGGGTAGATGTTAATGATTTGTTACCATCTAAACCAATAACACCACCTAAACCTAAAATAGAAACCCCTAAACGAGTTAAAAGAGGTAGAACGGTTCCCGCTTTAAGAAGAAGAAAGAATCCTAAATAATATTAATATGCAAAAGTATTAAATAGGGGACTCCTCTTACAATAAAATAAGGTGTTATTATGACCGTAGAAGAAAGTTTAGAAAAAGTTGCTGAAGAAGCAGAAGACTTAGTAGAACTCGCTGAAGATTTAGGAATTATTAGTGAGGAAGATGAAGCCAAATATAAGGCTTTGATTAAGAAGGCCCTCCCCGCATTGTTGGTAGCCTTGCCTGTATTGATTGTTTTACTTCAATGATTAATATGTCTCAACTTGGTAGAAAGATTCGCCAAGCAATCCGTAGAGCGAGTCGTAATAAAGACTATTCAATTGAATTTGGAGAAATAACTCCCCTTCTATTACAAGAGGTTAAATCCCTAATAGAACAATTACAAAGCCCAGAATACACTGATTTCATAAGAACTTATTCTTTTACAGACAGAATGACTGATGAAAAATTAGAAGAAGTTATAGATAATCTATTATCACAACTAAAAGTGTTAGATGATAATAAAACATTTCTAGTTATTGAATTAGGTAAGCGGGTCATAGAAGGTACTACCGAAAACCCAAGTAAGACAATTTCTGATGAGTATGAAATGGGTTCGGATAATGTAGAAATTTGGTTTAAGTCAAATTCGTTAAAACTTTATCAAGATTTTTTAAATGGTAAAATTCGCCCCCTCTTACAAGTTTATGTATTTTTTACAGAACAGGGTTTAGAAGACAAATATAAAGAAATTATAAAAGGGGTTAACACTAACCCATACATTAAAGATTTGGTAAAGGTTATTGGTAGCAAGGGAAACATAGAAGATGCGGCTAGGTCTAATGAAGGCCTCCCACCTAAAGTTTTAAACGAATTAATAAATGATTCATTAGATGACGAAAAACTCAAACTAGTTTATAACACCCTTGGTGGAGGGGAAAAAACTACAACCCAATACGATATTATATTTAACATGGGGCAACTTAATAACCCAGCGACTTTAGGTGATTTAAAAAATTTAGAATTATTTATCAATGTTATTTACTCAGTTAATAGTGAGTTAAATAAGTCCCCTACAATTAAAACTATAAGGGATATCTTACCCGCTAATTTATTTTCTAAATTCCTACATACAATAATTGGTGTAAAAGACGGCACTCAATTTATGCTAGCCTTTGTAAACATGATTGGGAGAAGGGGAGACAAAGGGGGTTCTGGTAAATTTAGATTAGGTACAAGTGATATGTACCCTGAATCTAAACTTCTAAGAGATTTTTATGATGACTTAAAATCAAAGGGAGAATTGGAAGAAGTTGTGGAAGATGGAGAGTATAAACCCATAGGATATAAGCGTTGGAAAAAAACTCAAGTAGAAACAAGTGGGGTATCGGAAAAATTTAATAGATTTGTTTCTTCGGGTGAACAACCAAAAATCCCCGGTAAAAAAAATAAAAACTTAGTCCTTCTACCTTACTATGATATCGCTGAGGATAATATGGACAACCCTTCTTTTAATGTTGGTGTTGAACCCGAATTTGTTTTACCATCATTGGTGGGTTTTGTTAAATTGTTTAACCCCTCATTTGTAGTAGATGACAGACCTCCCTTTACGGAAATGGAAGACTACTCTGTTGAGGAACAAAAATTAGAAGCAGACTTACTAAAATATAAAGATATTATTATCAGTGGTTTTGAAAAAATAGTTTCGGATTTAATAAACTACATGGTCAATACCGCTTCATCTGTTCAATACTTAAAAGTCAAGTTTGAGAATCAAGAAATGGATGCTATAAGTTTCTTAGATGAAATAGAAGCAATAGAGGTGAAAAATAATGTTTGAGAATTACCCAGAAACCGATGATGATTTAAAATATATAAGAAGAGGTAAGGCTCAAGGTGAAAAGATTATGACTAGTCTAATCCGAATGGCTAATGAGATAGATGTAAATGATTTTGGTGTAGAGGAAGGAGAACTAAACACAGTACTTTATTATAATATGTTAGCAACCGCCCTTAAAGGAGTTAACTTTACTGAGTCTACACTCCCCCCTGAAAAAGCCACCGAAGAAAATTTCTATAATAGAGGTTTAATAATGTTTAATTTAATTAATGACCGAAGAGATATTCAATCAATCAATTCTATTTTTATGGATATGGAATACAACGAAGAAGCAATAGAGGAATTTTCAGAAGCCAACGATTTAGTAGCAAATCTTTTTGATAATATTAGAAATATTATTGATGGCCCTACCGAATCAGTTGTAAGTAATGACGAAATTCAATCCCTTCAAGAGGCTTTATCTATAAGGGATATTAAAAATTTAAAAGGTAGGACAAGTATCTATGAGTATTGGGAAAACTACTATAATCAATATTTTAATGATGAAAGGGTGGAGTTCAGTTTCACTATCCCCGAAGGACAAGAAGGAAATGAATTGTTCGCAAAAATAGAAAATGCTTTTTCTAATATCAAAATACCATCAATTGTTCTAGCACATGGAGATGCTAAATTTTCTCAAACTGCTGGTGGCCTACTACCAGAAATAAAAATAGTTAACGATATTCTATCCCAAACAATGAGTATGGAAATTAGCGAAATAATGGAAGTTTTCGGGGAACCTACCACCATGACAAGTAGAAGAGTTTATGATGATTCGGGAAATGAAAGTAGTTCTCCTGTTGGTGAATATAATCCGGGTAGCGAGGGAACCTCTGAAGAAATTCAAAACATAGAAAAAGAAATTGACCCTCTAACATTCTTACATTTATCACAAAAAAATATGATTTTATTAGAAGACGATGTTAAAGAGTTTGATAATATTAAAGAAAAAACATTGGGTAAATTACTTCCATTATTTGAAAACTTTACACCAGTTCTTAGAGATGAAATAGAAGAATTAGTTTCGGAAGCCATAGAGGAATACACCACACTAATTGATAAAGAGCGAGATACATTTTATTTACCTATGTTAGATAACCACATCACAGAAATGAATAACATACCAGTAAAGGGAGTGTTTCAATTACCTTACTATGAAATTTCCTTGAAAAGGATTATTACTAATGAAAATGACCCAAAGGTGACCCTTAGTGGTTTTAGTATGTATGAAATGGTACTTATTAAGAAGTTAGAAACAGTAAATTCTTATAGTCAAATTACAAATTTTATCAATAGTGAATGTGAAAAATTATTTGAAGTATTAAATAAGTTTACGGTAGCGGGTGAGATGCGTAGATTTAATCGTAACATTCCCGTTAAGGAAACCCAAAGTGGAAAAAACTCTAGTACTGGAAGTGGTCAACAGGGAGCATTGGGTTCAATATACCCATCCATTAGAGGTACTTTACCAAGTTTTACCCAAGTAGGGGATAGTCTAAATACCTTAACTAGTTTAGTAGAGGAGATGTTTATTAAAAAGATTGATGAGAAATATTTCTTTGAAAAGGATTTACCTAATTTTACCAAATCTAACCAATACAAAACCTTCAAGGAGGCTTTAAGTCGCTTTAAAAACTCAAGGGGTACTTCTTTAACTTCTCAAATAGCAAACTTTTATACCACAGCAATTGATGTTGAAGATTTAAAAAGTATTCTATATCTAATTGGTAGTTTTAAAAAGGGTTCCACTGAGAATATGAACACATTAGTTAAAAACGCTGAAAACGCAATTCAACCATTAATTATAATTAATTCAAAAAATAAACAAACAAGACAAGAAAGAACTCAATCTAGAAAGGAAATAGTAAATACCCTAGGTAAGTTAATTCATGGCTACGCAGTTCAACAAGAAAGAGGGTACTTAGATAAAGAATTTGATGGTAAAAGATTAGATTCTTATGAAAACGAATCCATCAATCCAGAAGTTTTGGATATTCTACCTATCCTGAATAATCAAATATTTAATGAAAGTTTAGACTCCGAAGAAAGAAGTATTGTTAGAAAGATTAAAGAAAAAATGACAGGTAGTTTCTATCAAGAATACATTAAGGATAGTATTAATTCAGATGATATGGCCTTGATGAAGGCGATAGATATTTTAAGAGAAAGAGGAGGCCTACCTGTGTATAAGGCATATTTAGATATTAATAACATAGAAGATGTTGTTTATGTAGCCGATGTTATTAGAAAGGAAGACCGAACTGACATTTATGCTACTGACATGGAAACCATTATTGAGCAAAAAAATTCTACTATTGCTGGATTATCAACAAGACTAGGTATTAGCCAAGAAGTTATATACAAGGTTAGGGGGCTATTCCGTTGAAGAAGGAATTGGGTTACGGTGCTAAGGGAACTTATCTTCCTATTAGAACCAATGATGAAGGTAAGCCAGCCGTCAAACCCGATGTATATATTGAAGATAAAATTTACACCGAAGCCGAGATGGTTTCAATTTTTAGAGTTAGTAACCCTGATAGGAAAACAAGAGAAGAAATGGATTTTTTCCCTCCACTGACAAGACAAAACGCTGATGGATATTTCATTATGTTTGACCGAGCAAATACTCTAGGGGGAGAACCTTTAGCAGTGGGTAGAGTAGGGTGGAAATATCTACCGGAACATAAGTTATATTTGACTACGGGAATTAAAATAATTGACATGTATCGTGGGTTAGGATTGTCTAGGTCGTTGTGGGAAAAAAGAGATTCTTCAATTATTAAAAACTCCCCTGCTATTGGTATGGCTAGTAATTTTTCAGAGAATTGGCTTAAGTTAATTCAGTCGGAGGGATGGAAAGTAGACCCTCCTGTTGAGTCCTTACCAGAAAGTATTCAAGATGAGGTTAGGGAAACCATTGATGGGGATAAGCCCCGCAGGTTGATTAGTAAGAATATTGATATGGCTATGAAAAAGGCTTGGGATATTTTAAAAATAGCAAAGTCAACACCTATTGATTTCCAAAGGTTTCTTGTAGAAGTATTTGGTATTCCAAGTGCAGAGGCTAGAAAATTAACCGCCTCTCATAGTCTAAAACAATCAATTGGTCAGGGTGGATTAACAGAATTTATTACTGAAAACGAATTTGAACAAATTATAAATTTGGTAGAATCAAAACAATATGAAGCACTTATAAGAGGGTTAGAGGATATAAACTCACGCTATTTAGTTTCTCAACAAGAAAAACACGCTCGCCGCCGCATCCAGCGAGCGAAAGAAAGGTATGCTAATGACCCCGAATATAGAGAAAGGCTAAAAGAGCGAAACAGAAAAAGATACGCTGACCCCGAATATAGAGAAAAAAGAAATCAGCAAAGCAGAGAAAAGTATGCTGAAAGAAAAAAAGGGCCAGTTAGAGAATATAGGCGTGAAAAGGAGAGGAAAGAATAATGGACTTACTAACAGAAATGGACATGAAAGCCTCCAAAGGTAATTTTGAATACTTCTTCACTAGAGTTCTAGGATACGAATTAGCAGATTTCCACAAAGATTGGTTAGAGAGAGTAGAAACCACACAACGCACCGTTACTATTTGTTCTCGTGACCACGGTAAATCTGTTTTTTTCCACTCTTGGTGTGTTTTCCAATTGTGTTTTCAAGAACCCCCATACGAAATTATTTATATCTCTTCCAACCAAAAACAAACAATGGTTCACATGAAAGACATAGATAGAATGTTTTCCACGGTTCCTGCATTAAAAAAATATAAACCTAAAGCGGGTTGGGCAGTAGGAAGAATGGAACTAACTAATGGTAACCGCATTGTTGAGAGGTCTGTTGGTTCACAAATTCGTGGTCTTCACCCCGATGAAATTATTATTGATGACCCCATGAAAGAGTTTTCTATGACCGCTATTCAAAGAGTAGCAGATTGGTTTTGGGGAGATATGATACCTACACTTCACCACACCGCTTCTTTGAGAATGATTGGTACTCCCTTTACATACACTGATATTTTTTCAGAACTAGAAGAGAACACTGAATACGATGTAAAACGCTATCCTGCAATTAACCAAGCAGGAGAAGCATTATGGCCTTCCCGATGGGATATTGATTCATTAGACCGCAGGAGAAGAGAAATCGGTTCGTCTAAATTTACAAGAGAATATTTGTGTATTCCTATATCTTCCAACACAATGTTGTTTGGAAAAGTCCATGTGGATAAAGCAAAAGACCGTACTTCCTCCCTACAATACTATGGAAATAACGAGGCTTTTAAATACTACATAGGGTATGACCCATCAATGAGCGTTAATGGTGACTACACTGTTATGATTGTGCTTGAGGTTGATGCCGAATTAAACAAGAAGGTAGTACACATGGTAAGAGAAAAGAATATGGATTTCCGAAGTCATATAACTCGCATCACGGATTTATGTCAGCGGTTTTCACCCGAAGTAGTAATGATAGAAACAAATACATTTGCTAAGTCTTTCGCTATGGAACTACGAGATATTTCGGATTTCCCTGTAAAGGAATTTACCATGAGTAGGAAAAAGAAGGAAGAAATAATTTTGAACCTACAAATGAATTTTGAAAATAATAAAATCCTCTTACCGTATTCTAAAGACGAAGATAGAAAGGTTTCTAATATAATTATTCAAGAGTTAGAAGCATTCGGTATAGGTAACAATGGTAGGATTGAAGGATTAGGCGCACACGATGATACAGTTATTGGCCTAGCACTAGCAAACTACGCAACAAAAACATTCACGGATAGTTTCATTGAATTAGATGGAACAGACCTATTTGGGAACACCCCAACAATAAATTTAGGAGGCGGTCTTTATGGAATTAATTATTAAAGAAGAAGAGATAAATACAGAAGAACTTAGAACTCAACTACAAGAACTAGAAGAAAAGAAAAAGGAAAAACAAGAAGTAGAAAACAAAATCAGACAAACCACCAACACTGATTCTGTTATGTTGTCTTGGCTTTCTTATCAGTGTCATGATGAAACTGAGGTAATAAAAGACATTTCTTCTAACCTATCAATCAACTACACCCAAGCAAGGGAATATATTTCTAAGATGCCCGAAGAACTACTCATTGAGGATAAAACTATTCCTGATGTTGTAAAGGATTTAAGACGCATGAGAAGAACCCTAAAGGGTAATGCTAGAGATAAAATGTCATCAACCATTGACCATTTAATCAAAGCCTACACCGAGCATTTAGATAACTGTTTAGATAGTGTTTATTGGCTCCGACCCTTTAAGAAGTCGGTTAGAATGCTCACCCCTAATATTTCTATGATGAAGAAACTCCACTACATTAAAGATGGAGAAACCCGTCAAGTAATTATTGATAACCTAGTGAAGATGTGGGAGGCTAATTTAGAAAAATCTAGTCTATCCTACGGTCAAGAATATTCTTCAGAGGTTGCTAAATTCAAGGAATCTAAGAAAAACATTAAATCTATCTTGAAGGAAATATCTCACCAATCTATCCGTAAGCCAAGACAACAGGTTCTTGAAGATATGTTGGTTAAGACTATTTGTAATAATCCCGGAATTACTAGTAACACAATTCATTCTTTACTTCCTAGTACATACCACCGTTCTACTACACCTCAAACTATTTCAAAAATGCTTAGAAAGGTTGATGCTATAAATGTAGACGGAGAGTATTACATCTTTAGTGATGCTATCAAAAAGGATTTGTATTCTTATGTGGCTGGATTTATTGACTCCGATGGTTATATTACTATGGATTCAAAATACGCACCTAGAGTAGGTATGATTGCTACGGGTGATAGAGGTAAGGCTTTCTTTAAGGAAATGGAAAATCAATTGAAGATTGGTCGCCTACATTTAGACCAAAAGGTAGGTGAAAATAGTCGTAGCCAACATAGGTTAAATTTTTATAGTCAAGGTGATATTAATAAATTATTGGTGAAGACCATTCCCCATTTGAGAATGAAAAAGGAACAGGGAAGACTTCTAATGGAATCTATTATGATTAAACAACGATTCAAAAAAGAAGCATGGGCCAAACCTCGTCTTGAAGAAATTTTTAAACTCATAAAATGGGAAAATTGGAAGGATGCAGTAAATAAGGATGAATTGCAGAAGTATAATATACAAGAAGAAGATATTATCAAATACAAGGAAAACAGTAAGTGGGACTTGATGAACGAAGTGGACTCAATCGTTAAGGAGGATTAAATATGGGATTAAGAGATAGTCTAAGAAATTTAATAAGAAGAAGAACCCCTACCCCTGTTCAAGATGATGTTTATAACATGGGTATTAACGAAAGAAGAATGCCCCAACACTACGCAGGTAAATATCTTTTCCAAACCGCTGAAAATTCCACAGTAATGAGAACTGTTTTAGTCCAATTGAAAACAGAAATATTTAGAAGAGGCTACGAATGGATTAAGGCTTTTGATAAGAAGTGTAATTCTTGTGGGCATGAACACCATAGAGATGTTGATGAATGTAATAATTGTGGAGGTACTGATTTAAGAAGACCTGAATTGGCTCAAAAATTATACGCACATGACTTTTTTGAAGGATACATTAATTCTTCCCACCAATTATTTATTGATGTGTTAAAGGAAGTTGAGATGGATTTAAACATTGTAGATGATGCTTATTTAATTTTAGTAAAGGATTATTATTTAGACAAGAAGGGAGAAATTATTATGTCTAAAATTAATGAAATTTATAGAGGCGACCCAACAATAATGCACATTGAAGTTGATAATGAAGGAGACAGAGGATATTCTAGATTTACATGCATTACCCACAGGGACTATATCAGTGAGGATAAATACGATAAATGTGGTATTTGTGGTTGCTCACTTCACCCCATTGAATTTACTAATAAATCTGGTAAGGATGAACAAAACTATATTATGGGTGAGGTAGTACATTTTAGTAAATACTCCCCGTCAAGATTGTACGGCCATCCTCCAGTTTTAACACTTTTTAATCATGTATTTACTTTATCTGCTATGGAAAACTACATCAGCACTCTCTACACAAAGGCTAGAACCCCTAGAGGAATTTTAGCAGTACAAACAAATAACATGGAATCATTAGTAAAGTATTGGAAAGGTGTGAAGGAAAAGTTAGAGCGTGACCCCCACTATGTACCTATTATGGGTATTGAAAGTGACAGTGGAGGAAAGACTGTTGAATGGGTTTCTTTCACAAATACTATTAAGGAAATGGACTACATAAATGTTAAAGATGATTTGCGTACTCGTATTTCTTCCTTCTATGGTGTGAGTAATGTATTCACTGGAGATACTACAACGGGTGGAGGTCTAAACAACGAAGGTATGCAGATACTAGTTACTAATCGTGCAGTTGAACACGCTCAAAATGTCTACAATAAATATCTATTCCCATTCCTAATGAAACAATTCGGTATCACTGATTGGAAGGTTCAACTACTTAGAAGCGAGGAAGAAGATGAAATGGCTGATATGAGAAGAAGGGAAATGGAAATTAATCTAGCGGTTCAAATGAAAAATCTTGGCTTTGAGGTTGATATGAACGAAGATGGAGATTTCGTCTTTAAGAAATTCCCCGCTAAGGAATTAATTGATGTTGAGTTAGATAGTAATGAGGGTGAGATGTTAGAAGTAGACCCCTATGCGGGAACAAATATTGACGCATCACAGTTAGGGCAACTTCAAGAAGAAGCCTTAATGACTGGTAATACTAAGGCCCAAGTAGCAGGAGAAACTCAAACTAGAAATAAACCTAGTATGGAAACAGGCCCACCTAAAAGATTTGGTGGTCTACCTAAAGATGCAGGAAATAATAATGTAGATAGCCGTACAGAAAGGAGGATACCTTGATGATTATTAAAAAAGCAGATTCTCTTATGAATGATAGTGAATTAAACCAATTGGTTGACAAGGTGAAAATTTGGAGTTTAACACAGTCTACTAAGAACCAAATTGAAGAATTAACTGAAATGTTTAACAGAGGAGGGATAGCCCTACTTCAAGAATATGACAGAGTAAGGCCCATACCCAAAGAAGACTTAGAATACTGGACTATTGATGCAGATGAATATAATTTTATTATTAACAATTCAGTATCGCACTTAATAGTACCATTAGATACTCTAGCAACATATTCTCTTTCGGATTCCATTTTAGTTCACTCCATAGATTTACCTAATTTTGACACATTTAATTTAAATGGGTCTTTACCTAAAAAAATAGCATATCCCCTACCAGTCCCAATACTTAAACCTACGGGGGGTAGGTATAATTTCCTATCGTTATTAAAAAATTCAAGCAGTTATCAAAATATATCCCCTGATGTAGATAAGATGTCTAGTGATGTTGAAAATATAATATCTAAGATTATAGAACCGAATCAAGATTTTATAAATACAAAATATCTTAACAGAAGTAATATAGGGATGATTTATTTATCTTATTCGGGAAATATTACCCCCACTATAATAGTACAAACAAGACCCAATTTACAATTTCTTAGTAAAGATAGTACCGCTACTAACCTAAACGGAAACTATTCGTTCCTAAATACCTATTTTGAACCTTCTGCTGTAACATATTTACTTGCTAAAATTAGAAAAATTTTGTATAGGAAGGGCCAACCAAATGAAATTAGAGGTTCAAAGGATATAAGGGGTATGGAAAGTAGGGTTGAAAAAATTCACGCGAAAGAATTGAATAAACTTTTTTCGCCAAACAGAATTGTTTATTCTAATTTGACTGAAGGTCTTCTATTTTTACCCGCCCCTTACGCAATTGAAATTTGGGAGGGTTATAAGGATGCCTTAGAAAAAATTAGTAACTTCGGCTTGGGAGGTGACATAAAATTAGATACAGAAAGATTGATTATTAAAAAACTAAAAAGAAATTTTAAAAATTTTATGCAAGATAATAGTTATACAAAACCTCTAAGTATTAAAAGAATAAAGGAACGATACACTTCAAAGGTGGTTGGTAATATTATTAGAGAGGCCGTTCAAACTTCACTTCCGGGTTTCAAACAAGGTGATGGTCGTCAGCAAGGGTTTAACTTAGAAAAAAGTGACGGCGGCTTGCCTCCTAATATTGAAAATCTTCAAGAAGTCTTAAAATCCCCACTAGAACGCCTAGAATTAGAAGGGAAAATGGCGTTTCTTAAAACAGGTGAATTAGAAATAAATAATCAAGGTCTCCGGGAATTCACGAAAAATTTGTCCGTATCCGAAGTGGCGGCTACGATTCCGGGTATAAACACCGTAATAACGAAAATAGATAAAATGCTTAGAAGTAGTGATTATTTAACAACACTATTAGATGGTATTTCTAGCGAAAGACTTTCTAATTTAACATTAAAGGAATTATTAGAAATATTATATGACAATGAACCTGATTTTAAAAAACTACTTGATTCAATAGTAAATCGGCATGGTACTATTTTTTTAAGCACAATACTTTCTAATAGTGCCGATGGTTTCTTTTTAGGGAAATATATAAAAAATCTTATAGAAATTGATGGTGAAAAATCAAATGCTAAAATTGTTTTTAACCATACAAAAACTAATTTGAATAATATTAATCCAGAGCAAGGTCATACAGTAGTTATTATTATTAGTGAATGGAACGATAGTTCCTTAAACGAAAGACAAATCGTGCTTGGTTTTAAATTTAATGAAAATATGGGTAAGGAAGGTTTAGTGATAGAAGAAGTTGACGCTAGGATAGTACGGCAAAGAGGCCCCCAAGCGTCTTTTACTATTGATATGAACGCTTCTTCTGATTATTACATAGAAGTTAGAAAGGTTATTAAAAGAATTTTTTCACCAGAATTATTTTATTCACCTGCTGGAAAAACTGCTTCGGGTCAAGTTGGTGGTAAATTAAACCCAATGCATAGGTCTGCTGAATTTTTAAGTAACAGTATCAAGAATATGTTATCATCTAATCCTAATATTGTAGAGGTTGAACCCTTTAAATACGACGCACTAACTAACGCAGTTAGGGGTATATACATAGTATTTAACCCATATGGTATGATAAGTAGAGATTGGGTTTCTAGCCAACACACATTACACGCTTGGGTTACAGTAGATTCTAGAAAGGCGGGGCCTGTTAGAAGCGGAGCAAAGGCGTCAGGTTCTATGTGCATGGGGTCTTTTATGTTAAATAAGACTGATAACTCATTTAGGGCAAGCAATTCAAATTGTATTAATGCTACGAGTGGTGGTTCGGAAGCAACGCTATTCCCTGTACTAGATGGTGGTGGTTCAAGTGCTACTCTTGATTTGTTAGCATCACTTATGACGGCTTTAGGTTATTTAAATAGTAACCCATCAACAGGAGTAACTCCTGTTGAAAGACAAATTTTTAATCAGTTAGAAAGCGTTTATGTACCTCCGCTGGCTCAAGGTTCAGATAATAAGTTTAAATACAAAATCAGTAATCAGGATATAGATTTTATAATGGGGGGTTTCGGTATAAAAAGTTTGATTAAGGATGCCGAGAATGATGAGGAAGTGAGACAGTTATTAAATTCTATGACTGTGACTAGTAAGATTGAAGGATATATAAATTTAATGGATATCAATACATTTACTTACAAACTTCACATTAAAGGTGAGGGTTTAAATAAACTAATTGATTATTTGGGCCTACATTCATTTACACTTGGTCAGTCTAGTGAGACTGCTAAATCATTAGTTCTTCACAGAAGTTATTCTTTCAAAGTCAATAGAGAAGTACTTGGGAAGTTTATAAACCTCCAAAAAAACCACGATAATAAACAAATTATGGAATTTAGAAGTATTGTCTCCGAAGAAGATTTAAATAGCCAAGGAGAAAACCCAAATTCTAATGGTGATAGATTATCCGAACAGTTTAAACCTTTATTAGACGAGATTGGTACAGTTAACGGTCTTATTACAAATATTAATGAGGTATTAGACAATGATTATATACTTTATGGTAATGATGACCAGACATATAAAAAGGAGAAAAAATTAGGTTCTACAAATCCCACAGAAGAAGACAGTGAGATAATTATGCTTAAACAATTAATACTATTTATTAATATAAAAGACGAAAAAACTTTAACTTTAGAAAATTTTAAAGAGTTTATTAATAAAAATAAAAGTGATATCATTAACAAAATAATAACAGAAACTACATTAGGTGCTGATTATCGTAGTCGTGGTAATGACCCCGATAGAGTTCTTTATGATATAACAGGAAGGAAGTTGATGTAATATGAATGAAAAAATAAAAAATAAATTAGACAAAAAGAAAGAAGAAATTAAAAACAATCATAAAGATATGACAATGGGAGTACCCGAAGTGCCTCCTGAAAAGTGGGAGAAGAACCCTAACCCTCCTAATTTCATTGAAGGTGGCCCTAGAATGAGTAAAAAGTGGAAACAAGTCTAAGGTGATAAAATGGTTAACGGACTTACACCTAATTATAAATTAAAAAGATATCTTTTTAGTAGAGGAATTAATGATAACAGAACAATTAACGCCACTTTAGCGGAGGCTATAAAGTATCAACGCAATTTAGATAAACCTATGAAGGAGAGAGAGACCATTAATTCAACTCTTTTAGACAGTAAAACTAAAACTTGGATTAGTAAAAATATACCTAATCTAAAAAACACATCTAATATACTAAAATTAATTGATAGATTGAAACCTTATACTAGGTTAGTAAGGGGGGGTTCATTTTCAATAGGTACTAATAAAAAGAGTATCGTTTTTGTACCAAATAATACTATTGGTACGGAGGATATTCACCCCTCCATGAGAACATATTTAACTGATAAATTATTTAACGCTGATAATGATAACCGACTATATGTTTCTATATCAAAACTAAAAGACTTAATTCAATCCGGTGCTTATACTAAAGAGTTAAATGAATTATTTAATCAAATAAAATCTCGCCTACCGTTTGAAATTAGTGTATTAACTGTTTCTAATAAGCAAGAATTTATGGTAAGATTAAATGAATTTGTAGACCAATACGAATCATCTACGGATAATAAAGGTAGAGCGCAAGTACTCAATACCTTAACAGAAGAAGGTTCTATTGAAAAATTAAAGAAGAATTGGGAAAGTGTGAAGAGAATTATACGAAAAAATATACCCATAGGTAAAGTCCCTACAAACGAAACGGTTGATGCTATTTATGAAGATTTAAAACAGGGTTATAAAATAGAAAATCTAGGAAAATTATTCTTAGAAGGAAGTGATTTTGAAAACCAATTAGAAGAAAAGGTTTCTAATTCATCAACGAGTAAAACATACGGATGGTGGATTAGAAGAGTAATGGTCAGAAAAAAGGGTTTAAAGTCGCTACTTGAGGTTAGTGAAGAAGATAGAGAATATTCTTTAAACCAAGAAGATGATTCATTCTTTGATAAGAAACCTGATGATTCGGTGGATAGGTCACCACAAAAGCCTAAAATAGATAATTACATTCTTTATATTTTTAGGAACACTAAAGGGGAAAAGGTGCGTGTTGTTACGAGAGATTATGGGGGTGGAACCCTAAAACCAAATAAAATTCAAAGTATTTTAGATAAAAATTACCAAGGGGATAGTCCTTATAGTTTAGAAAAAACGGCTAAATTGAGTGAGGGAGACTACAAAAAATTAGGCGAAAAGGTTATTAACGAAAGCGAAAAATTTAAAGAAATCGCTACTAAACTAGTGGATAGATATTTGAGGACAACAGATGATAACGAGATTTATTTTGACGCTGAGATGTTTGGAGAACAATTGGATAAACCCGTAAGTTATTACTTTGATGGTAGTATGTTTAACGACACAACAGAAGCCGAGGAAAGACTCAGAAGATATGTTAGGAAAGATGTAATAGAGTGGACTAGTAAACCTATTATTAGAAATATTAATCAATTCAGTTCCCCAATATATTCAGGAGAAAAATTGGAAGTTAACCCTCTTGTGGCGGGTGTAAAAATTGGTTCAAAGGAAGAAATTATCGGTTGGATTAATAAAAAGAGGCTCGTCCACGGCGGTCAATTTGATTCAAATGTTGAACTTGACCCAGAACTTTTCAAAATGGAAGTTTCGGAACTACCCGAAGACGATAGGAGAAGAATTAAAACATTCCTACAAGACGCTGAACCAACAGAATTTTTCGGTGAAGAATATCTTAAACTAACAAAACTTATAAATACATTGGGCGATATAGTAGATTCATCCGAAGAGGGTCAGTTAGAGGGATTAGACGAGGAGAACCTTAAATTAATCAAAAAACTAGCCCATCTAAGGAAACGATATGAAAACTTATACCAAGACATATACGGAATGGTTTATGGAGAGGAAGAATAATGGAAGAATTAATAGATATTATCAAAATGCTAGTTAGCAAAGTAGAAACACTGGAAAGAAAAATGAATGAATCAAGTATGGCTTTAATTAAGTCGGGCATGGTGGTACATACACCCCGCCCTTCAATGGAAACTACAAGTCATATTCCCGATGGAGATACTATCGCTAAGATGGATTGGGACGAATTAAACGAATTAGTAGGAAAAATGGAGGGGACAATATGAGTATGGTAGACGAAGAACCGGAGCAAGACCTTAGAGATAGTAGGATGCTCTTAACAAGATTAACTGAATTAGAATCAATCATTAGTAATGCTTTGGGTATTATGGCTCAAACGGGGGAAGTTAAACCCTACAAGCCTATTAAACCTGTTCCCAAAGATGTGATGAGAATGGCCGCAAAAGCAACAGTCAGTAGTGTTCAAGAAGTTAAGAAGAGTCGTAATATTAAATTATTACCAGAACACATGTTTTATAAAAGTGAGGAAGAAGACCGTGGTGAACCTAGAAGTGAGAGTACCGAAGTACCAGAAGATTCACAAGATAAGGATTTAGAAGCGGCTTTAGAAACTGCACTTGAAAAACTACGCCGCTATAAACATACTTTAAGAGTTAGTGAAGAAGCCGCCTTTACTCCCTCGGATGAAGCGTGAGAAATATGTTTGGTAATAATTTCTCTATTGCTAAAAATAGAGTATCTTTAACAAATAAAATTAGGGCAACCTATTTATCTGCTGTTGAGAACCCCAAAGCATATGACTACGAATGGGAAAAATTAGTGATTGAATTAAGGAACCTTTTAAAGGAACCCGAATATCAACAGTTATTCCCTAATTTAGAAACAGGCATACTGCATTCGGATAAAACATTAGATGTTACACAAAATAATGCTAAAAAACTATATAGCACTATTATAGAAAAACCATCTCTCATTAAAGAAGAAAAAAGAACAGGGTTTATTACCCCCAATAAACCTATGTATAGGATTTTTGATATTGAAGACTTAAGAGAAATTAAGGGAATGACTGGTGAATTTATTATACAAGAAAAGTATGATGGTTTAAGAGTTCAAGTACATAAAGAGGGAGACAGTGTAAAGGTTTATTCCTTTAACGGTAACGATATTACTTCTAAATTTTCTAAGTGTGTAGATTACTTAAACAAGGAAAAGGTCAAGGATTGTATTCTTGATGGTGAAGCCGTTTTGTATCAAGGAGATGAACCACTAGTACGAGCAGATACATTAGCACATATCAATAAAAAGGTTGAAGGAGAGGGTGATATTAAAATTCATATTTTTGATATTATTTCTTACGACAAAGAAAGTGTTGCTATGGAAAAACTAGAGGATAGATTAAAGGTTTTAATTAGTGAATTTACGGCACTAACTAATGATATTATTCTATTCCCTAATAAAAAGAATACTAGAGATGCAGACAACTATCAAGAAATTGAAGAATATGCTATGGAGATTATGAATAATCCTACCTCCGAGGGAGTTGTTATTAAAGATGCTAAATCGTCTTATGTTATAGGTAAGAAAAAAAATCCTAAGTGGATTAAATGGAAAAAAATTATTGACTTAGATGTATATATTTTATCTAAAAGAACCAATAAAAATAAATCATATACATACACTTTAGGTATTGGGCCTGTTAATGAAGACACTCCTAAAGTAAAAGAACACAATGGAGAATTTTACGCAGAAATAGGTAAGACCACAAATACTAAAGTTAATTTAGATGAGGGTAAAATTATTAGGGTTAAAGTTGACGAAGTTATGGGTAATGCTAAGAAAGGCTACTCCTTATACAATGCTAAATTTCACGAAATACCAGAAGTTACAGAATCGGATAAGTTAATAACTCTAGAATTTTTAACCAAAAATGGTCGTAAGAGTCTTAAAGACTACAAGGTAGAGGCACTTAAAAAATCCTACACTATAACAGACTCAATACATGGAATTGCTAAAATGGATTTAGAACTAAACATGGACGGTTTAATTTTTCACGGATTTAAGGAGAAGAATCTAATGGCTAAAAATGCCTATCCTGACATGGAAGTTTGGAAGAAGGAAATTAAAAGAGCATACGGTAAGGACAATGGTAGATTTATGACCTTTGTGCAAAACATTTTAATTTCAAACGGTACTAAGTCTCTAGAAGATATTTACAGACTAGCAATAAAACATGACGAAGATTTAATTAATCGCCTTTTTGGAGAAAAAAACGGCATGGGTAAAATGAAATCTAGACTTATGAGAATGGGTGATGCTTACGGTATTAAGGGTAGGGACAGATTTTACCATGATGAAAAATTAATTGTCAAAATGGAAGAAAAAGTTGCTGAGTTTTTACTTTGGTTGGGTAAGGATGAGAATATTTATTTTACAATTAAACATAAAGATTTTGAAAATAACTGGAAAGTAGATATTGAATCAAAAGATAATATCTATGACTTCTTAGGGGAAGCCGGAAAATATCCAGTTAGTTTAGTTTCACAAATCAACGATGATATGTTAATTGATAAGGGTAATCTTATGTTAGGCGCACAAAGACATGGATATCATGAATACATTCTTAGTGGTAAAGACATTCAATCAAAAATACATATTAGGTATCTCCCTGTAAAGAAAGAAAAAATGTGGTTGGCTTGGACGGGTTACGAAACTAAACCTACTCCCGAATCATCGGATGATGGTTTAATTGATGCTAGAGGAGATAAATATATCAAACTGTGATATATATTATAAATATTTACATAATCTTTATATAGCCACTCAACATACTAATAACCATGCAGTTAAGGACTCCTATGTTCGGCAATACTCCTACTGATGGGGGAGAGTTTGTCATTCTTAAGGAAAATAATGAATGTGTTATTGCTGGCTACGCATCTGTTGATGTAGTGGATAAGCAAAATGACAAGATTACTCTTAACGCAATTAGAGAAGCGGCTGATGGATTTATGAAGAATGACCGCTTTAGAAATGTAATGATTACCCATTCCAATGTTCAAGTTGGAGAGGTATTAGATACATATAAGGATTCCAAAGGAAAAGTCCTTAAAACAGGCGTAGATGATACAGGTTTTTTTGTAGTGATAAAGTTAAGAAATGATATAGAAAAGGCAAAGGAGGTTTCACGAGATATTCGTCGTGGAAAACTTCGTTCCTTTTCAATTGGAGGACAAGCAATTAACAAGGCAAATAAGTATGACCCCGATATTGGGAGTTATAAAGAAATTGATAAGTTAGAATTGCATGAAATCACAATTTGTGAAGAAGGGATTAATCCCGAAGCCAAGTTTAATATAATTAAGGAGGACAAAAAAATGAGTGAAATAGAAAAGGCATTAGCCGAATTTAACGAAGTAATGGCTGAACTGAAAACATCAGTTTTGTTGAAGGATGACGACGACGATACAGATAAGATGGAAGAAGCCCCACAAGACGAAGAGATGAAATCCCTTCGTGGTGGAACAGAAGACGAAATGGAAATGGAAGATTACCAAGATGCTGAAGAGGACTTGGAAATGGAAAACCTAGAATACATGGAGCAAAAGGGTGTAGAAACTCTAGACCTTTCTCCTAGTAATCTAGAAAAGGCATACGAGAGTTTCCGAGCAGAAAAGCAAGAAGAGAGAGCATACGATTTAGTTAAGTCTCAATTTGAATCTCGCTACGCAAAGGAATTAGAAATTGAAAAGCATGAAATTGCTAAGTCAAATTTTGATGCACAAGATGAACTTTCCCAACTCCGTGAAGAATTAACTTCACTAAAGAAGAGTATGGAAAATAACGATATCGCTAAGGCACAATCTGTTGAGGAAACTACTCAACGACTTAGTGAAAACTTTTCCCGAATTGGTGAAATGAACTGGGATGAAGTCCACAGTCTTTTCTCAAATCATGAGGGGGGTATTTAAGATGACAGGATATTTTAAGACAATTGGAGATTTGGAGCGAGCAACCTATGGATTAGGTGGCGATAACTTACTAAAAGCAACCGGCGCAACTACTGGTATTCATGCAGGACACGCTTTAGCAACTCCCGGTGGAGATACATCTCTTCATAATTTAGTTTATGGACAGAAAGTTTGGTCTATGATTAACCGTGAAATTAATGCTTTGTCTATTCTTCCTAAGAAACCTTGGAAGTCTAGTGGATGGAGAATTATGTCGGAGAGAGCCATTGGTGGAACCGCAGATACTTTCACAGTAAGTGACCTTGACGATTTGGGTGGTACTGCTGAGAATGCAGCACTTTCAGGTATTACAAATGTTAAGCCTGTTTATAAAAACCTTCATGTTTCCCCTAAGACTGTTGCACACACTTTTGAAATTTCAGAAGTTGCTCAATTGATGGGTGGACTTGATGATGGTATCGGTGACTTGATTGCTAACTACCGAGAAGAAGTAGGTATTTCCCACGCTGAATCTATGAACAAAATGATTTTGCAGGACTTAACCAATGTTGCTGGAACGGGTATTGATGCTCACGCTACAAAGGCTGATAACTCACTTATGACTCTTTATAAGATTATTGCAACCTTCGCTGAAACTGATGCTTTGGGTACTTTAACCTCAAAGAATGATTTGTTCGGACAAGTCCGACATACTTCTAACACACCATACCTTGAATCCTATGTTGATTCAAACAGTGGTACTGAAAGAAATCTTACTGTTAATCTTTTGAACACTGCACTTCGTAACCTAATGGCTCGTGGTGGACAACCAAAGGTTATTCTAACAGGATACGATACTATTCAAACTTTGGGAGAATTGCTTCAAGCACAAGAACGCTTTATGGGAAGAACAGAAATTACTCCTTCCCACAATGGTATTAAGGGTGTTGAAGGAAGAGAAATGGGATTCCGTGTTGCTACTTATCACGATATCCCTATTATCCCTGTTAAGGATATGCCTAACGGAGGAGCAGGAATTTCGGATATGCTAATTCTAGATACTGATAACTTGTTCCTTTGCACATTGAAGCCTACTGAATACTTTGAAGGTGGAATTAATGCTGATGTTTTCGGACATGGGAAACTCGGACACCGAGGACTTTACCGTACTGTTGCTGAAACTGTTTGTACTTACTTCCGTGGTCAAGGTAAAATCCTAGACCTACAATGAGGTGTTATAAATGGGATTAAATGCAATTACATTTATAGCAGACCATCTAGGTTCTACTGCACCAAAGGTTCAAGGACATTATTACTATGTTGATTGTATTCTTAATGTAACTCTAGGTGCTACTGCGTCTATAACAACAACAGTAGATTATACTGCGGCTACTAATACGATTCTTCGTAAATCTGGAACTGCTCTTAACGCATCTACGGTTTATTCAGTAGGAAGTACCATTACACTAGGTTCTTCCGCTACTGGTGGAAATGACGGTGAAGTTACTATTGTTAGTATTGACGGTGCAGACACTATGGTTGTTTCCGATATTGGAGCAGATGCTACTAATGATGAAATTACTATTGTTGGGAATAACTTTTCCCTACTTGCATCGGATTTGGGACTTTCCCGACTTACCCACATTGAAATTATGGGACAGGAAAATAACTTGGTTCAACTAAATACTAAGTTACTCGCCACGGGTGCTTTGTTTCAAGAAACTGCCGCACTTTCCGCTAATGGAGAATATTTGGTTCTTGAGCCATCTACTCTTTCAACGGGTGCTGTTGTGAACGGTGACATTGGTACATTTAGAATTAGAGCATACGGTCTACTTTGAGGTGATTTTGTGAGAGTTAAAAATATCACAGGTGGTACTAAGGTAGTATTTGGAAGAGCATACTTAGGTAATTATGAGTATGAAGTTTCCGAAGAAATGCGTGATATTTTCATTAGAAATGGATTTGAAATTTTGGAAGAAGAAGAGGTTGAAACCCTTGTTGAGGAAATCTTAGAAGACTCAACAGAGGTTGATGATACTTCATCTTCTCCTGATTTCTCATCTATGACTAAGAGAGAATTACAGTCCTACCTTCGTAGTCAAGGTATTAGTTTTGCCTTTAAAGATTCTAAATCTACCTTACTTTCCCTTTGTGAAAGCGAAGAAGAGTAGTAATCTTTATAACATAGCCCTGCTTGGTTTATACTAAGAGGGAACCAACTATGCCTGTAAATTCAACGAAACTAACGAGTAATACCCAATTGTCTTCAATTGGTGGAACATTTGACGGACTGATATATTATAACGGTGCTACTGCGTCGGTTATTAATGTGTTTGACAATAACGGTAACGATGTTGTAGCCATATCAAACTATAATAACGACCCCACAATTGTCACATTAGATACTGCACTGTTAAAGGTAGGTATGTTTGTTACAGGAGATGGTATTCCAGCAGGAGCCACAATTGTTTCTATAACTAATGGTACGGACTTTGAATTATCAGTTTCTACAACAGGTGGAAACAAAGTAGGTCAAGCCTTAACCTGTATAGATGGCGATAACCAAATTGCTAAAATTCTAGTAGCCGCTAATACAGGTGATGATGTTAGAGGTTTAGGAATTATTTGTAGGAACGGAATTAAAATTATTGCTGATAATTTCACCACACTAGAGATTTACGCCCTTTCTAACTAGGGGGTGAATTTATGGTAAGAGTCCCCGGAATTAGAGAATATGCCCCCATTACTGATGGGGTAAAGTGGACAGAAGATTTATCTAAGTCTACTATGATAGATTTTATTAATAACACAGAACCATCTCTTAATAAAAGATTAATTGATTGGATTCAAAAAAACCACGAAGGTTTCACAGGATACGATGATGCGGAATTTGATAAAATTAATAAGGCCGCCTATCTTGAAGTATTAAAGGAAAACATTGAATCCGATGTTTTTAAACCATTATTAGATAAAACTATTTATTCAGGTAAAGGGGAAGAAGAACTGGACATACTAATGCAAGTCAAAGAGGGTGAAAAACAATTTACTTTAAATGACATAGTGGAGGGTACTGCCCAAAACTATGCTCTAGATGTTGAAGATACAGAATCTAATAAAGCATTATTTGGAGAATTGCTTATTAATGATACTATGGAATTAAGCCCTAGCGGTAAAAAGGCTGTTTTGGTTTTTAATAGATTACAAGACATAGAGGGAAGGACTAGTCTTGGTGATACCGACCCAGAAAGTTTAGAATTAATCAACGCTTGGATTCAACAAAAAGCCGTTACTGATGGTATAAAGGAATCACTAATTAACACATTAAAAATGTTTAAGGAAGGGGTTGTGCCTTATATTTACAACCCAAAAGAGGCTAATACTTCTTTGGAAGATTACTTACGAAGTTTTCAAAAAGGACAATTGCTATTACCAGAAAACAGAAAAAGGTCTGATAGAGGTATGTCGGTGGAAGAATACCTTCAAGCAATTTATGATATGGAACCTAAAGAAAGAATTTCTTTACTGAATTATAATAGTAAGCAATTTGTTGACAATTTATTAAACAAACTAGTGACCAACGGAATATGGGTAAAACAAAAGGGTGTACCTAAACAACTTCAAGGTATTTCTATTGATGAAAGTAATTTGTTAGGAGAGGTCTATAAAGAAATAGAAACACTTTTTAATTTAAATACAGTCACTCCACCATCAGAAATGGTTACACCCTTAGAAGATGACGGTACTAGAAAATTAGGCAAAAGAGACTTAAGTTTAACTATTGATGAAATGGTTGATTACTTTTTAGAAAATCACGAAAAGGAAATAGTAGGTTTTAAAAAATTCTTAGAATCAGATAATCAAACTGATTATTCCTTTAATATTTACGACTGGAATCCTGCTAAAATTAGAGGTGTTAAACATTACAGTGAAACATTAGGTCAAACTCCGGGTGTTAAGAAAACATTTAGTGGAAAAAAACAAATCAAAGACTCAACTAGTGATAAAAAAATAGGAGATTTAGATAAAATAACTATTGAAATAGATAAAAAAGAAAATCAACTTGATTTAGTTAAAAGAATAAAAGAGGCTTTTGCTGGAACTGGTTTACTGAATGAAATTGTAGATATGTTATACGAATATACAAGAATTACCAAAGGTGGTAAAGCCCAATCTAGGGAAGAAATGACTAGTGGGTATGAAGATAATATAAATTACTCCCAATTATATGAAACCGAAATGATGGAATTAATTCTTGATGGTGATAAGGAAATGTTTTTAGAATATGTAGAAAACACCATTACACCCATAATTAATGAAATATTAAATAAAAACCAAAACGCTTTAGGTTTTGAAGAATTACCTGAAAATTTTATTGATAACGCTAGTGTTCTAGAAAGTGAATTAACAGATTTTATTAAAAATGTTAAAAAATATACAACAGATGTTGAGGATATTAACGAACTAAAATCATCTGCTGTTAATTTTTTAGTTAGACAGGGTGAAGGGGAAGTAAGTACTAAGTTGGGGGAGTTAGATTTTAATACCCTTTCAGCAGATGAATGGGATGATTGGTTACAGACTAACTACCCACAAGAAGGTGGTAATAAAATTTCAAACTTTAAACCAGCCCTATTACAAGAGTATTTTAAGAAAGATGAAATATCTATGAGTAAGGAAGATAAGGAAAAATTGGTTAAATTGATTTTGTGGCCCTTGATAGGTGCAGACTTGTTTATTGATGTTAATAACAATAAAGACGACACACAAGGTACTGCTTTACAAAACTCCGAAAAACAAGTAGAAAATTCAGTGGCTATGATTCAATATAAAGGTAATTTAAATTTAGAATATAAATTTGATAAGAAGGGATTAACTGCCGAGTACGATTTTAAGGCTTCTCATGGGATTAGAATAAGTCTTGGTACTAAATCTACAAATTTTTCTGTAAAGAGGGGTGCATCAACATTGGGTTCTACAAATAAAACCGTGTCAGGTAAAACTATATCAGGGTTTCAAAGTACCTTTAATGTAGGGAAAAATAAGTTAAAGACCGAAATATTAAAGAAGTTGTTGAAACTAAAAATATCTGTGGGAGATGAATAAGTATGGTAAAAATTAATGTTCAATCCGACCCCTCATTAAATGTTGTAAATTATTCAGCAGGTAATGGGGCCTATACAACAGCAGTGAAAGTAGCGGCTTTAATGGGTATTGCTGATTTTATATCTATTGGTGCAACAGGGGCTACCTCACCAACATTAGAAGAAGTAGGAGATTTAATTCGTAGGGCTGAGGACTATATAGATGAATTTACTAACAATTCTTGGAGAGAAAATATGGCTGAAAACGAGTTTCATGATTTTAAATATGACACGGCCTACAACCATTTATATGAAGACTATGTGGGAAAAATTCGTTTAGAGAATGAAAATGCTAGAAAAATTATTCGTATTGCTTTTTGGGAGGGAAACGCATATAAAGATATTGCTTCCGCAGTATCTACTGTTAGTATTACTGACTATTCAAATATTACATCTATAACATTAGTAGCGGGGAGTTTAACTTGGACTCTTACTGCTGGAACTGCTGCTACTGCTTCTCAATTTAATAAAGCATTTGGAAGTAGAACAACTGCACATGAAATAGCATATTTAATAAATGAACAACCCCCTACATTAACTGCTAAATTTACAGGTGCTACTACTAATAAAACCCTACAAGATACATCTACTACATATAACATTTCGGACTTTTTTTACGCTAATGTAGAAGAAAATGAAAACATTACAATTGTTTCTTTATTGCCCGGAAGTGATGGTTCAGCATGTACTATTTCTACTTCGGGTTCAGGACTTTCTGCTACTGCTTTTACAAATAAAGAAAATTATGATAGAAATGAAACTTGGTGGGACATGAAAGATACAGGAGATATTTTCTTCCGAACAGACTACCCCCTACACAGAAAACATTCTGTTAAATTAACTTATACTTACGGTACACACAGAGTACCTGCAATTATTGAAGAAGCCGCTACTAAACTGGTAGCGTGTGAATTATTTGCTAGTGACGATTCTTATGTTTTGGTTGGTGATGATACCACAGGTATTGATATTAAATCAAAGTTTGATTCTTATAAACAAGATGTGGAGAAACTACTAATTCTAAAGAAAAGAATTAGTTACTATTTAGATAACGATTGAGGCGATATTATGGACATTTGGTGGGACATTATTCAAAAGAAAAGTAAGTCTCGTCGTAAGAAAGGTTCTAAGAGGGCTAAGAAAAAGACTCGTAGGGGTGGTAAATCTAAAGGTAAAAAAGATGCCTGTTATTACAAAGTTCGTTCTAGGTATAAGAAGTGGCCCTCGGCTTATGCTTCTGGTGCTTTAGTTCAATGTAGAAAAGTTGGTGCAAAGAATTGGGGGAACAAAAAATGAAGTGGGAAAATATAATAAAGGCTACATTAAATGGTGATTTGTTTAGACAAGCAATAAGACAAGTTATAGAAACAACAGATGTACCTAGTCCTTTAAAGACCCCTGATAGCGACGGTTATTTTAAAAACTCATTTTACCCTAATGTGATATTAACCTATAAACGCATATTAATTGATAATGGGATGAGAAGGGAGGCTACTTCTTTTCAACAAAAATTAAATAGGAAGCGTGAAAAACATTTATTTGCACTTAGACAATATTTAAGAAATATGTATGAAACAGAAGATGTAAAAAGAACATCAGGAGCAGGAGCATATTTGTATATTTATACAGATAAACCCAAAAACTAAGGTGAATAAAATGAATTGGAAAAAAATATTAAAAGAAAACATAGAAGCAATTATTATCCGTACCTTAAAAGACGAAGGTGGTGCTTCAGGTTTAGAACCCCTAGAAAAAGCCACAGGTCTTTCTAAGAAAGAACTCAAGGAGAAACTTAATGAGATGGAAAAGGTTTCCCTACATAAGAACGGTGATTATATTCTACTTGAGGGTTTGCCTAAAGCAAGAGGAGCCTTTACAGATAGGGATTAATATGAAGAGGAAAAATAGAATAAGGCGCAGGAAGGGAGAACCAAGTCAAAAGAGCGAAAAAGTTAGACCGAATAAACCCCATTACAAAAGAAAGGAGAGATAGGCATGTGGAAAGAAATACTAAAGGCTTTTAATGAAGAGGATAAACAGGACATAAGATATGCTACTGTAAGGTATATGCTAGAAGACTCTTCTGTGTATAGGGGGGAAAAATGGCCCGATTTCCAGCAACCAGCCGATAAGGGTTTTATTACTCAAAACAGCCCCACTACTATTGACGAACTTTACGAAGAAGTATATAAAAAGAGACTATATCCTAAGATTCGTATGACAAAAGACCAATATAAAGATATTATCATAGGGAAGGAAAATGAAGACTATCCTATTTTAAGTATTGGGGATGCGATGCACTATGTAATACTTCCTGAACCAGTGTTATATGCTAATCCTAATCCTAATTTAAATTATAATTTCGTTTCATTAATTAGACATAAAGATGTAAATAAATTAGTAGACTATTTAAAGGAAGAGTATCGTTGAGGAATGATTATGCCCATTACAGAAAGAAACGGCAAGTGGTATTGGGGTAAGAAAGGCCCATACAATACCAAAGAAGCGGCTCAAAGAGTTGCTACTGCCGCTTATTTAAGTGGGTATAAAAAGAAAACTGGAGGGATGCCTAAAAAGAAACCCTACAAGGGTAAGTATATCAAGGATGGAAAAATTTTTCGTAAGAATGAAGACCCCACGGAAAGGTCAAAACAATGGTTAATTGATACCGTGAAAAGGTCATACCCCCAAGTAACAAACTTTGAATTTGGTGGTGAAGGCACAATTGATAGTAGTTATATTAGGTTTAATTGTCATAATGTGAGGTGGTTTGTTAACTTAGATAGAATTATATGGACACCTTCTAATTCATACACCGTTTGTGTAGTAAGCGACAATTATGCAACGGCACTTTATGACCAATTTTTAACAAGAATAGATATAATAGCAAACCAAACTTTCGGGGTAGTTCCTGTTCTTGAGTTTGCTTGGGAACTCTACCAATTAGATTTAGCATACCCAAAGTTTGAATTTCATGGAGAATATTTTACCCCGATAGAATCATCAAGTGATTTTTACGACGATTATTGGTATTTAAGAAATGCTAGTAGGGTTAATTTAGATGATGAAAATTCACATAGGCTTAACAGGTATCTGTGGGTAAATTCAGGAGCAAATAAAGAAGTTTATAACGAAATGGTTAAAATTGCTAAAGAAAAAATAGAGTTAGTTAGAGACACATATCAACAATTTTTTGGGGGGCAACGACTACAATGAGTTGGGAAGACATTCTTCAAAAGAAATCTAAAGCCCGTAGAAAAAAAGGTTCTAAATCATACAAGAAAAAAAAGCGACGGTCTGGAGATAACTTTAAGCGTGAAAAAGAAGAAGGACTTCACGGTTGGTTTTCAAGAAGAGGCGGTAAACAAAAAAAGGGTGGAAAAACACAAGGAGGATGGATTGATTGTTCATCTTGTGGTAAGAAAGGAGGCCCTAAACCTTGTGGAAGAGAAGATGCTTCAAAGGGTAGAAAGAGAAGATGTAGACCTACATGTGGGGCTTGTAAAACATATAAAAGAAGGAAGGGAACAAAATGAATTGGGAAAATATAATTAAGAGAAAAATGAGCGAATCAAATGTAGCAGTTTTTAACCGAGAAGTTATTAATGCTCTAAATAATAGAAATAATTTAACTGCTCCCGAAATATATGATAATTTACCTCGTAGGTTCCAAAATATGATGAACGCTAATAGAGTCACACATTATGTTAAAAGAATACCGGGAATTTCTTACCACAAGGGTAGGGGGTTAGGTGTCTTTAGTCTAGAAGCACCAATTAAAAAGGCTAAAGGGGGTAAGTTTCTTGAAGCAGTTGCAGAACTTTTAACTGATGAATGGGTTCCTACATCGGAAATACACTCTAAAAGTTTAGATTTAAAAACAAGCGAAAAAAATCCCCGCCCTTATAAAAACACTTTAGCACAGGCTTCGTTAGTTCTTAAACTAAGAAGAAACGGATATGGAGAAACTAAGAAGGAAAAGGGAAAAACCTTTATTAGAAGGAAGCAATAAGGAAGGTATGATACGATGTGGAGGAAAGTACTAAAAAACAAAAAACCACCAAGGAAAGTAGGTTCCAAAGGTAGAAAAAAAATTACTAGTGAAATGGAAGAAGACATTGACATGGTAGTAGATGAAAGTGAAAACACCCGCCTACAAAATAGAGCAAAAAGTAACAAACAAGAAATGAGACTTAAAAGACTCATGGAAGAAGAAAATTCAAAAAGACACCCCTCGGAACAATTAGATGAGGAATATTATAAAGAAGGACGAGCAAGTTAAGGTGTTATTATGTGGAAAGATATACTGAAAAAAGATTGTGGTTGTGGTTGTAATTCTTGTGAAGACGAGGAAGAAGTTACTAAAGCAAGAAAAAAACCTCAAATTAAAAGAGTTAAAGGTGGGGTCATGTATAGGGGAGAAAAATTCCCCGGATTAAATAAGCCTAAGCGTGCGCCTAAAGGTAGTAAGAAAAAATACAGAGTTTTAGCCCATGTTAAGGGAAATTATAAAATTGTATCTTTTGGTGCTAGAGGTTACAAAGACTTCCTACAACACAAGAATAAGAAAAGAAGGTCTAACTTTAAATCAAGACATAACTGTGATAAGAAAAAGAATAAACTAACAGCAGGTTATTGGGCTTGCACTTACAATTGGTGAGTATTATGGATTGGGAAATTATACTAAAAGAACTTGCTTGCCCTAGAGCCACTAAAGATTTAAAATTAAATACTAAAAATAGAGATGCTTCTATTAAGGCGGAGCATATTAAATATGGGCCTTTAAATTTAGAAGATGAAGGGTATTGGGTTAAAGCGGCAGACCATTGGAATACTAGTGTAGAGGTTGCTAAAAAATCTACTTGTGGTAATTGTATTGCCTTTGATATTTCTCCCCGTATGGAAGATTGTATGCCTTTAGAGGGAGATTTAGGTTACTGTTGGATGCACCATTTTAAATGTCACGAAGATAGAACTTGTTATACATGGGCGGCAGGTGGGCCTATTAAAGACGATTTAGGGTCAAAGAAAAATCAAAAAAAAACAGGGGTGATTATTAATGTTTA
>Ga0222716_10000614_pt1 | contig 30633 bp, 47 predicted proteins | sample C33_13DmetaG_FD_165044 | JGI IMG/M metagenome (GOLD analysis project Ga0222716, IMG submission 165044) | Estuarine water microbial communities from San Francisco Bay, California, United States - C33_13D | ecosystem: Environmental > Aquatic > Marine > Unclassified | place: USA: California... | reverse complement strand
ATATACATGAGAATGACGTAATGATTGCACGTATTGATGCAAATGTAGAAGCAATTAAGGAAGCATTAAATGTGGTTACGACTAGCCACGCAAAGAGATAATTAAATGATTGACCCCATCACAGCTTTTGCTGCAGCTAATGCAGCATTTAAAGGGGTTAAGATGCTTGTAGGGGCTGGCAGAGAGATACAAGATGTATCCCAGCAGCTAGGGGCATGGTACGGTGCAGTAGCTGACATTACTAGGGCTGAGTCCCAACGTAAAAACCCTACGTGGTTAGACAAGCAGACACACGGTACTGACAACATAGAACAAGAAGCAATGGACATTATTGTTCGTAAGAAGACATTGCTTGAGAAAGAAAAAGAAATAAAGTTTATGTTAGACTACAGGTTTGGTCTTGGCACATACGATGAAATGTTAGGTATGCGTAGGCAAATACGTAAGGAACGTGAAGAGACTGTGTATGCAGCAATGGAAGCTAAAAGGCAGATGGCTAACAATGCAGCTATAGGTGGCCTATCATTACTAATCATTGGTGTATTAGGTGGAGGCATATATCTGATATCACTAGGAATTGGTTAATGATTAATCTTGTTGTGTTACCCCTTGTGTTAGCAGGGCTGCTAAGTCATCCTGAGTTTGTACAGTGTCACCTAGCAAAAAGAGTTAAAATACAAGGAGAAAAGGTTTGCATTTACCGTGGACCTAATGGTACAATAGGATATCATTACCCTATGTTTAAGTTTAGTGAATGCCCTAAGACGTATATGTGTAGATACACACCTAACGCTAAGAAGAAAGTATCAGTTCAAGATATACTTGACGGATTAAAGGACGGATTTTAATAATGATTAATACTAAATTTGCAGGTTTTACTTTAAAGCAAAAGCATACACTTGCTAAAGGTATGGGCTTTGATGGCAAAGCAAATAATAAAGAAATAGATAATTTTATTAACTCAAATCCACAAAACTCTAACACTTATGCTATGTATGTGAATGCAGCAAAAAATGCAGTGGGGGGTTTTATGTCTAAGGGCAGAGCAAAAGGTATGTCTCAAGGTGGTGCTTTTTTTGATCAACCTTTTATTGGAGGGGGTTCAAGAGAATTTGCAGAAAAAAATTATGGTCAGGTTGGTCCCCCAAACTCTACTCTTCAAGGTAATAATCCTACTTTAATAGATAAAGTAAATAATTCTTTAAAAACACCTAAAAGGCTAAAGCCAGTAGAAGACCCCGGTAATTTTTCAGAATCAGACCCCGGTGTTTGGCAACATATTCACAACAACTTTAGTAATAACCAACATCAAGCGGTTATTAAAAATAACGTTACAGGTGCGCAACAAGCTAGTGGGGGTTACTACGCAACCAGAGCGGAAGTAAATGCAGCATTAGCACCTGTATTAGAGTCTATGAATAAACCTCATGAAGACTATAAAAAGAAAAAATCTGAGTACGACAAGAAGAAAAAAGCTTTTGATGCTTACACAGCTAACGTAGCAGAGATAGAAAGAGTTGGTGAAGAAAAGAACCAAGTTATTGGGGATATTTCATATGCTGCTGTTACTTCTCCTGCAGAGATGGCAACTAAAACTAAAGTTGATACTATTACAGAGTCTGAAGATCAACTTATTGACAAAGCCACAGGCCAAGTTTCTGGTACTCCTTCTGCAACAGCTACTACTGCAGGGGCTACTACTGCAGATACTTCTGCTGACGTAGCTACAGAAACAATATCAGCAGCCAGTATTGCGGATAAAACTAAAGCTGAAGCTGACAAGGTAACAGCAGCACAAGGTGCTGTATCTGAAGATGAACAAATTACTGCTGCTAAAGGAAGCTTGAGCAGTACTGGCACAGATGATATTGTTAAGATTACTGATCCTACTCAGATAGTTCCCCCTCCTGCTCGTAAGGTAGAAGAAGGTGAGATGATTAGTGGTTCTGCTGTAGATATGGCTGCAGTAAAAGAAGCCACTGACATTCAAGCTGCTACTGCTGATCCTAGTAAAAGAGCTACAGTACAGGGACAGCTTGAAAGTTTAATGCAAGACTTTGAGGGTGGCGATACTCCTTCTTGGGCTGCAGGAGCTATGAGATCGGCAACAGCACAGATGTTAGCACGTGGTCTAAGCTCTAGTAGTATGGCAGCACAGGCTATTGTACAAGCCGCTATGGAGTCTGCGCTACCTATCGCACAACAAGATGCACAAGTAGTAGCACAGTTTGAGGCACAAAACTTAAGTAATCGTCAACAGACTGCTTTGTTTGCTGCACAACAACGTGCTGACTTTCTTAAGTTAGACTTTAATCAAGAGTTTCAAGCACGTGTAACTAATGCTGCTAAGATTAGTGACATTGCTAACATAAACTTTACTGCTGACCAGCAAATAGCTTTAGAAAATGCAAGGTTGACACAGACTACAAATCTTGCTAATATGTCAGCATTAAACGCTAAGGTTATGGCTGATGCTGCTGCTATGAGTCAGATGGATTTAACTAACCTATCTAATGAGCAACAAGCTGCTGTGCAGAATGCTCAGAACTTTTTACAGATGGATATGGCTAATTTAAGTAATCTACAGCAGACTTCTATGTTTAAAGCTCAAGCGGTACAACAGGCACTACTTACTGATGTTGCCGCTGAGAACGCCGCTAAACAATTTAATGCGACCAGTAAAAATCAAGCTTCTCAGTTTATGGCAAGTCTTAAGTCACAGGTTGATCAGTTTAATGCGACTCAAACTAATGCAATGAATCAATTTAATGCTGGTGAAAAAAACGCATTATCTAAATTTAATGCAGAGATGCAAAATCAAAGAGATCAATTTAATGCTACTAACACTCTTGTTGTTGCTCAAGCTAACGCTCAATGGCGTCAAAATATTGCTACTCTTAACACCGCCGCTAAAAATGAAGCTAACATGGCTGACGCCAAGTTTCAAAATGGTTTTACTGAAAATGCTATTAATCAAATTTGGCAACGTGAAAGAGATATGATGGCTTATGCTTTTACCGCTTCGGAAAGTTTAAAAGAAAGAAATCTTAAAATATTAATAGCAGATAAAAACTTAGAGAGCGTTCGTGATCAACTAGATCAAGCTGAAGATGCAGCTAGGTCTGAGTTTTGGTACAGATTTCTATTTAGTTAAGGAAAATAAATGTCATACGCTAATTATCAAAAAGCCCCTACAAGTGCTGCAGAAAAAGCTTTAAATCTTTCGGCTGGAACTGGTGCGCTTAAAGGTGGAGAACCAATATATAAAACCAGTGAGTCTGATTTACCAGAAGCTAAGTTAAAAGGTTTTATGAATCGTCCTTCTGTTTTAGAGCAAAGACAATCTAATTTTAAAGAAAGTATAATGGAATATTTAGTAGCAGAAAATAAAGCTCTGGCTGATCAGGCAAGTATCTATGAATCTAAAATGTTTGATGAAGATGAAAAAATTAATAGGGCTTTAGGTATTAATTTAACTCGTGGACCTAAAGATTCATCTACACGCGGTCCTGAAGAGGTTTCTGGTACTGTTGCTAAAATAGTAAATGCAATTAGTATGGCTGAGAGCAGTGGGGGTAAAAATACAAATCACCCTCTTGTTAAAAAAGGTATTTACAAAGGTCAAAGAGCTATTGGTGAATATGCTATTATGCCCGGAAATGTATCACAATGGACAAAGCAAGCCCTTGGTTATGAAATGTCAGTAGAGGACTTTAAAGATAATCCTGACGCACAAGCTTATGTTACAGAATATAAAATAAATGAGTATTACAACAAGTACGGTACGGTTGAAGACGCTGCATCTGTTTGGTTTACAGGAAAACCTGTAAAAGAAGCTGGTAATGTTAGTGATGGATATACAACTGCACCTAAGTACTTACAAAAATTTATGGGTTTCTATAAAGGAAGATAAAAAATATGATGTACGATAGACCAATTCCGGGACAGTCTCTTACTACTGAACCTAAGAACGCTCCTTATGAAAACCCACCTGAAATTGTTGACGTTGATGAGGCTATTATGCATCATTTAGATCGTTTAAATAATGAAGATGCTGCTGATGATATCCTAGATTTTATTGAATTAGGGGTAGACGTTAAGACTTTGACTGAAGCTGTTATGCGTAGTGCTGTTATGCAAGGTGTCCATAGCATAGATATTAGTTTAATTATAGGCCCAGTATTACATGAGTTTATACGTGGTATTCCTTTAGCTGCTGGTATTGATTTTAAAGAAGGCTTTGACGACGAAGAAGAGTCAAAAGCAAAAATGTATTCTCGTAAAATGTCTTCCGCAAAGAAAACATTAGAAAGATTGGGGGCAGATAAAGCTCCCAAGCAAGAAGATAAAGAACCAGTAGTAGAAGATAAACCCACTGGTCTAATGGCAAGGAGAGCTTAAATGGCTATAAGTTTTGCAGGTCTACTAGAGGGCCAAAAGGGTTTAGCGGCGGAACAAGCTGCTGCTGCTAAGGCACAAGAAGACAAAGAGTGGCGGGAACTTATTCGTCAAGATAGCATTGATGCTAAAGAACAAGCTCAAGCTAATTTTATGCGTGGTATTAAAGACAAAAGATTTACTGTTCTTGCAGCCGCTGGTACAAAATATTTTAATGATCGTAAACCTACTGAGAAAATGACACAGGACTTAACCTTCCTTAACAATTTAGTAGGAGAAGTAGAGGGTGGCAGTAACTGGTTAGATAGCCTTGGCAACAACCCCGCTTTAATATCAAAAGCTGCTGATGCTGTAAGAATAGCTAAGGAAAAAAATAACTATCCTGTTATTGGTCAAGACTTAGTAGATAATTTTATAATTATTGGCGCAAGTAATGACCCAGACGCAGCACTACAAGAGTTTGCTAATACGGGTGATTTGTATCGTCAGTTTGCTGAAGGTGACATTCAAGATGATGAGTTTTACTTTGACTTTCTTGCAAGAGTTTCTACACCTGTTGCTGCTTCTACTAGCACGTATAAAATTATTGATCCAAAGAAACTGGGTATGGCACTTCCGGGTGGTGAAGATTATACAGCACAAAGTAAACTGTACGAAAAAGAAGTTAATAAAAGAATGACAAACAGGTTTCAAGAGCTTACTACTTTAGTTCAAAGTTTACCTGATAACACTCCAGAACGGAGAGCAGCAGACGCCGAGCTTGTTAAAGTGACAAATGCACAAAATGGATCGCAAAATAATAATGATACCCTTAGAGATCAATTGTTTGGCGATAGCGCTTGGGACTACTTAGCAGAAACATATAAGAGCAATCCTCAAATGTTTGGTAACGGAGCTTTCGCAAGACCGGGAGGCCCAGCGCCTGTTGAAACTCCTACAGTACGTGAACCTCAAATTGGAGAGAGAACAGATCAACCGGGATCAGATGGTAAATATCGTATTTGGGATGGAAATGCTTGGGTTCCAGAAGATGAGTTTCAACAATGAGTAGTGCATTAGATAGTCTTCCAGAAGGCTTTACTTTTGGAGGTAGGTCTTCCTCACAAGTTGAGCCAGAAGAAATTGCAACACCTAGCAGTGCATTAGATAGTCTTCCAGAAGGCTTTACTTTTGGAGGTAGGTCTTCCTCACAACAACCTGCACCTCAAGAACAAACTCAAGATACTGTACCTCTACCTGCTACTGTTGATACTCTTGAAAAAGGTACCTACACTGAAACTGATTTAAAAGATGATAAGTATTACGGTATCGTGTCTGAGTACATGAAGAACCGTTACAACATTGAAGAATCCGATGACTACAATAGAGAAGAAATAACCACCATGTTTATGAATAACATGCGGGGTTTTGCTGGTGGTAATACTGTACGTGCAATCTCTGAGGTTGCTTATCTTAACGGTCTTAGTGAAGAAAAACTATCTAAAGTGGGAGAAGCATATACTCTGTTTGAGGGTATGGCTAATCTATACAGTGATGAAACTAGCTTTAGTGAAGCTGCTGGGGGTACGTGGGACTACGTTCGTTCTGCTTTAGCTGATCCAGTAAACTTAGTAAGTCTAGGTGTAGGTAAAGTTTTTGCTAGTGCTGGGACTAAGGTTGCTATTAAGTCTGCACAGGGACTAGCTAAGGCAGCTATGAAGCGTGAGCTAGCAAGGGGAGCTACAAAGGAAGCTGCAGAAGAAGCAGGAAAAGCTATTTTTAGGAAACAAGCGGAGCGTCTTAGTCGTAAGTCTTCACTTGAGCTTGCTAGAAAACAAGGTAAAAAGTCTGCCATAAAAGAAGTAGTGGGTTCAGTGGGAGTAGACATTGTACAGGCAGCAGGTACGGCCTACGCCTATGAGAAGTCAATGGTACGTACTGATGTGCAAGATGAAATAAGTCTTCATTCTGTAGGTTTAGCTGCAGTAGGTACAATGATTCTTGGTGGTACAGTTGGTGCGCTTACTGTAGCAAGGTCTGCTAAGTCTGGGGGTTTAGAAACATTAGGCACTGAAGCCCTATCTTTACCCAGTGGTGTTAATCCAAACCTACAGCCCTTGGAAAGTATGACCGACATGTTTGGTTTTAATTTCTTTGAGGGTGAAAAAGTTATTAAAAATATGACCCAGAGAAACCCTGAGACTGGAATGGACGAAGCTATAGAAGGTACTGTAGTAGGTTTCAAGAAGGGTCAAGTGTTAGTGCAGCTACCAGATGGTAACACACAGTTACTGAGAAGGGCTGACCTACGCCTTGCTGATAATACTATTACTGGTGGTAATGAGGGAGCAATAGGGGGTCGTAATGGCTGGGAAGCTGCTGTGTCACGTGGGTATGCTGTAGAGCTTATCAATAAACAAAGAAAAAATAACGAACTTGCTCTTTCTGATCCTAATTTTGTTGGGCCACCAGTCTCTCCTAAACCTAAAAGTTTAAACGAACTAGATCAAGATTTCTTTAAGACCTTACTATTGGGTAATAAAGAGTTGAGGGTTAGAGGTATTGTTGAGGCAATGGCAGAGCAGGGTTACATCTTTCAGAAAAGAAATAAAGATGACACCATCACTAGGTTTGTAACTGATGCTCTTAGAAGCACTGGTGCAGATTCCACTGCTCATCGTAACGTACTTACAAAGTTTATGGAAGACTTTACTAAAGCTACAGGAATTACTAAAGTAAATTTAGGTGTTATTGGTAAAGGAAATGTAGATAAACTAGAAGATCTTAACATAGATAACTTCGCTGACTATCTTAGCTTTAGAACAAGTGATGCGGCTAAGACACTTAACAACTGGTCACAGGCTCAAGAAGCATTAAGGGTGACAGAACTTAAACTAGACAATACAACTTATGATGATTGGTTGAGAGCTGCTGTTTTACAGGAATCACCTGATGAAGTGCCGCTAAATGCTCTTGGTAAGTTTTTAGACAAGTACGTAAATGAGGGAATAAAGGCAAATCAAAACAGGGTTATTAGGCTTCTTGTTTCTAACCCTTCTACTTCTGCATTAAACTTAGTTGGTTGGGGTGCGGCTACTGGAATTAACTCTGTTGCTGACATTGGGGTAGGAATCGTACAACTAAATATTGCTGCTACATACAAAATATTTGGTAAAAATGAAAAGGCGTCAGAACAACTACGTCAAGCAAGTTCTTTGTTTATGGCTAATAAACAGAGGTTAAGAAACTTAGTAGACTCTGAGATGACTTACGATGCCTTCAAAGCGTTAGGAAATAAAAACCCACAACTAATGAAAGACTTAACTGAAACTCTCAGTGGTGGTGTAGATGCTGGTAAAATGTCTAGTTTTGACCCAAAGAAAACAATAGCAGGTCAAGGTGCGGATAAGTTTATTGATACTGTACAAACATTAACTTTTGTTAAGGCTCAAGATGCATTTACAAAATCTCAAGAGTTTACATACCAACTGGACAAAAGGCTCCGTAAAGATTTCAACAAGAGTTGGAGTGAGTTTTTCTCTGATGAAAATGCTGATGTAGCTATGAAAACATTTAAGTTTAAACAAGCAATAGCAGACGCAGTTGTAGAGACACAAGCTGCTACTTTCTCTAAATCTTTTGCTGACACAGGTGCATTTCCAAAGTTTATTGAAGAGATGCGTAACATACCCGGTGTAGGTTTAATTGTACCCTTTGGTCGCTTCTTTAATAATACCCTTAACTTTATCGTTGAAGGGACGGGTGTAGCCATGCCTTTAAAGCTTGCAACAGGCAGGTATAAAACAAAATCACAAAAAGAACTTGCAATGAAAGCTGGTATTGGTTGGGGTATAGCGTTGACTTATGCTGATCAAGAAAAGTTTAATAGGGAGCAAGGATTAAATTGGGATCAATACAGAGATAGAAATGGTGCAGTAATAACAGTTAAGTATGACTTCCCTATTTCACACCTTAAAGCTGGGGCTGCTATGTTATCTTATGTACTTAATGACCAAAAAATTCCACCAGACATGTTAAAAGATATGAGTGACCAGTTGGGATTTGGTTCTATTACACGCCAATTAAATCAAACAGTAGATGGTTTGGGTAGTACTTTATCTCTAGCTGTAACAGGAGATGAGGCAGCAATAAAAGAACTTAAGAAGGTTTCTGGTAAAATGTTGAGTCAAGTAGTTTCTGGTGTGACTAGAGCTGTAGACCCCATCAATCAAGTAGTAGGTTTAGCTAGGGGTGAAGATGGTATTTCTATAGACAGGAGACAGAACGGACGAGTATTAAATGATAGTCTTCGTTACATGGATCAAATTATTGGTGCTGTTAAAGGCGACTTAGCCCCTCAAAGATTTAATGCAGCCACGGGTAAGAAAGATCAAGATGCAACTAAACTTGTAGGTGTTCGTGAGGTTAAAGTAACTGACACAGCGAAGATGATGAACATGATTGGCAAACCTTCGTTTAAAGCTGATGTATCTATAAATACTGCTGGCTCTGCCGAAGGTAGCAATAGATACGCTGAAGTGTTTCACAGCTTTGTGGAGTATAGGGCTGGTAAACTTATTAGAAGTGACCTTATGAACGACGACAAGTATTCTCTAACAGATAGACAGAATCAGGTTGAAACGGTACTAAAAGAGGCAAAAGGATTAACTGAAGCCTTTATGGAGTTAGGTGCTGTTCAATCTAATGACAGGATTTTGTTTAAGATGTTGAAGTTAGTAGGAAAAGCTAACAGCGTTAAAACTTTAGATAAGGTAGTAAAAGAGATGGGCGTATACGATTCCTTCTCAGACCTTGCAGATGTTGAATCTGAGTCTGAGGTTCTTGATCAACTTGTTTTAATTGGTGCCTACTTAGATGGCGAAAAATACAGGCAGAAGATACTACCTAGACCCTACTAATCTTCCTCCTCTAACATAAAGTCTGCCCACTCATATGATGACCTTTTTACCTCAGTCATATTTAAAGCCCCTCTACTACTTGAAAGTATTCCAGCAAGAGCTTGTCCTGCTAGATACCTTCGGGAAGTGAGGGGCTTAAGTGTTCTAGGTGTACGTTTTTTGTTAGCGTATTTCTTGGCTTCTTCGGCTAAGTTTTTTTGACTCAATGTTCTTTACCTTATCTAAATTAAGGAAGTAGGCTTTGTTAAAACCATACTCCCAATCTCTATTATCTTTAGAGTTTTTACGGTAAGGATTAGAAATATTACCTACCGTAAAGTCACGTCTACCTCGTTCGTATGGCTTCACTTATGTACCTCTTTCATAGCTTCTCTCATTCTCTGCATGTACCAGTCAGCCTTATCCATATCTTCCACAGGATTTTGTTTGTACCTGTGACGGTGTTGATATTTAATCATGTTGCCATGACAGTATGCGATAAAACCTTCAATACCTAGTACCTGTCTAATGTAATCAATACATTCTATTTCTCCTGTGTTGTAGTGTAAGGGTTTACTTACAGGATTAAAGTTATCTTTTGGTAAAGTCCACTTAGTCATGTTACTTCCTTGTTTAGTTTCAACGCAACTATATCATATGTGGATTTGTTTGTCAATGTCTATACACCCTTATCCACATTAAAGGGAAATGAAGTACATTTACTCATTGCCTCTGCACTTTCATTTGGTCTTGAATTGTATAGCCTTATCATATCCGCTTCTCTCCATTTTTGACAGGATTCTTCGGTTGTAAAAGCAGTGTTTGGCGAGAATACTATAAAAGTTTTTTCACTTGTTGTTGGTTCTATCATCATCATTACTACTGTATAAACCCATATCATATTACTTCTCCTTTTGTTTTTGTATATGATCTTCCAGATAAATTTTAGCTTTTGTTACTCTTTCAAGGCTATCTTTAAATGCACCTAATCCTGTATTACAGTTAAAGCAAACCCAAGCTCTGAAGGTTTCAGTATCATGGCAGTGATCTAACACCCAAGACTGCAGCATTTTTTGACCTGTCCTGCTTAACTCTTTTATATCTCTATTACAGATAGGGCAACAATAATTATCATCAGGATAGCAGTGTAAAGTTTTTAAGTGTCTTATCAAACCTGATTGATTTCTTTTACAAGTTCTACATTTTCTTTTTATCTCTCCTGCTGCTAACTGTTCAAAGTTATCAACTGGTTGGACTATACCACAGTTGTTACATTCTAAGCCCTCTTCACAAGGAGAAGGACTTAGTTTTTCAAAGAGTTCAAGTTGCATTAAGTAATGTCTACCATTTCACAAACATCACCAGTACATGCCATTGTTTGCATACCGCTAGTGTTATCTTCCTGTTCGTATTCAGCCAACTTAGACCAGTCAATACCCTTGGGCATAACAGAAAGAAGATTACGATAAGCTGTAACATCTACATCCTGATACGGTGCCTGTTGATATGTGTGTTCATTAAAGGGTAGGAAGGAGACACCTGACATTTCATCAAAGTGTTTATACACAAATGCTCCTACTTCAAACCATTCATCAGACTTAACGTTGATCGTTACACTAGGCTTATGTTCACACCAGTTACGTTGATACATCAACCACATTTCTAGTTGCTCTAGTGCTGTCATATCAGCAGTACACACAGCTCCTTCTGGTGCTTGCATGGGAAAACTAAACACAGTAGTAGCATCAGGCTTCATAACATCAGGTTCACTAGGGATACCTGAGTCAATCATAAACTGAGTCAATGGGTCTTTATTATCTCCACGCACAGTACGGATATAATAGGGAGAGTGACGAGCATGAATGCCAGAAGATGAGTCAACCAGTTGGGAAACTGTTCCACTGGGCTTGACACAAGTAATAGCAGTGCTATGAGGGATACCAAGACGGTCAGCCCACTCAGCGTTAGTAGAAATAGCCACATTTTTAAGCTCCTCCAACGTACTAGCTAGACCTTTATTGTCTAGGGTCATCAGCTTGTTATCCATTATCCCCGTGAGTGACACACCGAGCAATCTTTCTGCCGCTGTGTTGGTGTTCCACACCTTACGCAAGTATGGAAAGTGGGTGTAGGTGGATTGAATGGTTCCAAGTATAGTTGCAATGCGGACTTTTCTTCCAAGGTCTTCAAAACTATCCGTAGCACGGACAACAACTTCCGTAAGATTACAGAACTGATTCGGCCTAAGAATGATTTCTGAACATGGGTTGGTTCCGAACTCATAGCAAGACTCCCTACGGCCATTTTTTGCAGCTTGTTTAATTGATGCTTCTCTGTTGAATATTCCTCGTTCTCCACTACCACTCTCCATAAGGGCTGTCCATTCACGCATGAATGACATACTATCAGGTTTATCTGTGTATGCTACAGAATTATTAGCCAAGGCTCTATGCCCCGCATTCTCCCACCAGTTACCTGACTTAGCATGACGCATACGGTCATCAGAAAGGTTAGACAAACTGATCATAGCACTACGGCGTACACCACCTACCACTACTACCTCACCGATCTTGCACATCAGGTCATGACATTCTATACTAGATAGCCTACGCCCCTGTGCTTGTTTGAAAGTAGTAACAGCAAAGTTAAACAGATCAACCAACGGAGCAGGACCAGATGCTCTGCCACCAAACGTCTTAAGTTTAGCACCAGCAGGTCTTACTTTAGACACATCCCATTTAGGGATTTCACCAGCCCATAGGAGTGCCAAAACTTGTCTCAGCCCTTTAGCCCATCCTTCCTTGCTGTCCTTGATGACAACACACGTTTCGCTTTGGAAAAGAGTAGGAACATCAGGGAGTTTAGTAATGAACTGACGCTCAACACTGAAACCAACCCCCGTCCCGCAAAGGAGGATGAACATAGCCTCATCAAAAGACTTAGGATCATCTACGGGTAAGTAGGAGCAGTTATACATACAGGTATTGTCACGTGAGGAAGCCTTACCTGCTGTCATGAGTGACCTCATACTGGGCATGACCTCAAGTGATAGTAGGTGATGCCTAATACCTTCAACTTCTGACTGGTTCTCTAACCCTGTAAGAGAGTCATCTAAGGTAGTACCTCCACTGCATTCAGGCAGTAATGGCTTTACAATATTATCTATATAACGTTCTACTGTTTCTCCCCATGTTTCACGGCGTCCTTCATCTTCAAGCCATCGTGCATAACGACTGGTTGCAATAAAAGTCTGATAGTCTGTTGGTAGGTAGTTGTTATTCATCTGTCTTCGCCCATTCTCATACGAAATATTTCTCTTCTTCCAGTCTTACCTAAGTTTGCTTCAAAGATAGTCTTAGCTTTCTCAAGTAGGATACAAGCAAACAGCAAGGTTTCTTCCCTGCTGTCGCACATCATAATCTGTTGGTCAATAGGCTTTATCAACTCATTGGCACGTATTTGTATCTTACTCTTTTTACCTCTCATCTCCACTCCCTTTTAAAGTTCCTCTAGATTCTCGTCCGTCTAGCTTAACCATGTTTTGTGTAATAACAGATGCTAAGTTAAAGTTGTAGTAGTTGGCTAGTGCCGTAGTATAGAACAGAACATCACCCAACTCACCAAGGATAGCTTCAGGTGTTACTTTTGTTTTGTCACGGATACGTTTCTTAATCTTACCCGCTACTTCTCCCGCCTCTTCACAAAGGCCAAGAACATTTTCATTTAGTCTGTCCTGTGGGTCTGTAATGATCTTACGTTCTACCCACTCACTATAGCCTTGGAAGGCTTTCATATCTTCTTCAGTTATCATCTTTTACTTCCTCAACCAGAGATTTTTTTAGTTTGTTTAGCAGTAAATCAGCAATAAGATTTAAGCTATACAGTTGATACTCAAGATTAGTTTTAACATTGTTGTTTTTTACCAATTCAGCTAAAACTTTATTTTGATCTTCGGTAAAGTTTTCGGTATCGTATTCTACGTCATTTAGAGTTACTTTAGTCATTTAGTGTTACCTCACAGTTTGTTATTTCTACATCGTCTATATCGTGCATAATATTATACATCAGTTCTTTTATCACAAGGGGGCTAGAAGGATTATCCACCTCTAAAAAATTAGCGGTGTGGTCTACTTCTATGTTTAAGATTATTTCATATTTCATTGTCATAATCCCCTAGTTATACTCAACTACACACATTTGTCAACCTCAATCATCATAAACTCCTTGGGGGTATTCACCCTCAAGCTCAAGAGGTTCTATGTTTTTATCAAAGTATTTCCTCCACTCGTACGCTCCATCCAAAGAGTCAAACCAAAAGTTGTGTTCATCTATTTTTTTGTCCACTTCTACTTTACACACCAATAGATACGCAAAGTCTTCTGGTAATTCATCTCTCTCAGGCATATCTTCGCGGGATATTGGCCCTTCAATAATACCCCACACCTTAACTGCACTACTCACTATCTTTACCTTTCCAGTTTTTTAACAATTCCATATAGTGATCCATACCAACAACAACAAGCCAAGGCTTTCTGTCTGATCTATAGAACACTACAGGCTCTCCTTTAGCATGGTTAGAGGCTTGCTCCAAGTACCCATACACAGTTTTTAGTCCTTCTTTTCTTCTTTTTACCTCAATAGAAAGAGGTATCTTTTTTCTAGCAGCAGGACTTAATTGTATATCTTCACCTGTATCACCCATAGTTGTGGACTTGATATCATCAGGCTCAAACTCTGAAAAGGTTTCAAGTAGTTTGTCTCTTACTTCTTGTTGACCTGTACGACCCTTAGCTTTAGCTGCACTTGTCTTAGGCACTTGGTGGCTCCCATATTTGACCTACTTCTCTTCTTAGCCATAGGAGCCTAGCATTCTCAATGACACGCTTTTTGTCACCATCGTATGCATCAACGCAAGCATCCCACAATTCAATCTCAGTGTTGCAATTAAGTAACAACTTCTTTGCTTTTACTGGCCCACACTTGTACAGGCCAATAATATTGTCAGCGGAGTCACCAGTAAGTATCTGAGTGTAGAAGAACTTAAGTCCTTGAAATTCTCCTACGACAGAAAACAGCCTCTTACTCAGATTATAGTGGTAGCAAGGTATCTGTAGCATGTCCTTATCAATACTAGCAACAAGGGCGTTCTTGCCATAGCTAGTGGCTTCTATTGCTATCAGATCGTCTGCTTCCTCCTCACTGCTAACGATTGCACCGTACTTGTTGCACATATGCTCTCTGATAGCAGGTAGATGTATTGGTTTAGCCGAGTCCTTACGGTTGCCTTTATATGTAGCTGTCTTTGCTATATCAAATCTGAAGTTCCCTTTACCTGTAAGGAAGACTTGATGGTTGCCTTCCGTGAAGTATTCAGAGTCATCTAAGGCTGTAGAGACCAAGCTATCTGTCTTCAACAAGGCTTCTTCAACAGTAAGATCGTTAGAGGAAAACCCCGCACGATAGGCTATGATATCACCATCAATTAGGGTTTTCCAATTCTGTTTCATTAGAAGGGAATCTCGTCTTCTAATACCTTGTTAGCTGCTTTGACAGGGGGAGGGCTACCCACAGACTCGTAGACAGGCACACCAGAACTACCAGTGTGTTCTACAAGTTCATGGACATCAATCCGATCCAGTCGGCTACCTACAGTCCCGTACTTAGTGTCATAGACTGATAGGTACACATCAGCAATAGTACCATTGCCTAGCTCACCATCCTCAAAGTTCCAAAGCTTATTACTTCCAGCCTTGTAGATTTCTGGTGCGCCACTACTAAAGTCAAAGCCGCTGTTGAATTTACGGTCAACTTTAGTCACCATCCCACGCCCCTCTGAGTCAGGTTTGAATGTACGAGGGAACCCAGTAGCTTTTAGAAGCTCCATGTTCTTGTCATCAAGGATGATGTTGACAGTGCAAGCACCATCATACTGCTCGTAGGTTCCCGGAACTGAGTCCGTAGCTTTGTAACCTACCTTGTCACGATTCTCTTTGAACACTTTTGCCCACTCAAGAACCGCTCTTAATTTAACTCCACGTTGTGCCATCTTTGGCCTCCTTTAATGTATGTCGGCATAGGTTGCGCCGTACTGCACATCTATACCAAGGTCTACGTTCAGTTGCAAGTGCTTATTTAACATTTTTATCGCATCTTGCAAAGTTTCTGTGTGTAGTGCTTCATCTCCTTTTTTTACTACATTGATTGTCTCGTCATGAAACTGTCCAATCAGGTTGGGTCTTTCTGATCTATAGTTATAGACCCACCTGTCAAAACAGTATGCTCCTGTACTCTGGTTAAGAGTAGAGAATACATCCTTCTTAAAGCGTAACGTATGCCAGAACTTGCTGACAGGGTTTTGTACCCACATCTGACCACCAATATTTCTAACTGGTTGATCGTCTACAAATTCTGTTACTGCTTTGTTTCGTTCCCAATAAGCCGTAAGCAAACTTCCAGCTTGTCCCACTGACATACCAGTTTCTCTGGAAAGTTTAGCTGCTCCTACGCCATAAGTAGCAGAGTAATTAACCACCTTATAATTCTTACGCAGTGTCTTTAAACTCTTCTCCCCACTGTTATGCATATCTATTTGTTTCTGAGTAATGGCCCCAGAATGTAACGCCAGATCAAGGTGAGGGTCAAAACCATCTTTACTCATTTCTTTAACATAGTCGGGGTCATAGGGCTGCATGTAGTGTCGCTTAGTGGTATCTTCAAGTGAGGTCATATCAGCACCACAAAGAGTGTGATCATCATCAGGTGCAAGTAAACAGCCTCTTACTTCCTTCCCCCAAGGCTTATCAACTCCTGGGAGATTAACCAATGGCTTGCTGTGTTTGAAGCGTAGGGTGTTAGTGAGACCTGCTATTTCTGCCTTAACAAAGCCGCCAACCTGACACTCCAAGAAACCCTTGAAGATAGCAAGTCTGTGTTGAATTACAGTAAGGCCGTCAAGTACAGCTACCGCTTTATCCTGTTCCACAAGTAGTTGTACAGAGCGAGTAAGCTCACCATCTTTACGCACTTGAGGTATTCTTCTTTCTGATCCATCTTCTTCTTTTACGTACTTGTGTGTGCAGGGTTCCCACCCCATAGAATACAGCCAGTCTTTGACTTGATCAGATGACTTAGGATTAGCGGGTTCAACACCTTTTACTACCTTCAACTCACCTTCATAGCCACTAGGCATACCATACTCTTCAAGCAAAGCATCCCACCTCTTACCATAGGCTGAACGTGTACCATCTTCTTTGTCACACTTCTTAGGCTTAGTTGCCACCTTGTACAGCTTGTTCATAGGCATAACATCAACAAGCTCCGCTATCTTCTGGTCTTGCTGTGCTGTCAGGTCTGCTACACACTTCTCAGCTAGATCAACATCAAGTCTCCACCCCTGCTGTTCTGCTTCTGCGGCACACTGCATTTTATATGTCAGATATTGCAGGTACTTATTTAGAAGGAGTTTGTCTTGTTCGTACACTCTTCTAAACTTAAAGATTAAGTCCTGCCATAAGTGATAGTTGATCTTAACATCCTCTTCACATCTATGGGCATACTCCTCCTGAGTCAGACCCTTCCAGTCCTCAATCACAGGCTTTGGTATTCCAAAGTCCTCACCAAAACTTGCAAGTCCATGTTTGGGTCTGTCAGTGTTCATCACCCAAGACATAGGAAGGGTATCGTAGTAGGAGCAGTTAAGCTCTATACCTAACAACCTTTCAAGTACAGGGACGTCATACCTAATGATATTATGCCCAGTTATATGGCTCTGTTTAGACAGTAAGCTACGCATATCATCATAGTCAAACAATGTCTTTACATCCAAGGTGTCTGGATAGGTGTAGGAGAGGCAGTGTATCTTTGTGGGATTTAAACCATTAGTCTCTATATCAAATATTATCATGTACCCTCCGTCAATATGGTTGTTTCAGGATCGTAATAGACTGACCCTGCATGACCTAACTTAGCAAACGGTCTATTTTTGTCAAGGATAAAGTTAGTAGTATTCTGTAATACTTCATCATCAGTCTCAGTGTCACGGTCTATCTTGATACAGATGATTGCTTCCTCTTCCAAAGATGCAGCATACTTGGTACGACCATCATCATTGACCTGAGAGATAAAGATCACCCCAATGTTCAACTCCTTGGCAAGTTGTGCTGCACGTGAGCCTAGTGTAGTAAGCGTACTGGTAGCACCATCAACCCCTGTGTTAGACAGGTATGCAAGGCGCTGTACGTGGTCTATAAAGATGTAACCAGCTCCATACACAGTAGCAGCAAGACGAATGTACTCTAGTAGCTTGAGGGGGTCATCATGTGACCTCATCTCAAACACAATGGTACGCTCACCCTTGGTTGCTACCTTAGCTGCTTCTACTACTTTATCCTCAGAGATACCATTCTCAGCAGCATCATCCTTTGTACGAACGTTTAACCCTAGATGATAGGTAGCCATAGCACGATAGGTAGTAGACTTCATCTCTTCCATATGCAGTAAGGCAATGCGTACATCAGGTGTCTTTAATAGACCTGTCTCAAAGTAACGGATCACCTCAGTCTTACCTGTACCACGTGGTGCTTTGATGAATGTAATCCCACCCTTTACCAAGCCCCTAGTCTTATCATCAAGACCTGTGTGACCTGTGGGTACGTACTCGTAGGGGTTCTCATTACGGATTGCTGCTTCTACCTCTTCATCAGAGCAGAAGAAGTTATCAGGTGAGTACCGTTGTGGCTTTAGTGCAGCCCACTTAAGATCATCCGTGTCACCACTGGTTAAGAAATCATTGGCATCCTTATGCTTTGACATAGGAACATACCAGAACTTATCAGCCAATGCCTCATACAGTTTATCAGCAGCACGTCTACCTGCATCATCCAACTCACCCGCATACACCACTTCCTTGAAGGAGTTTAGGTAGGCATGGTTAGCCTTAATAAACTTCTCTCCTATGGATGCGCTGGGCAGGGACTTGACAGGATACTTCTGCCCAAGGACTTGGTAAAGAGAAGCAGCATCAAACTCCCCCTCAGTGATGTATATACGTGTAGCAGAACCAGCATTAAAATCAGGGCCAAACAACTTAGCCATGCCTAGTCCTCTGTCCTTCACCCACGAATTAGACTTGTCATTATAGTCACGATACTTGACTGTGTGAGGATACTTGTAGGCGTATCGTACTGGTACGCCACCCTCACCTGTCTGTATCTGTATACCGTACAGTTGACAGATGCTCTCGTCCAAACCACGTATATCTTTGTAAGTAACACCTGTTACTGGTATATCCATAGGTTTAACCCTTTCTACTACTGGATAGTCTTCTTTCGCCCAATCAAACACTTTCTTTCCTCTCTTTGCGGGATATGACTCCCCACAGCTATGACAAAACCCATAGCCGCCATCATTCCAATTAAATGCATCACTTGATCCACAGGCTTCAAACGGACACGCTAGATGTGGGTTGTCTGTCATCTGATTCTATACCTTTCCGTATTAAGTGGACAAAACCTACATTGAATATAGCAGCATATGTTTCAGGATCAAGCTCTAATTGCAACGTAGCGCTACCATCTTCATGATCTTCTATATCTGTGATCTTGATTGGTTTATTAATATATTCACTCATCTTTTATCCCCTTAATGACTCTACTGATACTGGAAATAAGTTAATCATTTCACTCAGTATATATTCTGCAACTAACCTAGTCTCGTACTGAGTGTCCAGCTTACATCTTAGATTGCACATATCCATGAAGGCGTCAAGACTACCTGACCAATACCATTCAGTCATGGTGCTTTGTGGCAACACCATACGTGCTTGTTCTGGGCATACTCCTGCATTAAGAAGACCATGGTAACAATATAAAGCATCTTCATAAGCAAGGCTAGGCATTGGGGTCCAACCATCATCAGAAACGTTCTCTGTCCAATACTTGTCTATATCCACTATACCAGCACTACCCTGCTTCTTATCATCAGCCCTACCTCGCCATTGATCAGGCATAAAGAACTCAGGGTCATCATCCACATACCTGCGACTAATCTCATTCCACCGTAGGAACTTGTGCTTGACCAACTGCCTAGCTACAAAGATAGGAGCCTTGACATGAAAGGATGCAAAGGCATGACCAAAGGGTGACATATGTTTATGCTTGGCTAAATACTTTATTAGTTTAGCATCCTTGTCTTTTAGTTTAGGTGGACCCCACTGATCACTCATATCCATTTCACTAACCTTACCAAAGGATACACGTGCTGCATTGACTACAGACAGGTCACTACCCATGTGGTCTATGTATGTTACTTTAATCATATACTTCTCTCCTTTATGATGTAGGGGTCATAAACATTACCTATGATCTGAGGGTCATATGTCATCCTGTTCTCCCAACCAGATTTTAATTTCATTAGGATCATACATATCCCAAAAGGGAGTATCTTGTAACTCCCCATCTACCATGTATTGAATCGGTGCCTCATCCCCTAGCTCTGGATGTTCATATAAAGGAACTCCACCAATGACACCTATTTGATCTAGTATTTTCATACTCCTGTTCCCATCCAAAGTTTTAACTCAGCCTTAGCTTTAAGCAACTCACCCTGAAGCTCTACCTTACGCATCTCAAGGGTTTTAGCTTGTGTCTCCCAGTAGGCCACATCACGTTTGAGTGCGCCTATCTCTTTTAAAAGTTCCTCTCTAGCTTTCATCCTTATCTCCTTTGTGTTTCTGTTTACGGATAGAAGGCTTCTTCTTATCAGGAATAACCTTCTGCCCATATTTAGGTTGGCGTAAATCCTTAGCCATAGGATTAGGCTTCCTCATGTCATACTAAAAATAAACAAGGCGAAAAGAATCGCCTCTAATACTAGGTTATCTGTCAGCATAGTCTTAACCTCAACTTTCCTTTGATACGGTTGGCTTTCTTTTCTTCTGCCCGTCTAATAGACCTTGCAGATAGACTTTTAGATTTACATAACTTATGCCACCCTGATTTTTTTGCAATAGTTCTTGATATTGAAGAGGTCTTAATATGGTGTGGGCTGATAGTCATCTTTTTCTCCTATTAAGAGCTGCGGTTGCAGTCTCCAAGTTATGTTTGTTGTAGGGATTTAAACTTGCTACATTTTTATGTCCTGTAGCTGACATGATCTGTAAGCTGTCAGCTCCTCCTTTTATCATCTCAACAATAGCAGTCTTCCGTAAGTCACCAGCCTTAAGCTCGTCAGGCAACCCTGCAGCCTCCTTAACTTGGTTGACTAGGATACCTACCTGACCACACGTGTATGGCCTGTACGCCCTGTCCTGCTTCCTGTAGTGGGGTACTACGTATGGTTGGAAGCCCCAATGAAGCTGCTGCTCTGTTAGCATCTCATTCATCTGCTCGTCAATAGGTAATTCTACCTCTGCCCCACGCTTAGTCTGTTTGATGGTTGTTACCCCACCCTCCAAGTCTATGTTGTCCCACTCCAAGTTGCGTATGTCCACAGGTCTTTGACCCCATTCATATGCAAGCATAACAAGCAGACCTATGTTTCTCCACTTGAAATCAGAGAAAGCAGTATCAAGGAATGATACGACCTGATTGTTAGTCCACACCACTGATCTTGTTTCTGTAGTCCTCTTGTGAACCTTAGACATTGGGTTACGGTCTAACAGATCAAGCCCCACGCACATATTGATTAGCATGGAAAAGATGCGGGACATTTCATTGGCATGACTGACACTAACATCTTCAGCCCAATCATTGTACATAGTGTCGCACATCTGAGGAGTAAGTCTGTCTAACTTTACTCCCCCAATCCTCTTTGCCCCTACGTATCCAGAACACAATCTAAGTAGGCAATAGTGGTACGTCCTGTGTGTGTTACGTGATAGTTCTCGGAACCTTGGGGTGTTAAAGTAGTAGGTAACTACTTCTTCTATCGTAGAGGTGGAATGTAAGCCTACCCCTACTTTTCTACTTTTTCTTGGTCTCATGTAATCCTCACTACTATAAGTATTACTTAAAGTTTTTACTTACTACGTCTACTTCAAAGTAGTAGTATTTAGGATACTTAAAGTAATTATACACCTTCTATTCCCTATAGAAAGGGCTGTCAAGGGGGTATTTCAATCTTTTTTCATAGCAGTTATGAAAGGTTTGTTAGTATCAGACTTTAACCCAAGATACACTAGGTAGGTTTCATGTACAGGTTTCCCATCCTTATCGGTGAAGTTACCTGATCTGTAGGGGTTGTAGCTGACAGAAGTTGATTTATACTCAGTGGTAGTAACACCATCTACCCAAGGTTCATGTATTACTCCTCTGACAAAAGCATGGACATTCTTTCTGCCCTCCTTCAACACCCTTTTTCTACCTGCCTTTTGCACTACAAACTTTACACCCTCAAGCATAATAGATTTGGTGTAATCAACCACCTTACCTTTATGTCTAACAGAGAAGACTTTTTTGTGGAAGTTAAAATACACATCTACTTTCATTACATTACCCTTTCATATTCCATCATGTGTTTTAGTCGTTTATTCATCTTATGCCTAATCTCCCCAACAGTAGCAGATTTAAGAGACTTGTCAGGCAACTCATCACCCATACCTGATATTTTAAACACAACACCAGTAACAGTATTACGCACCCTAAATACTTTGTATTTGTTGGTTGTCACCCTTTGGGTATTCTTTCCCACAGCACCAGAAGTAGACCTCCTACCCTCCTTATTTCCTATGAGGGTTCTCTTTCTCCCACGAACAGAACAAGGGCTACACCCCAACTTCTCCCCGATCTGAACACCTGTCAGACCGAGGTTGTAAAGGCGTAGCATCTCTGCTGTGTTTTTGTCATTCCATTTCATATTGCTATCTCCTATAAAGCGTTAGCGTGTTTGACAGTATAGTTGCTCTCGCTGATGCCCATCTCGTCAAGCAGGGTGTCATACCTGTAACCATAGGAGTGCAGCAACTTAGCAACAGCCTGTGGGTTCTCTGCTAGTACATCCTCAATACGTAGTAACTCTACGTTTTCTGAGAAGCCATCGTCATCGTCATAGTAGTCAAAGGCTGATCTGTACGTACTACCATTGTAGCCAGTAATGTCACCCCAACCACGTGCCCAGTCAACACCCCACAGGCACTCAGGCTCTGCGGTATGGTCACGCACAAACACCAGACGGGACCAGTCAGCCTTGATAAGACGCTCGGACAGCTCATTGGCATACCGCAAGTCCTGTGTCTCATTGGACGTATGCTGTCTGTAGTAACCCACACTGACATTGGTACACTCGGACACAACACTAGCATACTCGTTGCTGTCAGTGTATGAGCCACCATCGTCAGGCTGCAACTGAGGCATACCTAGGGCATCGGACAGGCTCTCAGCAAACTCATCAGACGCAGTACGGTAGGATGACTGATGCGTGATGATAGACTTGTCACCATACCGATCAAAGGATATGACAGCCTTGACCCCATCAAGCCACTGAGGTCTAGCCTTGACCAACGCCTGACTACCCAAGCAACCAATCTCTTCTGCTGAATGGACAACATACGTACCAACAACACCCGCCTCAATCATATTGAGCATGAGCCAGATACCAGTGGTACAGTCAGCACCCAAACAGGATGAGGTAGCAGGATCAGCAACAGAAGCCACGTCATTGATGACTAGGACATTCTGCATACCACCCTGCTTGTGTACTGTATCGTGGTGAGCAGTGAAACAGATAGGTGGATACTGACCAGTCTCATCACTGATAATCTTGATGTAATTGCCATGCACATCTGGATAACCAAACACAGGTTCCAAGAACCGCTGACAAAACAATCGTTGCGCCTCACAACCATCAGGCCGCATATACCGCAACATCTCTACTAAACTAAACATTATGCTACTTCTCCTTCTTTTTCTTTTACTACTGGATGATACAAACCTGTTTTTCCTAGTTGAACATAATCATCATCATCCTCTGCCTCATCCCTAGATACATGGGAATCATTGCCATCTGCATCTGTAACAGTCACAAGCTCTGAGAGTGGATATAGTTCAGTGTCCCAATCTGAGGTAAAGTATTCATCTATGTTATTAGGTGATATATACATATCCTCATACTCACAGAATGTAACGTCCTCCTCCCGCCACCAATCACCATCAGTACAGTACAAAGCATAGCCGTCTAGGTTACTGTCATGCACCATGTATGAATTAGAACCCCAACGAGTAACTCTATTAACTGAGGTCATGTTGTCATTGTGGTAGTAGCAGTCATCAACCTCACATTGTGAATGAGTATTGTGATAGCAACTCTCGCACATGGAGGTACTAGTACACTCGGAGTAGTACTGATCGTCCTCATGCATACTGTCACCACACTCCTCACAACAGTAATCATTACCCTCAAGAACACCACGGTATGAACCAGCATTGATACCACCACGCTGATCAATCTGCAGGTAGTCACTGTCCAACTCAGTGAGTCGTGTAGGCTCCACATCAAGATAGGGGGCGACATAACCACCATTGACATAGGGTATGTTGAGCATCTTAGCACCCTCCCAACCGCTATGCCTGAATACATCCCAACTATCATCTGCCCTAGTAGCCTCAATAGCCTTGCCCATAGTGGTCATAGCTTGTTCTGATAGACCATACAGAGGTCCAGCCCTAGGCTTGTCAGGGTCAGTAGTAAGAACAACACAACGCCCTGCTACCTTACCGTCAGGCTCCTCAACCCAATAGATAGTAAAGTCACCACTAGCATAAGCCTGAGCAGGATGATGAGGCAAAGTATCCTTGTGGTAGTTGTCATCTGAGTAGAGGTAGGAAGGACGTAAGCATGAGTTACCCAGAAACTTCCTATAGCAACCAGTGTCAGGGTTCTCGTTAGTACCCAACGCGCCACCATATGCTTTCTCAAAGTCAGCACGTGATTTACCAGACTTGAGGGTGAGGTCTTTGGACACCATCTCAGCACGAAATGCATCGCCCAATATCTCAATCTGAGCATCGCAGAAGTTGGGGAACATAGACTTGAACGCTCTGCCCACCTTCATAGCAACCCTACGGCTACCATCCACATCACGAACAGCATCAGCATGGTTCTTGAACAGGGATATCTTACCCTTGAACTCCTCAGAACGCTTTGGGTTGAAGTACCCCAACCTCTGACCAGTATTCATATACTGGCCTGAGTTGTTACAGATACCACGCGCCATATGCCAACCCGCAATCCAATTACGATCACGCACTTGATCCATAATGAACCGCTTTAGCTTACGGTCTGAGGTACATCCCGCATAGCCATAGTCATATTCAGCATCATAGCCCCATGTTTCTAGCATGGCATCACTCTCAAGTTTAGTGACTTTGAGGCCATAGCGTGTCTCTTGGCCTATATGCCACCAAGAGGTTACGTGAGCGTCATCACTAACAGGTATGATGACATTGCCACCAACAAGGTGGTCACCATCCTCACTTACAAGGGCACCATCTTCCTGTACATTTAGTTCCTGCCCCTCATAGCAGGACTCTATGCCCCCCAACTGGGAGACATAGTTATCGCAAATATCTTCTATCGTAATTTGGAATCTAGGCATCCTTAGCCCTCCTTAGTTTCTACTAGGCCAACAACCTGAGTAGAGGTTACGTTAACGGTCTGTACAGTATCACCTATCTGTACTACATCCTTTACAGCCTGTAGGTCAAGATAAAATTTGTTCCCCACAAGATAGCCAGTAACTTTATGGTCTGGGGTTGTATGGCTCGTCATAGTACTCATAGTAGGTGCATCATCAGTAGAAGTAGAATACTTATCAGTCAACGTCTTCTGACGGTCTACATGATACATAACCGCCTGTTGAGTAATACCCAAATCTCTAGCAATAGCAGAATGGCGAACCCCTGCATCTGCCATCGCAATCAACTTAACTCTGTTGAATGCAGTGAGTTTATTAGGGACCATCAGGTTAGTTTTTGTAGTGGTAGTCATATTGTAGCCCTCCTAGGCTTTAAAACCTATGCAACCCCATAGGCAGGGTAGTGCAAAAGCGCACCACAGGATACACTCACCATGCAAGTGTACCCTCTGGTATGTTTTAAGCAGGGGTATAGATAGGGAATAGAGACACTGCCCATACTAATAGCAGAAACAGTGTCATCCATATGAGGTTCTCAGTGAATACACCAAGAGCCTTCCAAAAGATCACCATAACTTCCTACAGGTGAGTAGCAGGGGAATAAAGGCAACAACTGCTGCTGCTACCCCTAATCCTAATCCTGAGACAATCACCATAGTGTCACAGTGAAGGTCTATGAAGGTCTCAACAACCCCCATAAATATTGAGTCCCACCAATAGAACGGGAACTCTGGTTGACTGCATTGTTCTAACATTATGTCACCTTTGCTTGTTGCCATATGCTTATCTTTTTACCATCAGCATATGCTTGAATTTGAAGGTTATGCACCTCCTCCCTAGTCATAAGACCTAGGTACACTACAGGGCCAGTCGCCCCGCATTTAAAACCCCTAACTAAATCAGGGTTGTTTGCTTGTTCTCTGGTCATATCAATAACTCGCATAGAAGTAGAAATCTATGCACTTCCTATCGGATAGGTCCATAGCATCCTTAAACTGTTCAAAAATAGGAGATATGATATCATCATAATACTCCCTATCCCCTGTCTGTTCCCATAGATGCAAGGAAAGTACAGGGTCTGCAAGGAACCGTGTCATCATATACAAGGCATGTGCATCCATAGTAATTGGTGTTGAACCATCCATGAAATCGTCTTCAGAGTCGCCACCAGCCCCAAACATACAAACAAGAGTTAGAATAGGGTCATTACCCCTCCACTCATATTCGGCCTCTAGGCGGCCCATGTCGCCCAAAGCGACCATACGCATATCCAAGCCCATGCTATATCCTCTCTAGCTTGACATTGAACCCATGACGCAAAGCATCCTCATAACACTCTACTGCATCGGCTTTTCTTGTTGTGGCCTTCCAACATATCACACGGTCTGCATCATAGAACACCACCTTCCATGTAGGGAGAGACACTTGCTCCCCATACAAGTCAGCAAAACTTTTCATCTACTACTCCTTCCTAAGTTTAGCCATAAAAAAACCCCCTGCATCTCTACAAGGGGTTCTTTTGATAACTTAACTTATGAGTAAGAACGCTGCATCCTGTCTTGTTCGTTCATAGCCCATGCAACATCCTTCTGGACGTTGATTACACTTGGGTCTTCATCCCATACACCCACCATCTGAGCGAGTTTGTCCCGCCCTTCTTTTTCTTTCTTCTCAAGACGGTCTGCCTCAATCTGAAAATATTCAAAGATAAACATATTTAGCCCTCCTAGGCATTAGCTGATGCTGATTACATCTGTAAACGGGTGAATACTCCCACCCGCTTAGGGTTATAATCAATTAGTCTAGGTCAATTACCCATTTATCCCCAATGAATTTCGCCACAAGAATAGTAGCGTACCACTCATCATCCATTACTGTAGCCTCTGGTCTCCCTGAGTGGTTAATATAAGTATCAATAACCCTAACAGTTTTGATACCTTTATAAACTCCCCACCCACTATTTATAATGGTCACTTCAATATTATTCACAGCCCATACTCCTCAAGCAAAGCAGCCAATTCGCCACGTTGAAATTCTTGAGCTAAAACGGGGGTCAAGTCGTCATAGTACGTCATAGTATATACTCCTTCTGAGTTGAGAAATTTAGTCCATAAAAAAACCCCCTGTATTTCTACAAGGGGTCTTCAGTAAAGGCTAAACTTGTGGGTGAATTAAGCGGCTTTTTTCATGTTAGAAACAAAAGCTAATTCTGGGAAATTCTTGACAATCTCAACTGCCAAATCTTCGCGGGTGATTAAACCTTCCTCAATCTTTTTCATAAGTTTGGCAAACTCTTTTGAGACCTCAATAGTTTTAGGGTCTTTTGCAGGTGCAAAGTATTTTTTCCAAGGTGTACCACGAAAAGAACAACCACACTCAACCAAACGGTGCATTTCATCCAATGCGTCCTGATTTAATTCGCAACCAGAAATTTTAACTTTGATTGCCTCGTTAGGGTCTTTTGGGTTTTCCACGTTTGCGCCAATCCACAAGGTTTGAACTGTCAGTTCAATAGTACGCATGGCAAGATTATCGTTCTTGCTTTTAGCTTTGGAAAACAACAAAGCAATTTGAGTACTATCGCCGCAAGATACAGTGTGATTTACTGCCTGAGCAAAGTATATTGCAGCATCCGCGCCGTTACCTAGTGCGCGGCCAAAATTTTCAACATTCTTTTTTGAGTTAAACTTAGACATGATATATCCCTCCTAGGATACTGAAAACCTATGAAACCCATAGGCAGGTTTGACAAATTTGTCATCATAACAGGACACTGAAACCAGTTTAAAACCTTGATCAATGTAAACCTTTCTCGTTTACTGTCCTGCTAGAATTGCAAATCCATTTTACAATGTGCCAAGCCTGAGAATATCATAAACCCATTGAGCGTATGATATAAACCGTCTCAAATTGTAACCTTGGACCCTATCGGTATAAAAACAATTACCGGATTTAAACACTGTCTTGTTATTTGTTGCTCTTATTAAAGTGACATTGTGCAACCGTACCAAAGCGTATTGAGCAAATGAAATATCACTATTTCAACCGTCATACTTGGCGTGTCCCTACTATTTGTGTCGGGACCGATAAACTCTCACTCTTGCCTATCTGTTTTTTCATCCCAGTGGTTGCTTTTACGTCAATTTTTCAGACTAGCCCCAGATATATTTTCAACCATGTTTCACAACATTATTAAAAAACTTCAAATTTTTATGAGTTTATCCCTTTTACCGTTACCATAAGTAAAAGTACCGCGATCAAATCCGCTATCTATTAGGCAAGAAAGCGTTTTGAAAAGTATTATCTGGGTTACCGCAGTGAAGTATCCAGATTGGCTACCCAGAAAGCCTATGTCAAATAACGTCAACCAGTCTGGTACTAATTTGGTCTAGGGCGTCCGCTTCGTTTATCGTCTTGCCTTGACCAATCAAGTAATCATTTCTGCCCAATAGTCACTACTAGCATAAGTATGATCAGGGTGTTAAAAGTATGTATGGTCTCAAAAGTATAGGTCTCTTTTTTCTGGGATAGTGAACGCGCTAGCGCGTACGTATGCGTGTGTGTGTATGCGTGTGCGTACACGTGTGCAGGTAGGAATATTTTATTCCTGATATGAAACAAATAGATAACGTCATAGTAGTTGACCTATTGCTGGTTTTTAAATTAAATGTAATTTGTATAGGTTTTGTGCAATAAAGGCTAAATACATACTTTAGGATATAGACTACTACTACTTTGGTATAGGTTTTTCAATTTAAAAGTGTATTTATTTCTTGGCAGTAAACAAATGTTTCCTGTGTGTTTTCGTGCGACAATTTGGCATAGGCCTTTAGTCTAGGTTTTAGTATATACTCAATTTCATTAGGTATACTTAGTGGTGTTTCGTTCGTGTTGTGTTTACTGTTTGTTCTCTTTACTGATCTGCTTTTGGTTGAAATATGAGAACAGACATAGAACAGATTAGGAACAAAAGTGTACAAAGCGCTTCACGGGTTTTTTCGTATCAGAGTGAGCAAACAGGTACTTGGGCTTGTACGGGGCTATTTTCGGGGTCTGAGGGCCATAAATACTAAAGGTGGTATGTCAAATGCTATTAAGGATATGTCTGTGATCATTGTGGGGTATATACATACTTTCGGCTGATTTGACGGAAAAATATACTTATGATAGCTGCAACATATACCAAAGGATAGGCATACATACTTTAGTCATAGTAGTATCAGAAGTATGTAGTGATATATACTTTAGTTTGGGGGGTATACTTTTGAGATATCTAAAGTGGGGGGTACATAACTTTTGAGAGTTCTGAGTAACTTTAGTATATGTAAGCATTATTGACCTATACTTTAGACGGGGACAATTTACTATTGTATATAAAAGATATACTTTAGAATATGTTAGCTATCAAAAGAATATATTCTGCTATCAAAAGGACTAGCACATATACTAAAGGAGGTACAAAATATCTTTAGGGGGGCATGGGCCATACCTCCGGTACCAGTACGGTATACACACAATGACAGCGGGGAGTATTTTTAAGATTGGTAACTACATCAGAGAATACATAGGTATTTTGTATGGATTCATAGATTTTACAAATAAGTCCAGTTGGGATTAGGCTATAAGTCCAGTTTAAAGTGTCCGACCACTAATAGGGAGATACTTTGTTAAAGCCCATAGGAAGCCCGTACAGCACTTTAGTACCCAGGTCAGGTACCCTATGTCCAGAAATGCAGAGAAGGGTACTTAGAGAGCAGCTCAGAGCCTCTCAGGACTATTTCTATGGGAGTCGTAGGAGGTAAGTACCTTTAGGAAACGAAAGAAAGGAATCTGTCAATAAATATAAATTTATTTTCACTATGGGGTTGACAATAGTAGTAGGTTTACTATATAATATACTTATAGTATTACTTAAAGTATTTATATGTATACTAAATACTACTACTTCCTAGATAAATATATAAAAACTTTAAGTAGCTTAGTTTTGTAAGAAGAAGTAACTTTTTTCTTGTCGTTTCTTCTTGACAAAGAACCCTTTATCGGATATAACTAGCACAATGTCAAAGATTAAACGGTATGTCAGTGACAAAGTCATAGAAAATTTCTATTTAGCATTAGCAGATGAGGATGAAGCAAGACTACGATTGTGTCATATTCCTCGTTCAGATGTTTTTTATGTAAGAGAAGCAATATTTCAAGATACAGGCGTCAAGTATACTTTAGATCACGTTGAGAGAGCAATGTATTTAGAGGGACACTTAGAGGCCAAAGACGTATTTCAGCCAAGAACTAAAAGGGATTGGGAATAATGCCAGAGATTATCATGGAACGTGTACTTAAGTGGCAGCTTATGCCTCGTATTATGATGTTAGCAGTAACAGTATTAACTTATCAGGCAGTTCATTGGTTTATGACCTTACCTGATCCTTCTATACAGCAGTCAGGTTTAGTATCTATTTGTATGGGAGCCTTAACTGGGTGTTTTGCTGTATGGCTTGGCAATGAAAAGCACTAAGAGTCCCATACACAAAGAAGTAAATAGGTTTATGTGGATCATTAAGGGACAACTAGCTCCTGATGGGTACAGTGAAGAAGATTACGTAGAAGTACATGACAGCTATCTCCATAGGATTTGGGGAAACCACGAAGCTCCTATACATGAAGAGGGTTTTGAGGAAGCATACAGGGAAAAGTACGAATGATTGGTCAACTTATAGGAAGTCTAACAGG
>Ga0222716_10000610_pt1 | contig 30764 bp, 33 predicted proteins | sample C33_13DmetaG_FD_165044 | JGI IMG/M metagenome (GOLD analysis project Ga0222716, IMG submission 165044) | Estuarine water microbial communities from San Francisco Bay, California, United States - C33_13D | ecosystem: Environmental > Aquatic > Marine > Unclassified | place: USA: California... | reverse complement strand
GATACCTTTACGTGGTGTGAAGGTGTTAGGATCGTACACAAGAGGAGTCATCATGAGCGGAATGTAAGGGCAGTATGCAGCTCCTGTTTCGAGGAACTGGGAGCCTCTGAAGCCCATGAGGATTACATTCTCCGTCATGTATGGGTTCTTGTAAACTCTGAAGCGGCTGTTTAGCTGACCGACTTTCTGTACGCCCATTGCGAAGTCCATCTTGTCGCCGTTTGTATCCGCGGCATAGCCTGGGATCGACTCAAGAATGGTAGCAACGCTCGGGGATACAACAACGAAGTTAGCACCACCGCGAAGAGTTTTCTGATGGATCTTGTTCGAGACTTTCTGGATTTTTGTGCCAAGTGTCTGGAACCACTGACCCTGCGTATTGTAGAAGTCAGAAGTTGCTGTCGACCAGGCTGTTCCTGTCCATACTTTGTTGTTTTCAGCCGACCATTTTTCAGTCGTACGAGCATCCTGGATAAGCATGTCAAGGATCTCAAGATCGATTTCCATCGAGATGTACTCAGAAAGAATCGATGTCAGCTCAGCCTCAGCGTCGATGCTGTGGTAAGCGTTCAGATCCTGTGCGAATTCAGGAGTCCACTGTGCTTTCAGCTTGCGTGTTTTAGCAACAACGGCTTCGCTTCTAAGCTCAACATTAACCTCAGGAATCGAGATCGACGTTGTCGATGTTTCCTCGAAGTCACCGCGGCTGTTGTCAGCAGGCTGTTTGTGGTATACAACCGAACCAGAAAGAGGAGTAGAAGCTCCTGAAGCTAGCGAAGAATCCGCAACTACGAATGTTACGTTGTTGCCAGAAACTGTCGTGAATTCCGGGTTGGATGTAACGTCTACCGAACCAGAAAGGAGACGGAAGGCACGAACACCTTTCGAATCAAAGTTGGTTCCGGAAAGAGATACAGTAAATGTCTGGTAATCGCCAGGATTTACACCATCTTCGTAGCCAATCGAAGCCGAAGTAGCTGTACCACCGGTAACAGCAACCGTAGCCGAAGCCGAGTTGATTGTGTATCCAAAGCGACCGGCGCCATAAAGACCGCCGTTGGCATCTGTATCAAGTGTATCGAGCGTACCGTACATGTTGTCTCCAGAAGAGAAAGGCTGACGGTTCGATCCATACTTAAAGTCTAGGTAGAATACTAGACCGGATGGGAGGTTCATAGGCTGAACCGATACGAAGTCTTTGGCTGCGATCTGAGCGAAGACTTTGCGTACAAGAGGGAGAGCAACGCCTGCCCACTGCTCGCCATCACCAGCGGAAAAAGAACCACCGGTACCCGTCGAGGACTGCTCAGCAACGATCTGCTTAGCCTGATTTTCAAGAATCATGGCCATCGTGCCCTGCTCTTTTACATCAGAGATGCCCTCTAACAGACCGGAGGCATTCCACTTCTCGGCAAGGCGGGAAGCTTCCTGCTCCATGCTCTTGTAAGTGTTTGCACTCTCAAGTAAGTTTTTTACTTCCATTGTTAGAATTATCTAAAGGGTTGTGTTAAGAAATAATGCCAGCTAATCTCTGCATGCGACGTACTGCGTCAGATACTTCGTTGATGACTTCACCTTTGGTGGAGTTACCAGCCGGAGCAGATGCAAACGACTTATGCTCTTTTACTGTTTGTTTAGCGGGCGTAGAAACTAGGTTCTCAGAAACAGTTTCATATACAAGCTTGACTTCCTTGACAGTTTCAGCTTTGTCAAATGCCGTGATGACATTTACTTTCTGCGACTCTGTAAGGTTGTTGGCTTTGAAGAGTTTATTGACGTAAAGCAGTTTGGAGTTAAGAAGGTTAACTTCCTGAAGCTCTCCTCTAAGCTGTTCGATAACAGCATGAGCTTCTTCTAGCTGATCATGTGGGTTCTCCTCATGAGCATCTACGTTACCCTGTCCTTCTTCCATAGCATCTTCATCTTCATGCTTGGCTTCTTCCATAGCATCTTCATCTTCATGCTTGGCTTCTTCCATAGCATCTTCTTCTTTATGCTTTGCTTCGTCCATGTCATCTTCTTTAGCCATTTCTTCAAGCTGGGCTAGAAGTTCGTTCAGGTCGATTTCGTCATCGGCCGATACCATATCGTCGGCAGCGTCCATTTCTCCATCAACTGCATCGAGCTCTTCTTCGCCTTCATGACCGAGTTCTTGAGCAAGGATATCACGAATCATGTCCTTGAGGTCTTCGACTTCCATGTCTTTGACTTCAACTTCTTCTTCGGCTTCCTCGCCTTCACCTTCTTCTTCTTCAGCTTCCTCTTCAGATTCTTCTGAGTCATCGTCAGCCTCGGCTACTGCTAGTTCCTCTTCAGAAACTTCAGCTTCGGTTACTTCTTCCTCTGTTACTTCGGCTAGTTCTTCCTCTTCGTTGACTTCCTCAGCCACAGCATCTTCAACGACCTCATCGACTTCCTCAGACTCCATTTCCTGGAGCTTGGCAGCCAACATGTCACGTAGATGTGGGGTGATTGTTTCTTCTAGAGCTTCTCTAGCGTTAGCAATGGCAGATTCACGAATTGTCTTAGCTTCAGCAATAGCCTCTTTTAAAAGGTCTTTATTTGCCATTGTTAATTAGATTAACGAGTACGTTTATTTTAAACGTAAATATATTTGAAATGCTATAATACCGTAAAATAAAAGACGATATATTTGTATATAAATATACCGTCTTCCTAAAAACCAAGTAAGTAAGTAAGTGGGGAACTCTTGTACTACATCTCTCCTATGTTAGCAAGAAAGTTCTCTAGATGGGCCTCATCAGTGTCTGAAAGTTCACCAGCAAAGTACCGTTCCAATATTGCCTCTATTGTTCTAATGGCTTGTATGACCTCTCTGGAAGGGGTCTCTTCCTCTATACCTTCGGCGAATCCATCTTCCTGATCCTTTCGTTTATCCCTCTTTGTACGCTCCTGTGAAGGAGGCCATTCACCGTCGCCCATGTTAGTCTCGGAACCGTCGCCGTACTCTTGTTCGAACTCATCCCATATGCCTTCAACATCGGGATTGTCAAGGTTGTTTGATGCAAACATCATGAAGTCGTAGGCTCCGGACATGTATTCGGATTCTACCTCCTCTTTTACGGTATCTTCTTTGAGTATCCTTGAGTTCTCAGTCAGTTTATTTTCTACTAAGAATTTTTTGAGATCGAAGTTATCCATTTTTTTCTGTTTGAATGAGTCTAGTATAAGTAGTTATTAGGTCCGTAAAATATCGTTAATAATGTCGTCTAGTTTTGCAAAAGGAGATAGTTTAGCTTTAGCTTCGTTTAATGAAACTGGGTTCATAAAAGCACCGTGTGTGGATGGATTCGAAACAAAATCCCATCCTACGAGTTCAAAGTCCGGCTGTACCTCTAAAGTACCTTCGTTTGTCTGTTGAACCGAGCCTGTTCCTCTAGAAGAAATACCGATAGCATGTCCTGCTTTTAGAATCTCTTTTACGATATTACCTGCGGGTGTATTTAGTAGTTCAACTTTACCCATTAAGTCATCTCCTTCCCACCAAAGCTCTTTTACAATATGAGAAGCATTTTTGAGAGAGATAATCGGAGATTCTGGGTGATCTAGTTCTCCGTAGGCGTTTCCTACCTTGACAAAGTTTTCAACATAGTTGTTTACTTCTCTTTCAAGGATAGGCTTTTTATATACTCTACCGTTCTGGTTCTTGGCTTCTGCTCTCTGCATAACGCCGGTTACTTCGTATACGCCTGGACGCTTTTTACTCTCTGTAAGAGTCGGTCTAGATGAGGTAACGTCTACTATAAGTGTCTGCATTATGCTAATTGTTTTTCTTCTTCCTCCATTGGTACCTCCATTGCCGTTGCAGGAGTGGATGGTAGAGGAATGTTTTGATATTTTCTAAGAACATCAACTAGTTCTGCAACGAACGATTTAGCAACTCCAGGTGCTCTTAAATGACCAACCATCTTAAATGCACCTTCGACTTTATCTCTATGAGAGACGAAAGCCTTTTCAATATCCAATACTACACTCATAAGGTCTTTAACTCCTTTGGTGTAGTCCGGGAACATATTGGTAAGTTCGGTATTGTCCGTATCTACTAAATGTCTTTCTAGCTTCTCTGTTCCCTCGTTTAAAGTATCTACAACCAGGGACTTCACTGCCTCTCTAAGCTGAGCTTTTTTCATAGCGTTAAATGTATCCGTATTCCCTTCTGCTTTACCGCCCTTGGGGTCAACAGTTCCCTTAAAAAGAGCTTTCTGATCTACCTCAACCTCTCTATCGTGTTTTTTAGTGCGAAGAGAATCTCCTGAGAGCTGATTAAGATAGTATGTCGGGTGCTTGCTTAGGTTATCTACTGCTTTCTTGAGGTACTTCATACGAGTCTTTTCGTCGAAGTTAATATTGACAGTATCGAAGCCTGCTTTCTCTAATTCGAAATCAAGTCCTCTGCGAACAGAGTCTGGAAGGATCGTATCGATCTTTTCGGCTACATCTTTGTAAACATTTTCATTTACTTCTTCGATCTCTGCTTCATTTACCTGGATGCCTCGGTTGTATTTATGCGGATCTAATCCAAGCTGTGCAGCTGCTTTTTTATGAGACCCTAACTTCTTGCCGAGAGCCTGTAAGTCTCTAGCATGTTGCTGTACAGTAGCTTTAATTTTTTTAGCATCCTCAAGATCTTTCTCTGTTATTTCAACGGCATCTTCATCCGGCTGCTGTACCCCCTGAGACATTCTGATTACATAGTCATATTCGTCCTCCATAGGGGTCATATTTTTCACCCATGCATTAAGGTAATGACCTAATTCACCTGGGTGCTTTTCCCTATCAAGCCACTCAACTGGGTGGAAGTACTTGGCTACGGTTGCGCCCTTATCTCCGGTGACGGTTAGTTGAATAAACTTAGACTTAGCTTCCGAGATCATACCTCTATTTTTGAGGATAGAAACAGTATCATCGTACCCGTTGAACTGAGTAATGAACTGTGGGTGAGCAAGTCTTGCATCACGGAGGAATTGTGCTTTAGCATATCTTCCTTCTAAAACGCCGTTATATTTTTCAGTCAGTGTCCTCATCTAGATAGTCAATTAATTTTGTGCTAAAAGGTCTTTTCTTACGCTTGACTGTTTTATAGCCAAGCTTCTCGCCGTACTTAGTAGCCTTGTTTTTGCCAGTACCTTTCTTACTGAATGCAAACGGCGTTGCATATTGAGCACCGGTACCCGGTGTAAAAGTCGCACCAGTACCAGTGGACGAAAGCTCTTCAAGAACTTCCTGAACAATTGCTACTAGTTGACTTCTTTTCATAGACTCTTTAATTCGTGGACGAGATCGTAGTACTGCATTAACGATACTAAAGTACTGTCTGTAATTTTATCCTTGTTCGTCAAAGGGGTAACAAGCTTACGAATCTCGTCTAGCTTAATTCTTGTAATGTCGTCTGTTACTAAATCTTTCTTAGCGTCTATGATCTTGCTAATGTTCTCTAATTCCTCGTTAACAATCTTACGTAGTTTAGTCTGAGAGGATACTGAGGTGATGAACTCTCTCAAGATCCTTTTTTGCTCCGGAAGTAGACCTGAGTATTTATTATTAAATTTCTCCAGGAGTACTTTGTAGGTAAGTAGTCTAAGGTCTTTATCAAACTTGGAAAAGTCTTCAATTAAAGAGTCTTTAGCATCTTCTTCCGATACCGGTGCTGCTGTTAAATGCTCTAGGATGGTGACTTTATTCTCAACAAGTACATCCGGGTTGACTAGAGTATCAGTATTGTGTGCTTCCATCAAGCAGTAGAGAGCAGCAAGTGGTTTGTAATCTCTTACCTTGATAGAGAAGAAGTCGTCTAGATTATAATGCTTCTTAATCTCTTTAATTAGATCGTATTTCTGATTCTTGAGAGAGGCTCGATCTAGTTTGCGGGATACTTCTAGGATAGTAGAGATAATAGATTCTGCTCTACTTTGATTGATACCTTGATTCTTCGTAATAAATTCGTACAGTTTGTACTCTTTAGCCAAAAAAGAATTGCCAGAGTAGAAGTTCTTAAGTACTTTTACAGCAGGGGAATCCTTTTTAGACAGGGTATCGGCTGCGATCTGCTTTACAAGCAATTCGAAGATGAGTCCCGTATTACGATACTTTGAATGTTTAATTTTCATAATATAGTGTTACTGTAATAAATATGTACTAGTCTTCTAAATCTTTAATATTAGATTCGTCAAGCATGTTAGCATCAACTATTCCTTTATCTTGTTTAAAGATTAGTTTCTTCTCTTCAAAGATATCTTTATTCTGTAAGTAAACTATATCTGCTTTTTTAGCTTCGTTTACATTCTCGTTATCACTCGGGAATCCACCTTGCATACCATGTTTACCTAGTCTATCTCTACCTCCTAGTGGATCGTCTTGAGTACCGTAAATGGACATCCTCTCTCTAGGGCGTCCTCCTTCGTCCTTCTCATTGTAACCTACCGGAAGTCTAGTTGAAGGATCAGTCCTTCTCCCGTACATAGATGCCAGGTCGTGCGGTGTACCGTATGAACGTCCGCTTTCTGCAGGATCGTTTCCTTCATTTTCAATCTGTAGAAGGCGGAAAATACGCTTTTGATCCTCTCTTACGAGGCCTCTCATCTCGTTGTATGTATCCTCAGACATATCGAAGATATTGTCGTAAATATAATCCGTCGAAAATAGTTTAGAGTCTACCATCTGAGAAGCTAGATCAATCTTTTCTTTCATAAGAGCAACTTTCTCCTGCTCGTAGATGATCGATGGACCGGTCAGATTGATTTCAAAGTTGGTAAGAGATTCCCCGGTAAATCCTTGAGAGTAGAGATGTACAAGAGCAATCTTAGTTAGCTCACTCTCCATAATTTTCTGCACTCTTTCTACCGTTCTGGCAAAGCGAATATCTTCTGCAGCAAGAGTTGCTTTACCCTGCAGATCTCCCTCATACCCAAAATATGCTTTAGGAATCTTAAGTGCGGCAAACATCTTATCACGTAGGTACTCAACGTCTTTAATGCCATCGTAATCAAGACCTTTAGTAGTATCGATGCGAGTTGCTGTATCGTTGCCTCTAACCGGAATGTAGTAATCCTCCATCATATTCTGGAGGTTAAAGCGTAGATTATACTGTCCGGTCTGCTGATCAACGTACGGTGTCTTCTTCATCGTGTTGATCGTTTTCTGCATGAACTGCTCTACCTCTGCAGGAGGAATGTTTCCTACGTTGATGTAGAACATCCGTTTTTCCGGTGATCTCATGATGCGATGAATCAACATTGCATCTTCCATCAGAGTCATCTGCTTGAATACTTTTCTTGCAGGTTCCAGGTAGGATCTACCGTAGGGTAGGTAATTTGTGTCCGAGATCAAACGGAAGTGTGCTACCTCGTAATTGTCGAGATGAATGACTCTCTGGTCGGATTTCGGAATATAATTTGGATCGTTCTGCGAAGCTAGACCATCGGGGTCGATCGTAAAGGTAACCTTCTGAGGATTTTCTGGATCTTCACCTTCACGTCTTACCATGTGGTAGACAGTATACGGTAAAACGTTGTAGACCCCAAACTTATCGGACACTTCTAGCTTGAGGAAGAAGTCTCCATACTTACACATGTTACGTGTCCAGGACCAGAGGTTAAACTCAATATTTAATACATCGTAGAAGAGGTTGTAGAGTACTCTCTGAATGTTCTCATCCGAGGATTTAATAGAAAGTACCTCTCTCTGATCGTTTTTTAGAGTAGCCTCGTCCGCAATAATATCAAGAGCCGATGCAATAATCGGATCGGTGTCCATTGCTTCATAGTCGGAATATAGCTGAATCCTAAGCGTCTGATAGTTCAGGTTAGGATTAAAAATATTCTTATTATTGTAGATGTACAGGCGGGAGAAACGATCGATCAGAGCGTTTGTCTGGTACTTGCCTGAGGTCTGAATCTGGTTTACGTCTGCTACCTTGAGCTGGTCGCCGCCAACATTGCGAATTACAACGTCAGTCGAAAAGAGACGTTGCAGCCTAGAAAATAGTGATCGATCCGCCATTATAGGTTATTTTATATATAAATAGTCTTACTTAAGTATCCACCCGATATCCTCCGTACCGTGGGGAGTCTCTATAAGATACGGATTATTTTGCGGTCTGGCAACGTTTGTGATAACGGCCGGGTTTCTTTGGTTAAGACTGGAGAATGATGAGAGCTGTGCTCTGGCTAGGTCCATTCCCTGTTGGCGTAATCTTAGTGCTGTATCCCTTACGTATAGACCTGTTGCGAAGGACATAACAAGGTCATCGTTATAATTTGTTTGAGCCTGTGCCTTACCGTTCTTCCATATAAATACTCTCATCTCATTTAAGAGTCTTTGAGAAAAGAGGGTAACTGAGCGCTCTCTAATATACTCCATCATCTTAGCAATCACTAAAGGACGTGATTTCATCGACATAGTGAAGCCTGGTACGAGTCTGTTATTCTCATACTTAGCCATGTAAGATTCTACGGTCTCATGTTCGGATCTTGGCGAGTAGTAGAGGTTCCTGTATTCTCTCTCAAGTATCTGCTCGATGGTGGCCCATCCTATGTTTGCATTTTCAACTACGAGTAATGCATCGTTATACTCAGATCCAATTGCAACCAATACGTTACCGAAGTCTTTCGGAGAAAGCTTACCTTTATACTCGGCAACCTGTTTTGCCTCTTCAATATCGAATACATGAAATGCTGAGTAGTCGGTTGAGTCTCCGCGGGCTACGTCAGCTACGACCATATACGATTTAGTATAATCGGCCTGTTCCCAAATCCAAAGATTGCCATCTACCCCTCTTCTCTCTACAGGATCTCGAATCAGAGTGCTTTCATAATGAATCATATCTTCCGGTAGCAAGACAGTATCACCGGATGATAGAAAGTCACAGTCACATTCCTGGGCTGCCATTCTGACGCCTAGATCAGAATCCTGTTGATCTCTCCAGGACTGGTTTCTTTCTGGATGAACATGCCAGGGAAGCCGGATTGGTACAAAGCTATTCTCTTTTACCTCAGCTCTCTCCCATGTATGATGAAACCAGTTTCCTACGCCGTTAGGAGTAGAAAGGGCCAGGCATTGACCGCCAGTAGCAAGGGTTTGTTGAGCTGCAGTGAAAGTTTCTTCAATGTTGTCGATAAAAGCAGCCTCATCGATAAGTAGGAGAGATACCGCTTCAGATCGTGCAGAGTCAGAATTAGAAGAAACAGCTTTAATTCGAGATCCATTTTTAAGTCTAAGGCTAAGTTTGTTGTATTCGGAATGCTTTAATTTAAGCCATTTTGGCAAATTATCATACATAAATTGTACTTTTGTTACCAAGTTTCTGGCTGTAGCCTGAGTTGTAGCAAGAGCAAGAATGTTCTTGTCTTTGTGGAAGAGCATCAACCAGAGAGAATATCCGGCTGCTAAAGTAGATATACCAAGCTGTCTAGACTTGAGCGTTATGAGGTATTGATGGTCTTTAAAGAGATTAAGGACTTTACCCTGAAATGGGTATAGATTGAATAGAATACGACCACGGGTAGGGTGCTGTATATAGCAGTACTTCTTCATGAAGTACTCTGGATCGTTAGCGCATTTAAGAAATTCTTGCGCTATCGCTTTTTTTATGTCTTGTTGACTCATAACTTATTTTAAAAGCGTTCCTCTAGGAGTATTTGTTATGATAAATCTAGATTGTCTTGCTGATCCTCGAGAATTGGTAAATATTACGGGAACAAGGGAATTTCCTACTCTGGAGTACTTATCTGTGAAGTAGTAACTGCCGTCTCTTTTTCTTATAGCTGCGTAAAAATCTTTTGACGAAGCATACTCTTCAACCAAAATTATCTTCCCGTTCAAGTATAGGTTTTTATCTTGTACTTTTTCTGCTACAGTGTCCATAGGTCCTATGTAATAGCTATCTATAGGTCCACCCATCTCTTTTGTACCTTTAAATACCTGAGTTATTACTTCGAAGGGTATTTTTAAACTGACGTCTTTGAAGCCGTCTACCAATTTTAAATCATCATCGAAGGATAAGTTACTTGCGTTGAATTCTTTCTTGTAAAAATCGAAAGCTTTTTCGTAAAAAGTTTCAACGAACGAGACAACGTCAGGTCCCATAGAAGTCATACCTTCCAGCCCTGCGCCTCCCAACGAAGGTGCGGAAGTCCCTTTAGCAGAAATTAAATGATCAGGTCCATTCTGGATCTTAAGCGCTATGTCAGCATAGGGCTGTTTCTTATATCCAGGCATATTTTCTACCTTTTCAACTGATAGTACATTTTCTATTTTTACGCCATTCTTTCCTACAAGAGTTTTTACTCCTTCTACACTATTAACAAATTCAATAAATCCTCTTTCCTGTCTCTCTCCTCTCTCTTCTTGACTTTTACCGGTTCCACCAAACTCTGCTGTTTTTTTTAACTTAGATGTAGTAGTTGTATTTCCTTCCTCGTCTTGTAGTACCACGGGGCCTTTCTCTACAGACCAGTTTTCTAACTCTTTAACTTTAGATCCATCGGGATCGTGTACTAGAAAAGGCTCTTCACCTCTTTCGAGTTCTAATGGTTCATTATTTTTAATTTTTCTTATAAGAATGTCTACTCTACCTTCCCCGGTTTTTGAATTAATTTTCTCTAGTTCTCTAGGACGTAAAGCAACTTCTTTAAGATCAAATCCAAACAAAGATTCAAATACTCTTAGATCCTTTTCATTGTTTAAATCAGGATAGCCCTTATCACAGCGGTAACCCCACTCTAATATAATTTTATCTAAGAGATTCATTATAGCTCTTCTTCTGGGGATTCGCCGGGCTCTTCGAATTCTACTTCTGCTTCTCCGGGTTCTTCTGCGGGTGCTTCTTCACCGGGGAAGTCTCCACCTCCTCCGCCGCCGCCTGCTTCGAAACCGTCTCCGGCTGCTGCTTCTTCTCCTTCTTCTCCTGGTCCCTTGACAGGTCCGTATTTTAAGATATCGTTAAGTTTATCTAGAGCCTGTTGGAAGTCATTTACTTTTGCAATATAGTAACGCTTACCTGCAATCTGTGCTTCAAACCCTTTACCGAGCCATTTTAGATAGAACATCTGTCCATTCTTTAAAAGTACTTTAAATGTAGTCGGCTTGGGGGCAACCCATTGAACGTCTTGTACGAACGTACGAAAGTCATCTGTCATTAGATTTACCAATGTACGATGAAGGGTAGGAAACTTGCCTAAAATCTCATCTGTAGCATCTTCTAGGACAGCTCCTTCGCCTTCCTGTTCACGTAGTACTTCAAATACTACATCTTCGATGATCTCTCTCAGTTCGTATTTGTTCATATTTTTATACGTCTTCGTCTTCGTATGTTATATGCATCTGAAGTGTACTTTCAGCATTCTGTAGTGACTTGATAACTGATTGGAGGACATCAACTAGATCCTGGTCGGTTGCACCGTAAGGATGCGTATCTATTCTTCTACCGTTCTGAACGTAATTGTAAACTTCTGATGCAAATCGAAGAGCTGGTAGGACTTTAATATCCTCCAATGTGCTTGTATCCCATCTAGGTCCATCCGCTAAATGTGTTGACTCCTCTAAGGCTCCTATAACTTTTTCAATCTCTTCTTCGTGTGCTTCGTATTCTAGATAGTGAGCAGCTTTCTGAATATAGTCATGTGCTTTGACTACTTTAGCTTGCCACCAGTGAGGAAAATCGACCTCTCCGGGTACCTTATCGTAGTGGTGTAGTAGTTTATAAAGCTTTACTCCGTAATGTATAAGTTCATATACCGTACCTTTAAGCATGTCCGGCTCATCATCTTGATGTCCTACATCTAAGTCTCCTGTATCGTGTTCATCAGAAATGTTTTCTTTGACTCCTTCTTTCTTTCTACGAGTAAGCTCTTTACGTACAGCTAGAAGCTGCATTCCAAGGACAGGGCTAATGTTTAGCTCGTCTGTATCATTTTTTTCAAACCATTTTTCTAAAGCTTTTGTAGGTGCTTTAGAGAGAATTGTATAGAGTGATGTAGCTTCCTTCATGTTTTCTTCAACATTTGTATCCGATACAACTACATTCTGAGCTTCTAAATCCTGTAGGGCATCGAAGGCAGTTTGCTCGTCTCCAAAATAGTACAAATCAGATCCGCTTGTTTGAAATTGCTTACGGTACAGATCATCTAGAATCTCCAATGCTTTTCTAGCATCTCTTAGATCTACTCTAATGTAGAACATTCCCGGAGGTGCTTCATTGAGAGGCATTTTAAATTTATTAACCATATTTCTAGCAGCTTCAACAGCGTTGATGATAACTCCGCCAGAAGGTTTTACAACCACATTTGTAAGGTCGTAGTTACCTGAGTGATCATGATGAACTAGCTTTCCGTTATCAACAGAAAAATCAAAAACATCAATCTCATTATTCTTATACGTTACCTTGACGGCAAAAGAATTATCGTACTTACCTTGAATCACCAGCCGAACGTCCGAGATTTCATCTCCCATCTGATGTAGGGCAGCTACTACGGCTTTACCGGTCTGCTTACCCAGGTCTTTAAGGGTAGCGTCATCTAACGCTTCAAGGTTTTCCTGTTCGGACATATTATCGGTATCCGTCTTATCTACGACCTTAATAGTATCTTCCTTATCTGCCATTGCTTTAACTTTTGGAAGATCCCTTATAGTTGTTTTTATAATAGATTCTAGAGTCATCATTATTGAATTAGGTACTACGTTATAAATAAATAGAGCAGAATCTACCTTACGAACTCCAAATAACGTCTTTGAACTTTTCTGGTTCTAGGTTAAAATAATCCGTCTTCCATTTACTTTGAGCAAAGAAATCTAAATAAGCCCACTCATCTTTCCTGTCATATAATTTCTTAGCAACATCGTTCCAATCTGTAAAGAGAGCAAGATCTTCTATCTTCTCTTTTTTCTCCATAACCTCCGAATAATCGAAATGATCCCATTCGTAATGAAATACCTCGAAAACATTACCTTTTCTATCTACGAAATCTACGCTGAAGTCTATACCCCATTTTGGCTTGAGTTTGATTAGCTTCCATAAGAGGGGATTAAGTTCGCTAAACTTCTCAAGCTCTACTAATGCATCTCCAGTATACCCTTTTCTTTCGAATAGATCGCAGTGATTAATATGGGCTCCTTCGTTAACATACTCGGTTACCATCCAATCTTGTCTAAGAACAGTTTCGCTGGATCTTCTTATCTCTGGATTACCGTTTACGGCAGCGTATTCTTTTTCCAGGTAGGTTAGGTTGTAGCCGTTTTGGTCAAACATGGCTACTGCTTCAGGATTTAAAAGCGGGTTACCATCGTTGATCGGCTTATTCCAATACCCATCTCTACTTAGTTCCGTCTGTAAAACCTTTAAACCTCTCATTGACAGTGGTAGTTTAAATATCTTTGAAGCGCTTTAGCAAAGTGCGTTCCTTTATCTTTAAGCTTAGATCTTTCCTGGCGTACTTTAGAACAAGATAGCTTTCCAAGTCTTTTTTTCAGAATACCTGGTTTGACAGGATCGTGAATATCCTCATAGAGTACTTCAAGAATTATTTCTTTTAGCTCAGATTTTTTCATCCTTGGTTCGGCATTCTTTTCTGCATCAATTGAAGAAGTGATACTGCCACTCTAAAATTTTCAACATCGAGTTTTCTAAGTCTAACTATAACATCGTCTCCGCTAGTAGCCATCTGAGGTGCTTGGTAAATCTGTGTACGCTGAATATCGTCTTTGTCTTCTGAAAGATTTTCAACGGCTGCTTTAATCTTATCTACGTGCCCTTGAATGTAATTATGTTCTTTTTCAAGACCCATCATTTCGGCCATAGCCATAATTTGATCTGCGATAAGCTCGGCGGCATCCACATCTGCTTCGACAGCTCCATGCTCTAATGCTCTCATTTCTAATGCAAAGAGGGCATCTTGAAGCTTGGCCGTACGAACGGCTAGATCCATGTCTTCAACCTTATCTTCAATATCCTGGTAAAGTGATTTAGCACCAGGGCACATATGGTAGTGTTTGGTCTGGTAGTCCCCGATTTTAATCTCTGTATCAGCTTCGCCTTCAGACTTCATAGCTTTCTTGATAGCTTTATCTCTAGAGCCCATAAACTCGTCTTCAGGAGATTCAATTCTACCATCGCCATCATAATCTTTGTCGGCTTTTTCTTCCATCAGAATATCTTTAAACTTGATCATTTCTTTTTCTTTTTTCTCCATCTACCGCCTTTACCCTTATACCATTTCGAAGCCCAGGCATTAGCATATGCGGATGGATATTTAGTGAATTTTCTTTTTGCTGCTGCTATGGCTCGAGACCATAGGTCCTTATTTGTAGGAGTATAATCTGATTCTAGTATAGCAAAGAATGTTTCAAATAACTCTTCGGATGTAACTTTAGCTTTTTTGGTATTGGGTACAAATTGACCTTTACCGGCTTTCTTTTTACGAGCTGTAGCAGCTCTTTGTGCTTTTGTAAGAGACTGTGCCTTAGCTTTAGGCAAACATCTAGATGGTCTCTGCTTATTCTTCATCGTACCGCAGGCACCTGTAATATTGCCCTGAGTATCGATTCTAACCCATTTCTCGTCAAACCAGCTTCTAAGGCTCTTTTCCTCTATCTTAGCAAGCTTTTCGTAATAATATGGATCTTCGTATATATGATCCATTGCAATCTCTCTGGCTGCCTCTAGAGATGTTGTATGTTCTAATTCGACTTGGGTTCCTACTTTTAAAAGATCTGAGGTTTGCTTGACGGATAGGTTGTGTCTTTTAGCCAGATCTTCTATGGACATTCCTTTGGCTAGACCGCCAGGAACAATATCTTTCGTTTCCTTATTAAGGTGTATCGCAGTTAATTGCCTTTCAGCTGCTTTTCTTGAAGAATGGGTACCGAGCCGTTTTCCACCGCCTTTAGGATATACTATATATTTTCCGTCAACTTTACGGATAGTTTCAGCAAGAACTTCTCTAATAAGCTCTCGCATGAAAGCATGCATATCGGCTGGTATTTTCTTTTTAGACTGTTCCACCTCCCATTAAAATAATTCTAATAACGATACCGGCTAACGCCGTGAAAACGATCCAAAGAGCTTTAGTAACGGTTTCTTTAAAGCGCCTAAGTTCTTCAACACTTTTAAGAGTATCAACGAATTCTTTTTCATTTATTTCAAATTTTTTTCTAAAGTCTGAATTCTTATTAACCTTTACTATAACTCCATCTTCTGGGTTGAGGAGCATGTACTTAAGTTCACTAACATCTTCTTTCATCTCATCCATAGATTCTGCCATACGAACAAGCTCACCGTTTGGAAGTTTATCCTTCATCGCAGCGAGTTCGGCAAGTATTAAATCAATCGCCTCTTTTTGTGTCATTTTTGGAGAAAAGTTAATCTAATATACATAGTCACCCGTCTACTGCTTTCTTAGAAATCTCTAAAAAGTCTTGTAGTTTATCTAAAACTGCTTTTTTAGTTTTCTCTGCTCCAATCCATGTATCAACTTCACCTTCTTCTGAAACGTATGTTTCTTGGGTATTGACGGAGTCAAAAATCCAAGCTTCAATGTCTTTGATAAAAGCTTCCTGTCCTCCTCTTAACATAGCTTTTTCGTACTGCTCATATAGACCAGCTTTTCTCAGCTCGGCTTCATAGTCTACAGTACAGTCGAAGCAAAAGCCATGAATACGGTACATCTTTTTATGTAACCAATAATTCATGGACGTGTTGCATTTAGGACATGTTAGAGGTATCTGAGCTTCTTTTTTGGCTCTGTCAAGCTTAGTGATATTTTGCTTTATACCGTTCTTGATAGTCCAAGTTCTTCCATCTTCCTCCCAGATGTCGCCTTCCTCGTACTTCACTCTAGCTTTAGAGTACCCGGAACCTGTCTTTGTTTTAGCTCCGTAATCTTTTTTGACTAAGTTTCTGACACGATTAACATCATGTTCTCTAAACTCTTTCTTTAAAACGTTATCTGACATAAAACTATTTGTATCCCAGTTCTTTAAGCTGGTCTATAACTACTTGTGTATCGCCATTTTTTGGGCACAGGATTCCAATCCCTCCTGCGCTTCTCCAGTTCTGTATAATATCTTCTCTGTCGTCTATATGAATAGCATTTTTATGAGCATAATCATGCTTTTCTTTTGAGTACTTGAAGATAACTTTTGGAGGAGGATTGAGATGATTCTTAACCCAAGTATTTTTTCCTAATCTAGACACTTCATTCTTAGAAGGAGAAGTTAAAAGTTTAGGATCATAATCTTTAATGAAGTTCCAAAGCTTCTTGCCGCCTGGAGTCCAGGGCATTTCCGACCAGAATTTAAGACCGATCTTACCGTCTATCAGATCCCAAAACGCTCTTGTACCGTACTTATCCTCGTACTGGTCTGGGAGCATGCCGGTATAGTGTTCAAATCGTTCGTCGAAGTGTGTTAGGACTCCGTCCATATCGCAGAACAGTTCGTATTCTGGTTTCGGTTCTTCTATTTCAAATAGATCTTTAAGCGTGCTCATTTTTTACTTTATCCTCCCATGTTCTAAACATCATATTGCCCATCAGGTATGCTTCTTGTTCTAGCTCCTGTAAGTTTCCGTCTTCGTTTGTATTCGTAGTCTGAATGTTTTGTAATCTTTCTTCCAAATTCTGCTTATGGTGAATCATCTCGTGGGCAAAAGATCTAAGTACATCCTTAGGATGTCTTCCGGTTACGTATAGTACAATCTCTTTTTTACCGGGATCGTAATAAGCTGTCTTACCGAAGATATCTGAAGCTTCTACAATGTCTTTTCTGATTTTGACTTCCGGTAGAGGTAAGATCTTCATACCCTGATCAAGCATGTATTCTGTAATCGAGCCCATATAGGGGGTATAGTCGTAGCTAATCTCTCCTTCATGTTTGATAGAGATCTCAATCTTATTCTGCATAAACTCGATTCTAAAACCTTCAGGCATTAGGTTTCTCAAATGATTATACATGTATACAAGCCTGTTCCGATCCTTGGACGGAATGGCAGACATTGCTGCAATAGGTGCTCCTGAGCTCCCTTCTTCGATATTACCAAACGAGTCGAAGACATCCCCCATAGCTTCAGATATTTTACTCTCTATTTGCTCTCTCATAATGTTTCCTTTTATAATGTCGACAACCGTTTGTAGTTCTTTATCAGAAAGCTCTTCGGGTAAGTACTTTTTTATCTCTTCTTCTTTACCGTCTAGTATAGCTTGACGAAGACTGGATGCTCTAACCTCTGTGTGTTTTCCGAGTACTGGAAGAACTTTAACGTTCGGGTAATTTCTATATGTAGTAGACCTTCCTAAATCAGGAAGATCTTCAGATGATCTAAGACCAACAATTGCATAGTATTGCGTATCCGGGTTCTTTTTTACTACCGAATCCTTAGAGTAGTTCATAGGATTGGTACCGGTCTCAACAATCTCTACATTGCTAGGAAGATGTCTCTTATAAATGTCCCAAATGCGTTTACTTTCCTTGGACGTGATACCGTTTCTTTCTTTGGCTCCGATTAGAACCAGAACTTTATCTACTTTGATGTCTTCTGGTTTCTCGGCAACATCCAATCTCTGTCCATCCACCTTTGCTAAGTCAAAGGAGTTAGTAGCTAAGTCTTTAGCTAAACTAAAATGTCCTAACGTAGGAGGTTTAAATCCTCCGGGTAGAAAGGCTATACCGCTCATTTGAAGAATTGGTTTACTTTAGCTTTGATTTCTCCGATAGAATCTGTATCGATAAGATCCTGGAATTTAGGGCTGTTTATCATATCAGCAATCTTATCTAGATTGCCCATGTATCGATCGGCTTCTTTATCTCTTTGGGTGAGTATGGAGCTAACTTTTTTAGTCATTCTCTGTACTCCAGGTCCTACTCCTTTTTTATCGTAGGTTGTCATGAAATACTTTTTGAGCTGCTTAACTAGCGATTCATCATCTCTATCGAAATCTATACCCTTAGTTTCTTCTTCATAAGCTTTTAAGGCTTCTGGGTCTTCGATATCGTAAGGTGTTCTAAAGGTACTTGCATATGCTTCGGGATCTTTCGACATCATATCGTTTAGGTAATCGTAGATACCTCTACCACCTTTTTTAGCAGCCTTGTTAAACTCTTCGATATCTTTTTTGTATTTATCTCCTCTAAGATTTACAAACAGTTTAAAGTTATCGCCTAGAAGTCTTTCATAATCATCTACCAAACTATAGACGTTAGCCCAAGTTGAAACAACTCCTGCTTTTGGAATTTTACGATCTCTCTGAAAGTTTGAGATGAATGAGATGATCGGGTGAGTATACACCATCACCATCATAACATCGTACCCGGCTTCCATCAGATCTAAAACTTTCTGTTTGTTGGCAGCTGTGGTATCCCATACAAAGTTTCTTCTCTGTTCTTTAGCTTTTTCCACCTCTGAGTCTACTAGTCTGGAGGCGGTAGAAAGGTGCATATTGTCCGCTTCGACATATTTGTCCGGGTTAAAAATTTCTACCCCTGAGGGGATCTTAATTTGATCTAGTACATAGCTTTTCCCGGCTCCGCCTCCGCCGCCCATAACAAGTACTTTGGGACGTCCGTCTTGCTCTAATATAATACTAGTTAGTTTCATTATTCTTACGTCTAGGAGTTCTTTTAGATGTTCTACTTTCCGTTCTAGTTCTTTCGGTTCTCGTTGTACTTCTAGTTTCTGTTCTAGGTCTTTCGGTTCTCGTTGTACTTCTAGTTTCTGTTCTAGGTCTTTCGGTTCTCGTTGTACTTCTAGGTCTTTCGGTTCTCGTTGTACTTCTAGTGCTTCTAGTTTCCGTTCTTTTTTTATCTGTAGTAGTTCTCGTTGGTATTGTTGTTCGAGTTCTAGTATTAGCAGATCTAGTCTCGGTCCCTCTTGAGCGTCTACCTTGAATTTCGTTTCTACTCCTAACAGGTTTATTAGGTTTGCTACGATTCACTGTAACCGAAGGCCTAGAATAGTAATAGTCGTAATATCCTAAAAAATCGTAGTAGTTCGTATAAATTATTCTGTTACGAACTGGGTAGTAGAAGTAGGGAGTAAAGTGAACGGTAGGGTAGTAGGAGTTCCAATTATAATGAACTTCCACCCGAGGTTCAGCATAACCGTTAAAACCTCTTACTGCAAACCTAGAATCTGGGTGAATTACGGTATAGCATCCAGAAAGGGTAAGCATAAGAAGTATTAACAGTAAGTTTTTCATGTCTAGAGCCGTAAAGTTGTAGGGTACTCTTTATAAATAGGTTCGGTTGTTGGGTTCTCTAATGCATATAATTTATAGATAAGTTTGAAGAGTTCAAAGTTCTCATCTATGTCTTCGACGATTTTTAATTCCCATCCTTTTCCTTGATATACCCCAGGTCTCTTAGACGGTCCTCGTTTAGAAGATTTTAACCAAATAATACCTGTTTTATCGATCTTTTGACCAGTCTGTTCTTCCCATGCTTTAGCATATGCTGCAAGCTGTAGATCGTAAGATTTATGAATAGAGTTAGAAGTTTTAACATCTAAAAGCCAAACCTCATCTTCTATTTTACAAATAATATCGGCTGTACCAGCATATCTATGTTCATCTGAGAATGTAAATTCTTCGGTGGCGATGAGCTCGGAGTTTAAAGTCTTCCAGCATTCTACAAACTTCATCACCATGCTCCATACAAGCTCGTTATATTTTGCATTCCCGAAATCATCCATCCAGGAAACTTCTTCTCCCTCTAAAAGTTTCTCTACAGCTTCGTGAACCTGAGTGCCCTCTTTACCGGCTCTTCTCATAATGTGGTCTGCGTTATGACCTACATCTTTAAGCCAAGTTTCAAAAAACTTATTCTTCGGCATATACTGTAGAATAGTAGTAACCGAAGGGTAGTAGAGGTCTTCACCTCGTTTGTATACGCGGCGATCAAGGAAGTTTATCTGCTGAAGATCAGGATTAAAGTTTAATCTCTTTTTAGAGTTCTCCTGCAGGATGTTGGTTCCTTTAGAAATCATAATAGTTCGAATTTGTATCTCATGAGCCCTGATAGTTCTAGCTCTTGAGCATTTTGTATGTGTTTGGTGAAGGCTTCAAAACCCATCTCACTAGGGTCTTTATCGTCTAGCTCTACCAGGTAAACCTTCTTTCCCATATTTAGGAATTTTTCGCTAAAAGATATTGCTCTTTTAAGTGCGTCTTTATCTAGAGCGATATAAATGTCTTCTACATTTGAAGATACTATTTTTTTGAGTAATTTTGGTGCAATGTTCTTGCCTAGAATAGGAATAGCATTTCTACGAACGGCCATGGCGTCAAAGGTTCCCTCTACCAGTACAATAGGCTTATTCCAGTTGATAGTATTTTCAAATATTATCACATCCCTTGAAGCAGGAGGATTCTTATACTTGATAAAGGAATTCTCGTACGTACGTCCTACAAAATAATTGAGTTGATTATTCTCATCATAAGACGGTATAATAAGACGGCCTTGATACTCTCCTTCTGTACAATAGCCTATATTATATCGAATAAAATCAACCTCGGATAGCCCTCTTCTATAAAGGTACTTTCTAAGCTTGTTTGCTATAACGCTCTGATGGGAGGCAGAGAAGAGGGGTTGAAACTCATCCGGAAGCTTTACTACGTAATTCTCTTCATAATATACCTTTTCACCTTTTCTTACATGTCGAAGAATCTCTACAGCTGTATCTCTAGGTACTTTTAGCTGTCTTAGAAGGGAACGAATAGTTCGCCCACGAGTATTACATACCCAGCACTCCCACGGATTCTGTCCATTTTCATCTGTAGACATCTTAATCTCAAGCTTTTGCTTTCGATGATTACAGAAAGGACAATGGAATGCGTAGTTGTCCCTTGCTCTAGGAGACCCTTTCCCGAGAAGGTTCTCTATATAACCAAGTAGTATAGAATAATCCATATATCACCCAATATGGTATAAGATAGGAAAGAATAGTCTAAATATCAACTAGCCGTAGACCACCATCCTGTCTTACCATGACATTGCTAGGCCGTATGTCGAGCTCGTCTGGATCTATTCCAAATCTTTCAGCTTCTTTTTCTACGGCATCTGCAAACTCGTCGGGTACTTCTTCTTTAAATTCTCCTAGAACTTCCATTTGAATGATTCCGAGGTTTGGTTTCAATACCTCAACATCGTAAATGTAGGCGAAGTTATTAGTCTTCTTTCTTTTGAGCTTCTTAGCGTGTTCTAGCTCTAACTGGTCGGTAGTAACCTTATAGATTCTACCGTTTAAAAGATATGCTGCTCCGTAATCGCCGGAACCAATATATTTGCCACCTTTATCTTTAATCAGATCAACCTGATCCTCAAAATCAGGGTCGTACTGTAATATTTCTGATATGATTCGGTAAAGCTTCATAGGCTCATCGGCCCTGTCCACGGTAGCGCTTTAAGTAGTTTTTAGAACTCTTGATCTTGCTAGCTCTTTTTTTAGAGTGAATACCCTTTCTTTTTTTAGGAGGGTGACTAATGAATGCGGTACCTGAGGACTTTTTTGCCATTATTTATTACATTTACAATCGGAACATTTACAATCGTTCGGATCCTTTATTTTTATTTTTAACGTTCCGGAACCTTTAATAACTCGGTGATAGACTCCCTTTGGTATAAATATCCAAGTAATCGGTTGGGGTAGTTCATTATCGAACTGAAAAAGCCAATCTGTGGGTTCTACAGCTTCTACTATACGGTCTTCTTCATCCCGATGCCAGACTAATTCTTCTTCAGAAATATTCTGATCGAATTCTCTAAAGCGATAAATACCCTTCTCCTCTTCTGTATAAGGTCTACCAGTATCCACTAAAGTTTCTACTTCCTCCTAATGATTTCCAGTATCGTCCAATGTTGCAGGACCAATAACCCGGTTTCGTTTTGTCTTTTTTCTTATCGCATTGATGTCGGGCTGCAAAAGAGGCTCTTGCTGCTGGATCGTCAATTTTGACTGTTAGGTTACCTGAGTCTCCGAAATTAACTTTTACTATGTTACCTTTATCGTTCTTTACGTACACATAAAACTTTTTAGGTCCGCCTCTCTTAGGTTTGTTTAGTTGAACGTCCCTACCTTTATATTCGGCTTCATCTACCATCGGTAGATCTAAAGGTACTTTTTCTCCCTCATAGATTCCGTACTCCCCGATATCTGTAGTTTCTAAAAGATTTAGATCTTCTTCTGAGAGTTGAATTGCTCCTTCATTTACAAGCTTTCTTGCTTCGGCAAATAATTCTACAAAAGCGTCGGATGAGTACCGGTAGACATTATCATGTAGTGAGAGATTATTCTCAATGTGATAATCGATGCCCGGGATTGTGTGTAATACTTCTACGAGTTTTATCATACTATAAAAAGTCCTTTCTGTAGAACTTGCCTAAAATGTTATCGTTTATATATTCGTTGTCTTCTTCCAAGACTCCGTTTATAAATAGATATTTTGTCTCGTAGTAGGTTAGGAGTTTTTTCGTAGGTACGAATTTAAGAATAGTTCTTTTAAAATCCGACTCTTTTCCTTCTTTTACTAGCTTTTTAATCTCAGCCTGAGATCCGTAATATGTCTTCCAGTCAGATTCTTTGATTACCGTGCGCTTACGTTTATAGCCTTTAAGAGGTGGAAGCTTACGCGTAAACTGTAGTACTTTCTTTCCTAGGTATTTTCTACCGGTTGGGATATGCTCTATTTCATAAATAAATCCGAAGGTATCCTCCGGCATATCCTCTATGCTATCAATAACCTTTTCTTCAAATAACCACATTAACTATTTTTTAATCTGTCTATTTCTTCTTGCTGTGTTTGTACTATCTGGTATAGTTCTTTTACGGCTCCTACTAGTACGACTGTAAGTCGAGGATAGGCCACCGAGTAAGGATCCCCAGTTGGATCTCTAAGTACAAATTCTGGTAGAATTTGATTTAGCTCTTCAGCGATAACGCCTATTTCTTGTCTACCGGTATCTTTTTTTGTATAACGGACAGGACGTACTTGAGAAACTTCACTCAACCCGGCTGTATAGTCTTGAATATCTGTTTTAAACCTAATGGCAGAAAGCTCTGTCAAGGTACCACCTACAGTAACGTTTCCAGTTGTAGTAAGAGATCCTGTTATTTCAAGGTTATTAGTAGTGTTGTAGAATGATCCGGTAGAAGCAAAGATACCTCCTCCTCCAACTCCGGTTAAATTAGATCCGTCACCAACAAAAGATCCGGAAAGGACAGAAGCATTTACTCTTCCAAATGATCCGGTTACAGATACATTAAGAGATCCGGTAATCTCAAGATCATTTGTTGTATTATACGACGAGCCAGTTTGGGCAAAGATACCTCCTCCTCCTCCAACTCCGGTAAGTCCGGATCCATCTCCGAAAAAGGACCCCGAGAAAGAGCCTGTTGCTCCATTCGTTACAATCAAAGAACCAGTAATCTCAACATCGCTCGTAATGTTGTGAGAAGACCCGGTAGGTTGAAAGGGCCCCGTATTATCCATTGAACCGGATAAGACATTATCCGCATTCATTTTAGATTTGACACCGGACGTAAACTGGGCGTCAGCGGTATTAAGAGTTAAGGTTCTATTTGTCGTAATGCTACCACCGCCTGTTACACCTCCCGTACCTGTTATAGAAACTGTAGTATGGTCTACATGCTCATTGGCATCGAAGTTTGTAGTCTGATCATGGTCAACCTGAACAGATCCTGAGATAACTCCCGCAGCCATGGGTGTCCCGGTCAACCCGGAGCCATCACCAAAAAACGATCCCGAAAATCCCAAAGACGAGCTTACAGATCCCGTCACCCTTAACGATCCCGTTAGGTGAAGAGATCCTGTAAAATCATGTACGTCATCTTGCGAGTCTCCAAACTTTGATGAACCGCTCTTATAGATAATTGAGGATGATACAATAAGGGTGTTAAAACTTGTAGCACTTACCTCCCCTTGAACGTTTAATGAACCAGTAATGTCTATATCTGACGTAGCAGAATAAGTGGATCCTGTCGCTGCAAAAACAGAGTAGATTGTAAAAGGAGTTCCGGGATCCAGACTCTGAGATTTGAAGAACGTGATCGTCTGCCCAGCAACAGAGGCAGAGTAAAAATACTCCCTAAAGTTGTTGTCCAACTCTGTATGCGTCAGAGCAGATCCTTTGGTATTTCTGAATGTTATTCCCATTTTCTTTTAAAATAGTGCTATTCCTACATAGTATCCTGCGGGAACCTTTACTGCGTTTCTATAAACTGGTCTTTCTCCCGGTTTTGTAGCTTTATTTATTGCTAATTGCATACTTTTAGACGAAGAGGTCCTAAGAGTATGTTTTGCTCCGGCGATAACGACTTGGTATTCTACTCCTTTAGCAAACTCTTCGGCATTCTTTACAATATGCTTTATCAAAGCATCGTTAGATTTAAAAGTAGGTGCCTGTTTGTCTACTGTTTCTATTTCTCCTTTCGCTGCTAGGTTATCTACTGTAGATTGAGCCTGTGCTTTAGGTACTCCAGCTCCAAGAAGTGCTGCTAAAAGTGCAGCTCCCGTAATAGCATTCTTAATAGGTCCTTCTTCTAATTGTTCATTTTTTCTATTTTTACAATGCTTTGGATCAGACTTACTGTAAAATGGCTTAGGACAGGTAGTACCTTTTTTATGCATATGTCCACAGCGCATACAGCAAGTGCTCTTTTTAGCAATCTCCTCTTCGAGAACTTCTAAAACGATATTTCTAAGATTTACTCTCATTTGATACAAATCACTTTAGTAATACCTGAGCCCCCTAATTGGGTAGCCGTCTGTGTAAATAAGTCCCCGGATGCTAATCCTGCATCCGATGTTGGCAGAGTATCTAAGCTTCTGATCTGGCGAAGAGAAAGCGTATGAGTATCTCCTCTTCCAGAAATAGGTACTGCTGAGCTTCCTGTGTAGTGAAGCTGAATTGTTGATCCAGAGTAAGAGCTAGAATAGTAGAGAGATCTAAAGTTAGTATCCATCTGTGAATAGCTTAGCGCTTCTCCTTTTACTGCTCTTAATGTTATATTGTTGTTATCTGCCATTATTATTACATGTCTAATGTAACTACAAAAGTCATATCAGTATCTTTTGATTTTGGAACGGGCTGACCGAGTTTAGCAACCGCAACTAATTCTTGTGCATCATTATAAAGCCCTATTGATGTAACATAAGGTTTAAAATAACTACCTGAGATGTTGTCGGCAATTTTTCCATCGCTTCCTGACATCGCAGAAGGATTTAAGCTGTAAATAAGCTCAGAATCCTTTACTTTACAGTTGTAGTTATAAGTATAAATAGGTTGATTAGATTTCCATTCTAGTACCGGGCGTAGATATCTTGTATAATACCTTGCTACCTTCGAGTCTGTCAGAATCACCTGGCCGTGGGTATATATAATGTCTCCCACATTTACGGTTGTTACTGCTCCAGATCCTGATAGAGAGCTAGAAAAGAACAGTCTTCCTGCTCCATCGTCAATAATTTCTCTACGATGCTGTATTCTAGGAATGTCTACGTATTCTCCTCCAGCTGCCGGTGTTTCTAAAACGTAATCTCCTTCATCATCTAGATAGTCTTCTATTTCCCCTGGGTTAGTAACCGAACCGAAGAGAGTATCTATGTTTTCAATATACAGGTTGGTACCATCTATCGCATCTCTAGAATAGTCAACCGTTACGTACTCGTCTACAGATCCCGATTGAAAGTCTAGGATAAAAGTATTTGGCTGAATATGAGTACCAACTATGTTTCTAGGTACAGAAATAACCCCAATCTCTTCAGAAATAACTCTAGACCCGGTTGTAAAGGAAGACTGTAAGTAGTGTTCGTAGGATCCTGAATTAGTCGATTCTTGAACGAATCCTTTATAGTAGAGATGGTTTATACTTTGCCAAGTTAACGTTTCGTATCTAGACGCAAATAAATCATCAGGATTTAGATAGTTGGGGGAAGACCCCGAAATACCTCGAACAATCTCTATACCGTAATCAGAAATTACGCTTCCACTAGCCAACCAGCTCTTTTTAGCAGAGTAGGCTGTTACATAAACATCCTGCCGATTGAATTTTTTGAAAGCGCTCATTCATTAATAGTCAAGCTTGATTCTTACAAGAGCTTCTTTGGTAAAGTCTTTGACAAGTGGTCTGGATAGTTTAGCTACTGCTAGAAGATCGTTAGCATCGTTGTAGAGTCCAATAGTTGTAATGAAAGACTGGGGTTGTTCGATCATCACACTGTGTCTTAATTCTCCCGAGCCTGTAATCAGGGAAGGGTTCGTTGAGTAATTAAATTCACTATTACGAGCCCGAATGAAGACAAAGTTAGAGGATACCGTCTCTTCTGATGTTACTTTGAAGGAGTTGCCTGATTTAAATGCTTCATATAGAGGAAGAGAATTTTCTGCGTCCGAATTGGATGTTCTTGTTACACCTAGTGCTATTCCTCCCTGAGCGTTTGTTGGTGCAGCAAGCATCTTAGAGTTGAGTAGAATGAGTCCAACATCGGGGAGAAATTTACCCCATGACCCGGTATTAGCTAGAGATGCTGTATAAAATGAACCGTCTTTTTTGTATAATTCGTATTCTCTACCTGCATCTGTAAAGGTCTGTGTTGTTACGTAAGGACTACTGTCAATAAGGGTTACCGATCCTGTGTTTCCTAAGACTAGTTGAAAAGTACCGGGAAGAAGTTTTTCTTTGTATCGTGATCTTTCTAAAGAAATTACATGAAAATAATCAGCAGCTACACCTCCAAAGAGAATCTCTGACTCTTCATCTCCCTTGATTAGATTTCTATATTGACGGTACACTGTCTTTGTAGGAGAAACATGACTGATTCCCTGATCAATCCATAGAGATCCCGAACCCTGTTTATCTGCATAAGCAATATTAAACTGAAGCTCAGAAGTATTTACAGAAGGACTACCATTCCATACCTGAAGGTAGTAATCTCCTGAGGTTGCCTGAGCTTGGGTCGAGGAAGTTACCATCCCAGTTGCTGCTAAAGTAACCAGGTTGTTAGACCATGCCGGAGATGTTACCGACTCGGCACTAACTACAATATCATCTGTTTCTAATCTCTTATAAGACATATCTGTTAAACGTTAACTTTGGTTACTGTTACTGGTATAGAGACTCTGGCGCCGCTATCTCTACCGATAAATGTGATTGTTGTCTGAAGCTGCGTTCTGGATCCAAATAGGGTATTGACCGTAGTTGCTGTAAGGTTGATCGTAGATCCAATCACCGTCTTGGAAACGTTTGTTCCCACCGTTGTTGTTCTATTTAATCTGGCAGCTTCGTCTGTGTTGATTCCTACTCCTTCGAATGTGCTTAGAAGTCTTACATCTGCGATAGTAGCATTGTATCCGCTTGTCTCAAACGTTGATGTAGCTCCTAGATAGTTAAGTGTCTGCGGCGTGATAGCGATAGAAGCGCCCTGCTTTACCGTAATAGCCGAGTATCCGATATTGAGAATAGGGAGCTTAGAAGTACCTCTTGGAAGGGTAGCAAGCTTGTACTTCATAATCTGAGTCTCGTCCGGAAATGCTTCTAGAACCGGCATATTTTCGATAGCCTGTCCGTAGTATACAGATCCTGAAGGATGATTTGGATTATAAAGAGTATAATCTACCTCATCATCTGCTAGTGCAAATTGTGTAATGTTAAAGGATCCGTCTCCGCGAGCAAGAAGCTCTCGTCCTTTTTTCGTCAGGATTGCGTCAACGGTTACAATTGTATTGTCTAGGTATCCCATTTTTTAAGCTTAGTTTATATACTATAAATATGTACGATTAATGTTTACTCTACTCCAGAAATCTTACCATCCTCATCGGTAGTGTACACGGCTCCTTTATCTATCGAGTATACTTTTTTAGACGAAATAGGTATAAGTCTTCCTGAACTATCTTGTTCTTCGTACAGAATTGTAAATCTTTTTACGGTTGGAGATGTTACTATTTCTACGGTACTACGTGTATATGTTGGAAGCGTAGAAGATCCTCCAGGATTTTTACCTCTTAGTTCGTTAGCTTTGTTAAAGTTTGCATAGTAGATAGATACTTTTTCCCTGTCTGCATCTAAGATATCCTTTACGGTGGCCGCGACGGCGTCGGATGGGTAAATAGTACCTTCAAACTCTTGAAAGGATAGAGCAGGTTCATTACCTAGTATGTTGATATTAGTCTCTACTACTCCATCATATCTTATATTTCTCCAAGCTTTAGAAGAGTAGTTGGAATCCTGTATGGTGGCAAATAAAGCTGGATCAACATTTTCAAAGCTACGTAGGGAAGATGAATAGTATCCATCGGTAGCAGGAGTTGGAGTGCCGAACTCACCCGTAGAACCGGATCCGCTATTGTAGAGGTTCTGAGTTTCTATGTATTTCAAGATTACCGGGTAATTGCCCGGAAGTGTTGTGTTTACATAGGTGCCCGTTCTAGGTGATATTGTAGACCTATCTACTGTTATGATTTTTCGTGATTTTCTACCTTCTGTGTAGTTTCCAATAATAGCATTGTAATCGTCCCTGTAGAAGTTTTCTGGACCGCTAAAGGATACCCTCATAGGAAGATAAGATAGCTCACCAAACTGAGCTAGCAGGACCGGGACCTGTATTCTGTATTTAGGGTCGAAAAAGTATCCCGTATCCCTAGCCTGTACTTCTTTAATTGGTATTTCAATAGTACGTACCGAGTATCCTTTTGATCCGGAAGCATAGTCAAAAGAAGATGCAGCCGGTAAATAAGGGTAAACAGAAGAAGATACTATCTCAGAGCCGGAACCGAACGTATAGGGAAATTTTCCTCCTCCAGATTGATCAAGAGAACTTGTCACGGTATACTCTAAATAGACCGTTTTAGTGTCTTTCAGTGAAGAACCAAAGTGCGAAGACCCCGAAATATACGGAACAGAAAGCCCAGCGATAAAGATCAGACCGGCGGGAAAGGCAGAAGATGTTTCAGCTGACTGAGAGATAAATACTCCTATAGCGCCGTCTCCTAATCGAGTACGCATATCCTCTCTAATAAACTGCTCTCTAAATTCGTTGAAGGTGCTCATTTTTATGGTCCTGCTGCTTGTACTAGTACTGAGATGGTTGCTGTGTTAGCAAATCCGGAATATGCCCCTGTAAACCCAACAGTAACTGTTCCGCTGCTTGCAGCAGATGGTCCGGTGTGCCTTATGGTAAAGGTATCGTCTCCCGTACCGGTCCCTCCGAGAACAGCACACGATCCTGTAGCTCCTCCTGACATAGTAGCTTCCCAAGTAGCACTCTGGTTATTAGTTGTAATTGTTATTGTTTCGTTAGTCGTTCCAGAATTATCCTTATCAAAGTTTACTGATGTTGGAGATGCTGAGATGGTCAATTGAGAGGGAGTAGGCGTAGCGGTAGGAGTTGGAGTGTTAGTTGGAGTACCTGTTGGCGTAGGAGTAGCAGAAGCTGGGATAGCTGCGTCCTGATCAATCTGAATAGTGTTAGAAGTAGCGGAGGGATCGTCTCCGTAAATTCCCCCTGTTATTGCATCAACTACTACAAAGGCTGTTCTTCCTCCTTCTGTATCAGAGTTAGCATCAATATTGACAGTAAAGGTGTCATCTCCTGATCCTGCTAAGCCGCTAAAGCTTACCCAGTCTGTAGGGTCCCCGGTGTCGTACGAAATACTTGCTGACCAGTTTAAGGTACCTGGTTCAACATCAATATCAAAAGTGTAGCTCTGGCTTGAAGCGTCAACACTTAGTACAGATTGTCTTAATATTCCTCCGTCATCCCAGTAAAGGTCTAAGCTAGGAGGAGTGAGTGAGGGAGTTGGCGTAGGAGTACCTGTCCCGGTTGGTGTCTGAGTTGGAGTATTTGTAGGTGTCGGTGTAGGTGTTCCGGTCCCAGTTGGAGTATTTGTAGGTGTCGGTGTAGGTGTCGCTGCTTGCGTAATAGAGATAGTTCTAGTCGCTAATCCACTAAATCCTCCTGTTCCTGACAGTGTAAGAGTTGCTCCACGAGAAAATCCAGTATTGTTTTCTTCTATATAGAGATCTATACCTACCTCACTCCCAGTTCCCTCATAGGTAGTATCGACACTACCTAATGAAAAGTCTACCCACTGGCTATCAGATTCGATTTCCCAAGTAACATCTCCTCTTGAGGTAGTAACCTGTAACTGTGTCGATTGTGCAGATGAGTTAAAGGATAGGTCTTGAGGATCTTGGTTTGCTCCTAAGTATTCTTCGAATACGGTAAAGACTCCAGGGCTAGTAGTCGGAGTAGGAGTAGCTGTTAAAGTCGTGGTTGTGGTTGGAGTAGCTGTTAAAGTCGTGGTTGTGGTTGGAGTAGCTGTTAAAGTCGTGGTTGTGGTGGGGGTATTTGTTGGTGTTGGTGTTCCGGTTGGTGTTTTAGTTGGTGTACCTGTCGGTGTAGAGGTAGGAGAAGCTCCTGGAGTACCTGTTTGTGTAGGAGTATTTGTAGGTGTGCCTGTTTGTGTAGGAGTGTTTGTGGGGGTACTTGTAGGGGTTGCTGTAAGGGTAGTTGTAGTTGTAGGCGTCGGGGTGTTTGTAGGTGTCTGAGTTGGGGTTGGAGTGTTTGTAGGTGTCGGTGTGGGTGATGGTAGTGAGTTAAATAAGCTTACGAAAAACCTATACTCTTTAAGTCTTGGTGTCTTTGTAACGTTAGCAGCATTTAGTTCCCCATTTGCTACCTCAATTCTACTACCTGAAAACTCTCCCGTAAATTTAGGAGATTCATCGTTAATAACCTTTGTAA
>Ga0222716_10000609_pt1 | contig 30835 bp, 47 predicted proteins | sample C33_13DmetaG_FD_165044 | JGI IMG/M metagenome (GOLD analysis project Ga0222716, IMG submission 165044) | Estuarine water microbial communities from San Francisco Bay, California, United States - C33_13D | ecosystem: Environmental > Aquatic > Marine > Unclassified | place: USA: California... | reverse complement strand
CCTAAATCAATTTGTAAATCAATTGGTGTGTTTAGCGTTTGTCCTTGATTGTTATAGCTATACTCAAATTGTTTCCAGTGTGGACTAGAACAAAATGTTTTATCAAATCTAGATTCAATGATACCACTTTTAAGTAATTGTCTTTGTCTACCTGACACCTTGCCTACACTTTGTTCATATTGGCAAGTTGCACACACTTCTGGTGACTCACCATCAAGCATAGTTTGCCTAATGGTGTTCATTGTTGTTGATTGAAGAAATTCTGTTATTGTTGTGTTGGCAACAGTATGCTTGGCTGTTAACTCATGCTTACCCCACCTGCATGGCCTATAGCCACCGTCTGGTCCTAGTCTAACATGGTACCATGGTGAGGAACAAAAGTTTTTTTCTAACATTACCTATTTTCAATAACCTTGTCTGCTAGTCCATAAGCAACTGCTTCTTCGGCTGATAAGAATGTATCGTGTTTCATTGCTTCGTATAAGTCTTCGTATGTTTTGCCAACAGTGTTGTGTCTAACATATAATTCAGTTAAGCGTTTGTTGATACGTTTTGATTCTTCAAACGATCTACGTGCATCTTCAAACTCTAATTCTTGTACGTGTACAGAACCTTGTGTACCTGGAGTGCCTGATGAAACCCTATGTATCATTGTTCTTGCTTCAGGTAATACTAGACGCTTACCTTTAGCACCTGCTTGTGCTAAAAAAGATCCCATACTACATGCTTGTCCTAACACAATAGTTGATACATCTGGTTTGATGTACTGCATAGTATCATAAATTGATAGTCCTGCTGTTACACTTCCACCTGGCGAGTTAATATAAAATAGAATATCTGCTTCAGGATTTTCTGCTTCTAAGAATAACATTTGAGCTACAATAGCCGAAGCTGATTCCTGTCTTACTTCTGTATCCAACATGATAATACGATCTTTTAGTAAGCGACTATAAATGTCGTAACTACGTTCACCTTGTGGTGTTTTTTCAATAACTATTGGTACTAAATGTGGCATTGTTTTTCCTATTCAAATGTTACACTAGTCACTGTAGGATTGTGTTCTAGCATTGTTAATAAATTTTCAGGAGCATCTTCTAAGTCTGCTAACGGTAATCCACCCCTAACTAGTCTATAGTCACCCCAATTATACCCACGGCTTTCAAAAAATTCTTTGTGTTCATGGTAATACTGTTTTATTTTAGCATTTAATTCTGAAATAAGCAAAGGATCGTCTTGCCAAAACTTAACCGAAAAGTCAGCTGAGTAATAGTGCCAAGGCCTAAAAGCATCATCTCCAATGTACTTGTCGTTGTCAATGGTTAGATCTTCTAAGGTTTTACCAATTTCAACATAGTTTAGATATACTGTACCAAACTTAACAGCAGGTTCAAATAAAGCAAAATCTTCTCTAGTCAGTGTTTCTGTTTTTGGCAAACCATAATAAGTTACCACATGTCTTGGACGTACTCCACGGGCAACACTTTCACAACGGTGTACTAGCACATTTAAGTCAGCAAGACTTTTTCTAATCACTTGAGGTGCATGATTCCAAAAAGCATCGGTCTGCTGTTCGAGCATTCCATGATAGCGTTCAAATATATTGTGTAGATAGTTTAAGGTATCCTGATCATCAACAGATTCTAATTTACGATCTATAATAGGTCTATAACTATTGATATGGTCTACACATTGGTTAATAAGAAACAAGCTCTGATTAATTTGCTGTTCTATTGGACCAAAGCCATAGAAACGATCAGGATCATCAATAGGATATTGTTCTTGTGCTTTTAATACACGTTCTATCCAGCGTGGCACAAAACTATTATCTCTTAAACGATACCTTAGAGTAAAGTTATTATTATATTCAATCAGTAAGTACTTCATTGATTATCCGGTTAATGTTATTTTCTTTTACGTATTCGTAAAACCTTTGTTTATTATATACTAATTTTTGTTTTAACGCAATAAATTTTGTTTGTAACCAACTAATATTTTTACTGGCTTCGCACAATGTAACTAAAAAGTCTGTAAGATTTTCCTGTGTAATTTCTTCAGGATATATGTCTTTAAAATCATTTTCGTAGGTTAGGAATCCACGATCATGTAACCATTGTTGCCCTAAATCTTTACTGTAAACAAAGAATGGTCTTAGTCCTACTATAGGTTTATATATCTTTTCACTAACAAACACAACCTTGTTAATGTCAGGCCAAGTTTCTGTTACTATGTTTAAGAAACTTGAACACCATAAGTCTGTTCTACCTAAACTTAAGATATCATTAACAATTACAGATCCTGCTTCTGGTGCTGATGTAATGTAGTTATCAATATCTTGATCCAACTGCTTATGTCGATCCATTGTAACTATACCTTGATCAACTATGCCTTTTGCAACTAAATCATTGTATAGTTCTAGTCTATGGTCGTGAGGTTTTCTATTATAACTAAGATAAGGTTTAATAACAGTTTTATGATTTAATAGTTCTTCGTCCGTGGGCAGTTGATATTTGTCAACAACAACATTAGCCCAGAAATCAAAAAAGTATGGACTGTGATAATATCCTATTTCATATACAGGTATATGTCTTTCTCTAAACATTTCATAACGTGCAATCTGTGCATCATTGAATGAGTATATGAATATTTTTTCTACTGTGTTTTGATCAAGATAATTGCATACCTGTTGATGTACCTCATCTGTATACCAGGTTGAATCAATTATTATGGTATTGTTTGGTTGTTGATCAAACAACGGTTGAAGTAGACTATGAGCATACCGGCTCATTTCAAATTGTGATCCCCATCCCCCATGAAAGAACTTAGTAGTCATTGATTACTTCTTCTTGAAAATACGTTTTGTTATATTCTGCAATCTGATTGGCCTGTTTTATAATAGGTGTCCATTCCCAATCGCCCCAGGCTGTGATTTGGTTAATAATAGGTTTCATACGATCCCATCGTTCTATACCTTCATACTCGTCGTAACTTTCGTCCCAAATATCACTCCAGGTTTTAAATCCTTGTTCTCTTAGATTAGCAAGGAAGTTTTTTGGACCATATACAAGCATTGGTTTTCCACCTGCTAACGGTCTAGTAGTTTTTTCTGTTGGAAAATATGTTTGACCTCTTACAAATGTTTCGCACACCAGTTCAACATCAAATTGATTATAGTAGTTGAGCATGTTAGTCTGCACACGTAAAAAATCACTGTTTTCTTGAAACATATCTTTGGTTGTATATTGGTCTTGAACAGAATAATTGTCAATACTAGGTATGTTAAACTCACGAATCCAGGATTCAAAACTGTATTTGTTGTCTACCCATTGTTCTAGGTCCGGTCTTTGCTCATAATATATCTGATCTTCGCGTAGTGAGCTTAAAAAGCACTTGTAACGGCGTGATATCCAGTATAATATAGCCAGTCTATCTAGGTTCTTACGACCAATAAAACATCCTATTCTTCTGTGTGGGCCAGGTATATGTTCAAACTTGTAACGTGCTACTGCTTGATGTACACTTCTAAACCAATAACTAAATTTATGTCGATTGTATATTCGTTCGACAGGTAATTGTTCATAAAAGTTAGGTGTGCGTACCTTTATACGTGATAAGTCTATGTTATTTTCTTCTAGCAGTTTGATTAGACCACACTGATGTAGGCTAGGACCTTCGCCTTGCGTAGATAACTCTACTTCCTCTGTGGTACTTGTTAAAAAGTTAAGTAAGTCGTCAGAGTTTAGTAGTTGATCTTCGAAGATCTGTAAGTTAAACGTTAACATGATAAATATTACTTATTAAGTATTAGATACCCATGAGAATAAAACAAATCATTACAGAAGCAAAGGGAATATTTGGTCGTTTACCTGGCGATCCGTTTGTACACACCAACGGACGTAAAGCCAATTTTCAATCAGTTGAAGCATATCCTGACCCACAAATGGCTAGATATGAAAATGCTGACCAACTTGCTCAAGCAGTTAAAGAGTTTGAAGAAAATAATCATTGTAAAATTGAATGGGTAAACTCCCCATCCGGTGCTCTTGCTTTTGCTGTTGCTATCTTACACGATGGCGATAGTTTATTATATTGGGGACGTTATCTAAGACAAACAAAAGCAACTATGTTAGGTGTTTGGGATAATAATCAAATACCATCTGGCTGGAGTCTAGCCACTACAGGTGCTACAAAACTTCAAGCAGGATTTGATCCACAACACTTAATTAAAACTGAAAATCAGTTTATGTCAACTAGTCAAGTTATTAATACAGTTAAATCAAATTCTCCCAATGACGTTAAAGATCTATTTGCACAAAATCTACAAAAATTAGCATCGGGTAGAGGCGACATTACATTTACTGGTATGGCCAATCAAATGGAAGCCATACGTGATTACTTTGGTGAAATTATGCAACCACTTGCACTTGCTGGTGGTGTTATTAAAGGACAAGCAGAAGATGCTCGTAAATTATTAGCAGATGGTGCTAACTGGGCAAACTGTAAAATGATGTGGCCAATGTCAATGAATGCGGCTTTGTGTGATAGTTTCCTGATTGCACCTAACGGACAAGAAATTGGTATTAGTTCTAAGGGTGGTGCAGGTGCTAAAGCAAGTGCAAAGAATATTCACGATGCTTACTTAAAAGCCAAAAAAGAAGGTAATCAAGATTTAATCAATTCAGCAAAGTATACAATTTCAATTGTTGAACTAATAGCAACTAAATCAGCTAAGGATGGTCCATTTGCTATTGCAGAATTTTTAAACATGAACAATATTACTCCCGAGATTAGTCAAGAAGTTGACGAATATGTTCGTACAGGTAAACAAAACTTTGATGATGTAAGTCAAACAGCACTAGACTTATTGTCAGGATTTAAAGTTAACAACGAAGTAAAAGGTTTTAACACAGGCTATGCTATCATGGCCGCAGTTGCTAAAACAGTTGCTAAAGAAATTAATAAAAATCCAGAATTTACTCAAGGTGCTCTTGCACTATTAAATCAATCAAGTATTATTCAAGTCTATACTAAAATGACTAAGAACGGTGAGGATGCTGTCTTATCAGACTTCCGTGCTGTTTATCCTCCAAACTTTGAAGGTCAGATATTAGTTGACGGTGGTAAGAATTACTATTCCTCAAGAATACAAGGCAAACTAGCCTTCTCTTTTAAATAAGAAAAAACCCACCGAAGTGGGTTTGATCTCTAGTCCGCGAACTGAACTATTGTTGATACGGATATGTTGTTGTACCAGTAGTGTTATCTACAAGAACTGTTTCTTGAATCTCATTTGACGAAACTCTGTTAGGATCTTGTTCATTGTAGTTAGTTGGTACATCACCATTGCTTTCACGATTAGCATTAATTTCAGCGTCTAACTCTTTAAATGCTTTGTCCTTATCACCTTTAAACTTGTTGATAAGTCTTTCTGTTTGTGCAATAGCTCGTAGTGTGTTTTCTTCAATTGGATAACGTGCTAACAAGTAAACTCTAAATGAATTGCCTTCACGTACAATCTTACTATCAATTTGATGATAGCCAGCAACGTTAGCCTCTGTTACTAGTTTCTTAACAACTTGTTCGTTGTCTTGAATAGTTAACGGAGTACCAGCACCAACTTCTCTGATATACTGTTTAAAACGTGAACTTACTTTAGCACTAATCTTGTTCGCTAATTGTTTTTCAACATCAAGTGTTGCCTTATCTCTAGCTAAAGTCAACATTGTTGATGAACCAGTACCAGCAACAAAAAGTTCTTTGTTGTTGTCTTCTGGAACAGGAAGTTCAACCATCCAACTTGGTAAGTTGTCAATGGTAGTTTGAACTACTTTTTCTTGCTCTGTTTGTGGTGCACTCGCACAACCTACTACAAGAACAGTCGCCAACGCACCAATTAATGGTTTAAGTTTCATAATCATACCTTCCTTTTAAAAAATATACTGCCATTATACTACTTTAATTAAAACTTGTCAACCAAAACGAATTGGTCACCTTCAATTTGACAAGCAATACCGTTAAAGGAGTTTAGTTTTTCTTGACTCCATTCAACATCGTTTACCCACCAACAAGGTGTACCATTATACATAAATGGTCTACGATGTTCAGGGTCTCCTCTAAGTTTACCAATAGGCATTACAGCACCTACTTTTTTCAACTTATAGTTTTTTACATTCTCACCATCAGCACAGGTCATGTCTTCGTTTAAGGTTATTAACTGTTCACCGTGCATGTGAATAAATCCTTTAAGAGCATTTTGTTTGGCTATGCTACAAGCAGTAGTTGCTAGTGTACGACCGTCCCATTCTTGCTCTCCGTATACAGGATACCACTGATCTGCATACAGTACTTCAAAACTAACAAAACATGATTTAGTACCTTGTTCAGTTGGAACTAGAACTGTTTTATAATTACGTGTTTCTTCAATGTTAATAGGTTCAGGTGACTTACTAGCAATCTTCTGTTCAATGCTACATTCACCAAATGCTATAACAGGCGCTAATAGTCCTGCTACAAGCAGTTGTTTCTTAAGGTCATTAAATGTTGATTTATTAACCAATTGTAGTCTCCTCTGCCTAATAAAGTTGTTCTTCGTTGTGCTTCAGGGTCTGAAATCCAACGCCAAGGTGTTAAATAAACTTCTAACCTAGCACCCAATCTTTGTGCATCTGAGTTACGGAAACTTTGTAACCATTCAACCTGTTCACGCTTTTTAGAGCAGTCAGGCTGAAAATGATCTAAGGCATTATCATCCATTGGCATTTCAGCATTAACTTGCTGGGTTGCAATTATAACGCAACTGCCAAAGAGCACGTTTATAATGGCTCTTTTGAGTTTCATAATGTTCCTCCGTTACTATTGGGCTTTTATCTGCTTCACTTCGTTCTATTAGAAAAGTTTCAATAGCTCTAAAGTTAGCACAATCATTGGGCATAACCGCTACTGCATCAGGCACAGTACCTACATTATAAGTGGCACATCCTGTTGCTAAAACTGCTGTTAGTAATACGATATATTGTTTCATATTAGTATTATACGAAAAACGGATTTTTTGGTCAACCTTTTCCTGACAATTTTTTGATTAATTCTAGTATCTCTTTTAACCCTAGATCTACGTGCATATTGTCAGCTTTGGTTACACCAAAATTCCAGGAATTATCTGGATTATATGCAAAAGGATTGCCTTCTACTGAAACTTTTACTTCACCTTTACGCTTGGTCATCTACTATTCCTATCACATCATCTTCGTTAATTACGAGCATTTCTATTCCATCTAATTTCATTTTGATTCCTGTGCCTTTTGGAATCATAACGTGTTCACCTACTCGATGTACACTACCTAAGAACCTACCTGTCTTTGTTTTAGTTCCTTGGCCTACACCTATTATTTCAGCACGATCAGGATCTGTTGAATCTGGACGATATAAAATAATGCCAGACTCACTGCGTTCTTCTTGATCTACTAGTTTAACTGCTAGTCTACTACCTACTACTTGTTGTTTCATTGATGCACTCCTATAACTGAGTTTTCTATTTGTTCGTTTACCTGTTTTGTGCTAGGCCATTGGTCTAACCATTCCTGTGGCATTTCTATTGGCCCTGTACCCTTTGGTTCATATCTAGGCTCCATAGACTCTATTAGAGATTTGCGATATTCAGTATCAAGCCTGGCTTCTTCCACCATCTGTGTGTTGGCACAACCTGTTAATACATATAACACTATACCCACACACGTACAGGTTAATACCCACATTATAAAATCATAATACTTGTTCATAATAGTCCCAACTCCTTTGCTCTATCAGCAAGTTTAAAACTTGCCAGATTTTTACCTTTTGACTCTGACATTATATCTGATTTAGATAAAAATGTCAATGCCCAATCGTTGACTGCTTGATTCCAATAGAAGTCTGAGTGGGCTCTTAGTTTTTGTTTCTTGTAACCTTGCTCTAACAATATATCTAAATCCGGTTTAATATGAACATCATGCTCGGTAAGAATGTCCTCTCTTGATACTGAGTAATGTATGACTGGACGCACACCTCTCCAACTATCAATGACTCTGCTAAACCTATCGTCGTCAACATGAATATATTCTCCTGTTTTAATAAAGTGATGGTGTATATCTAGTACTAGAGCACAATGATCTGCTAGTTCTAGACTAGCATCTAGTCCCCATGTCATTTCGTCGTTTTCTATTGTTAAGGTATTACGTGCTTCTGGGCTTAGTCTTGGTAGCACATCAATGATGCCTTGTGGGCCTTGCTTACCTGATATGTGTACGTTACATTTAAAGTCCTGGAATGTCTTGCCGTAGCCCATCCAACGGATCATATCATTATGATACTCGAATTCTTCAATGCTACGTTCGACAATGCCTGGGTTAGCACTTGCCAGAACTGTGAACTGGCCTGGGTGAAAAGATAAACGGACGCCAAGATTACGGGCCAGCTCACCCACTTCACCAAACGCTCGTTCTGCGTAAGCAACAACGTCACTGCGGCGCCAAAAGTAACTCCACTCATGCTGAGTATAAACAGGTAATAAGTCACTCGAGAGTCTAACCATTCTGAGATGTTCATCTAGTCCTCCTACACGTTTGATAAGTTTGCGAGAAGATTCTATGTTATGGACCATGAGGTCCCATAGTCTTTGTTCTGCTACTTCTCTAGTTTGATTGTTTAGCCAACGTACTGTGGTTGAGCCAGTGTTGTATTGTTTAGCATCATCCTTGGGTTTGATGCCATCAACTTGCCCTGCATGATCAATCCACTTACAGGCAAAACCTATACGTTTTTGTGTATCCATACTGCTAGTATAGCAGTTTAGAATTTATTGGTCAAGTTTTTTGTTGAATTGTTGGTCGTTTGGATAGCCGTCGGTGTAGTCTTCTTGCTTTTTATCTTTTTTACCAAAAATACGTTCCCAATTATCTTCGTATTGCTTGGTAGTTGACTTTGACTTTATTTCGTCACCAGTGATGTCGTTTTTAGATGCCATTTGTCTGTATCCTTTTTATTATCCAACCCCATAAGTCATATTGTCCAGGTTTTTCTGCTGTACTAATTTGACTAGGATCATTATGATGATTGTTGTGTGTACCTACACCTAATAGTATTAGTTCTGCCCACCAATTGTTTTTACTTTGATCAGTTGTGTTGTATGTTCTTGCACCCCATATATGACAACCAACATTAATTAAGTTGTTGATAAACCAACTCATAACAATGTTAAGTGAATAAAACCAAAATAGAATTGGATGTATTGCTAACAGTGTTAGTATAATTAAAGCATGATAGTGGAAGTAATACTTGTGAAAGTGTACTAATGTTTTATCACGTATTACATCAATTACTATTTTTGGCGACCATTTGCTGACATCATGTACATAAAATATACCTTTCCATAGACCTAGATGCGGACTATGTGGATCACCAGGTTGATCGCTATATTGATGATGTAGTCTGTGTATTCCTACAAATACTATCATTGTTCCGTCACCGTTAACTAGATGCAATAGAGTAAACACTCGTTGCCAAAACTTTGATGTTTCAAAACTACGATGTGAATAGTATCTATGAGAACCTATTTCAGCACCAATGCCTTTAAATGTAAGATATATTACAACAAACAGTGGCAAATACCACCAGTGCATTTCGTAAAAGAATGGCATAATAATAGAGGACAGAGTTGCTAGTCCTAATAGTAACCATAATTTAATTCTGTAAGATTGTTGTTCTTTTATTTTCATATTTTAATTTTCTTAATTATCCAGGCCCACATATCCCATTCACCTGGATGAATAGCATTAGTATAACTACCAGGGTTATGATGGTGATTATTATGTAATTCAACACCTAACAATATAGGTTTTACCCACCAACAATTACGACTATAATCACTCTTATACGGATAAGGTTGTGATCCCCACTGATGTGAAACTACATTTACACAGTAATTTATGACTAAAGTAGATATAATATTAATAGCATAGAACCATAACAAAGTCAATGATGTTAATCCTAATAATAGTATAATGGCAACATGCCATTTAAAATAATGTTTATGTTGTGCTATCATCCAAGGTTCACGCAATACATCTGCTATTTGTTTTTTATCTAGTCCATAGATATTGTGTAGGTAAAATGTAACGTTGAACAGTCCTTGATGATGTGGACTATGCGGATCCCTTTCGTTGTCACTGTTTTGATGATGTAGCCTATGCACTCCAACAAAACTTAAACAACTACCTTCGCCAGATATAAGTTGTAAAGCCATTATAATTTTCTTACGAAATCTAGTTGTTTCAAAACTACGATGACTCCATAGTCTATGAGCTCCTATTTCTGACCCAATGCCTTTAAACACAAGATAATTTACAATAACAATAGGCACATACCACCAGTGCATTTCAATCAAGAAAGGCAATGCAATAGTTGACACAACAGCAAAGATTAACAGTGCTGATAGTTTTTGTGAATAGTTCATAATTGTTTGAGTAACTCTAAAGTGTTTTCAGCAGTATCTGTTGAAAAGTTATCCTGCTCGGGCAGTGCTGGATGTATATCATGTCCACGTGGATCAACAAACACAAACTGTGCATCTGCTTGTTTGACCACTGCTGTGATATAGTTCAAGTAGTTTTGTCTAAGGTGTTTTTCTATAGAATTAGTTTGATAACCATTTAAACTGTGTAAGTCCCAACCTACACATAAAATAATATCATAACGCATAGCGGCCATTTGTAAGCAAACAAGTTCTTCACTATTTTCTATTTCTGCTGATACTTTCCATTCAAATGTATTAACTGCTTCTGGACGTTCTAATTTAATGTAAAACTCATCATTTATCCAGAGGTTACAGTTACGTTCAAACTTGTTGCGTAGTAGTTGTCGTGTTACATCAAAGTCATCTGTAACTACATTGTCTTGCCATATTCTTGGCCAAACATCGTATGGTCCCCATACTGGACCTGATTCTTTTAAACGATCAGCAGTTAATAACTCTGTGGGGGTAAACTCGTGTGTGGCGACCCAGCATACATTCATTAGAATTGACTCCAATTATGTCCGCCGGTACATCTCCATCCTGTAGCACCTTTACCTTGATTAAACACTATATCACCCATAAGTCCTGAGTGCCCAGGAATTGTATTTGACCAACTAATAGTGTTTCTACCTATGCGTAGATTTTTAATTCTAACCTGACCTTCTTCAGTGATGCGTATTTCATCACCTTGGTTAACGCCTATGTGTAGTTCACCTCGATCACTACGACCAATAAAGCCTACACCTTTCTGTGTTTTACCTAGACTAATTTGTACTTCTTGATCCCATATTTCTAAAGCCATAGTTGGCTTTTCAGTGTTAATACCTACTCTGGTGTTTAGTACTGTTAGTGTTTCGTTGTTTAAACTTGTATGTCCTTTAACAGTAAGTTCACGTAGTGTGCCAACACTCTTTAGTTTTGATTCTGTAATCTTGCCTGCCAAGGTATCAATGTTAACTAACGGCTCGCCATCTACCAGTGCATTTTCAACTGCAACACCATCTAAAAACACACTTTGCTTGACATCTTCTATTAACTGTTGTTGATTAGTAGTTTGTATTTCACTAACTACATTTTGTTTAATATGATCTTTAAGTTCATTCCAACTTGGATTATCAACATTAATTCTGCCACGTAATGCAAAACTTCCTTTAACTTCTAGATCACGTTCAACAGTTACATCATTTGAAATAAATTCATTTTCATTTACTACATAACGATCAGTGATAGTTAACTGTGGCGTTGTGCTTTGATTAATAATACTTGATTCAAAGTATTCATTTACTTTGGTTGTAATTTGTTCAGACAAGTCTAGTCTTTCTAAACGATTGGCCACAGCCTGATTAACTAGTCCAGACAGTTTATTCAAAAAGTTTTCATCGCTGAACTTTTGTTCAAGATGATCATTAATACTTTTTTCAAGCAGTTTGGTTAGCTCACTGTCATTGATGTTTAACTCAATTGCCATCTTCTCTCCATAAGTCTAACGTACAGCAGTGGAAGCCACCACCTAGTGTTCTTGCGTGTGTTAGTTTGCTAGGTATAACTGTAAATCCACGATTAATTAGTTTGTCAATCAGTGTATGTTGATCCTTGTCCATCATTACTGTTTTTCTGTCAACGGAAAACACATTCATAGCCATCCATTTACTAGCATAAGGATATTTATAAAAGCCTATAGGTTGTATATCTTTTTCATTAACCCAAATAATATTCCAATCTTTAAATATAGGTGGTAGTTTATCACCAGTAATGCGTCCTGCGTTTAGCATCACTGTACCTTCATTTAACACTGATATTGTTGAATCAATATGCACACCTTGGTATATGTTGTCTAATACATGTACACGCTTGTCTGGAAACTGGTTGGCTAACCAAGTAGCACCTGCTAGATTACCTGAGTCACTGACTAGATACAGCAAGTCGTTACCCATGCGTAGCACATTGGCGGCATCAAACACTGCGTTAGGATCATCTACTTTAATAATCTTATCTTGAGGCAAATAACCGTATGCTTCTATTTCTTTCTGTCTAATAGGAAAACGCATGTTACAGTCAACAATTTTATCATCTACAATCAACAGTCTGTCTCTAGGACAGTATCCATACATACCATCAAATGCCTGATAGTCCATGGTCCAAGGACGATACACTTCAACACCATGTGCAACTAGTTGGTTACACATTGTTTCTAGTTCCATTTCAGTCTGTTCAATGATACTTTGTTCTACTGGTCCACTAGGCACTGGTGAATTTTTCCAGCGTGTGGTTTCTTCCATCTTACGGAACTCTGGATCAGTTGATGGCCAGTTAGCATTGTTAGCAGTACCAACTATAACTGATCTTAATTTTGAGTACTCATTGCTAGAACTAATCTTCATTGTAAGTTCCTGTTATCTGCATTGTGTATCTATCTGTCATGCCTAGGTTTGCGGCCAGATGTGGTGTATCATAATCCCAACCTACCCAATCACCAGCTTTCCAGTCAGAGATTAAATTATCATTAACTTCTAAAATATGTCCTGACTGCCAATCTTCTAAGAATACTACAATACGTCTAATGCGTCTATGTGTAATATTATTAAACTTTTTATATAACGTGTAAGTATCCTGATGCTGTGGTAAAATACAGCCAGGCTTCATACGATATAAACTAGCACCTAGGTTATTCATGCCAGTTGATTTAGCAATAGGTATTACCCATTCAGGCAAGTCGTTATAGTCTACTAGATCACCTGTGTATTTGTCATAACGGTGACCGTAATGTCGCCAACGTGTTAATGTAGCATTGTCGTTAAACGGTTTATTGATGTAAGGTAAGTTTTTATAGTCGCCCCACTTAGGATCTATTGATCCAGTAAACCAACGGCCGTTATCGTGTATTTCCATAATGTAAGACTTCGTATGTATCGTTAGTTTGTAATTGACGCCATGGATCAACAATCACTGAACCAGGCTTGATGTCATAGTAAAATTTCTGTGCTTCTGTATCACCAGTATAGCCGTATGTAACAACTCTGTTGTGTGCCATTAAAACAACTGCTTTAACATCTACATCATCAACACACTCTGTTTTATCGTCTGCTAGTGGATCAACATAAACAACTTTTTCACCTAGTTCTTTAACATAGTGTCCTACCAATGTTGAGTAACTACCAATACAGTATTCTACATCTGGCTTGTATGCTTTACCGTGAATAACAATTGGTCCTTCCATTACATTTTGTTTGTGTGCGTTAACCAAGTATTCAGCTAAGTTGTAGGCTTGTATTTCTCTGGCGTGCATAATAGTGTCAAACAAGTCGTAGCCAATCTTGTATTCTTCTGCTAACCAACGCAGTGCTATATTATCTCTTGGGTGACAAGCACCAGCATCGCCCATGCCTGCTGTCATATACTTAGGTCCCATAATACGCATGTCTGATCTAGCAAGTGCGTCTGTGACTACGTCAACATTAATATGGCCAATCCTGAGAGCAAAGTCTTGGATCATGTTAGCTAACCCTACTTTCGCGGAGATGAAAGTATTGTAGAAGATTTTAATTGCTTCTGCTTCGTCCCAGGTGCCATATTCATAACGAGGATTGTTTTCCATTAATGATTTATAAATGTCAATCAATGGTTGTATTTCCTCGGTAGAACCGTTTTCTGTACCCATAATAATCATCTCTGGGTTTACCATATCCCACTTAACTGAGCCCATAGCAATCAGGTAAGGATTATAAATTAATTGATGTTGATCATCTAACAATGTTCTAAAGTGTTTACGTGTTGTTCCAGGCAATACTGTTGATATAAGCACAACCTTTTTAGGTTCTTGTGCGTGTTCGTTAACATTTTTTAATGCGTCTTTGACCATGTCATGCCCAAAGTCTTTAGGTGTCATGTGTGAGCTAGGTACTGAACCATCATAGCCCTCTTCGTGTGGTGTTGGTACTGCAATAAAGATGTACTCACCATGTTCAATTGTTTCTTTGATGTCCGAAACTTTGACCGAGTCGGACGTTCTTGGGTAAATATCATAGCCGGTAACAGGATACTTTGTAGCAAATACTTCTGCACAGTCTAATCCTAGTTTGCCAAGGCCAATAAAACTAATTTTTGTATCTAACATTATGTTCTCCGCAAATAATTTTTATCAATGGACTTATGAAACTTATCTCAAGGATAAAGTTTTTTCTATGCTTACTTATCATCCGTTTGGGTCTAGGGGATATAAAAATCTCCAAAAATGGGACTTAGATCAAAGTGCAGATTGCGATATTAACGGATTTGATTTTTTATCTCATTCATCTGTATTAATGAATGATCAGGAACCAGTGTTATTAGATTCAATGACCACCTGGAAAAAAGAACATACTCCTGATAATCCATTTGACACTATAATACAAATTTATCAAAGAATTAAACAGGATGCTGATCTATGGCATAGCGAAGCAGACAAAGCTAAATGGGAAAAAGAAAAACACAAATTTAAAAATACTGTAGAACATTTTTTATCTATCACAGATGATATATCATTTATGCGGTTAATGTTTCCTGGTATACTTAAACCAATACTAGTACACAGTGAACTACATAGTCAAGATGTAAAACAGTTAACACAAGAATTTATTCCAGTGTATGTATTTTGGCATGGGTTAATTAGTCGTGACTGGTATAGACATTGGCGCCATAATCGTAAGTGTACTCCTAACATAAAAAGAGCTAATGCAGATAAAAGATTTTTATTGTATGCCAGAGCCTGGACAGGTTCAAGAGCATATCGTTTAAATTTTGTTGAACAGATCATTAAAGAAGATTTATATTCTAATTTTAAATATAACTTCTTTGAATTAGATAATGGATACTACTATAGAGAATACACAGATATTGATATTGCATCCTACTTTCCTCCAACAGAAAAAAATAATTCAACAAAGTTTGTTGATCAGATACTGTTAGGACATGCAAAAGATAATCAAAAACCTACTGGCAGTAATGATGTTACAGTTTCATCAGATTCAAGTGCATATATTGATGTTAACGACTACGAATCCACTAGTATACAGATTGTTGCAGAAACACTATTTGATACAGAAAAAATACATTTAACAGAAAAAACATTTCAACCTATTGTAGCTGGACAACCTTTCTTAACACTGGCTCCTCCAGGAACATTAAAAACACTGCGTTACTATGGCTTTCACACATTTGATCACGTATGGGATGAATCATATGACTCTATTGTTGATCCAGATAAACGTATGCAGGCTGTTGTAGAACAAATTAAAAAACTAAACGCACTGGATGCTGAACAGTTTAATAAAGTATACGAAAAATGCCTAGCAGTTTGCGAACATAATAAACAACATTTCTTTAGTGATAGTTTTGAACAACAGATACTAACAGAATACGATCATAACTTTAAACGTGCATTTGAACAACAACAAGAAATAGCACTAAAAGATCCTGGAGGCAGTCGCTTCTGGATAGCTGATGAAATATGTTTTAATTGTTATCAGACTGATTTTTTCTATGAAAAAGATCAATTCTATTTAAAATATTTGTTGTCAACAATAAAAGAATATTCAGAAGAACAATATCAAGCAATACTTAAACAGTATTGGTGGGCTCAGCGTCTTGAGGAACTTTCCTAAGCAGTGTAGGTATTGTGTCGGGTATAGAAGGTTTTTCAATATCACACAACCAATCTATAAAAAAGTCGTAATGTCCAACAAGAAAATTTAAGTGATATTTTTTACAAACTTTGTCAAAGTTTTTTGCATTTTTTAAATGCCATGGCCACCATTTTTTAGGATAGTCACTTAATACTATATGTCCATACTTGCCACTGTTAGTTTTATATGAATGCTCTTCTGTGCTTAATGGCCAACAGCACATCATTTCAATTAGTTTAAATTTATACCGTGGGTTATCTAAAGGATAAGCTCTAAAGATATTGCTAGGAGTTTCAGTTTTATCAATGCTGGTGCCATTCTTATATTTTGGATCCCACACCTGTCTTATATGGTCAAAGTCTAGCCTAAACACCTGCATTGGTTCTTTTCTAACTGGACACCATATATCTTTAAATCCAGGTGTTTTAGATATACAGCAAAAAATCTCTTTTTTCTCACTACCATTGTAAATGTAGTTTAGTATAGGCAAATTATAATTTTTATAATATGCTTTACGATCTTCTGCTGTTCCAGGTTTTGTTGATTCAAATGTTCTCATAGTTATAATAATACGATCTTTTGGTTTAAAAGTCAACCAAAATTAATAAATACTAATATAATTAATTACTAAGGAATAAGAAAGTGGCTAAAGTTAAATCACAAGCCAAAGCGGGACATACCCCAGTTCACAAAAACACTAGTCAGGACGGCAGTAAAACTGCTAGTATGAACAAGAGTAAGAAACTCAACTATAAAAAATATCGTGGACAAGGTCGATGAAAAAATTTATACAACAATGGCTTCCTGCTAAACTGTGGGTAAGTTTAGTAGTTGCGGCATTAATGTTATGGTATCATTCGAATTAGCAATAATAGTCATAGGCGTAATTTTAGTCTTATGCTATTGTTGGAAAAAATAAACAAGGAGCGAGTAAAATGAGTAAGTTTAATGGATTGTTGGATGCTAAATTTCATCCACCAAGAACATGGGTATTGGATTCAAAGTTAGTATACGAAGACGACCACCTAACAGATCAACAAATGGAAGACTTAAAAGCAGTTGGTGCACCCGTTGACAAACGTAATGGCAAAGTAACTGCACCCAAAGGTCTAAAAACAGACATGGCATCAGTGCCCCGCTTCATGTGGTGGTTAATTGCTCCATTTGATGTTGCCAGAGCCGCTGTTATCCATGACGTGCTTTATAGTAAAATCAGACACTACCGCTATCACGGCGGTGATGATGCTGTAGCATTTAAAGCAAAGAAAGTAGCCGACCTAGTGTTCAAACATGCTATGGATGATGCTGAACCACCTGTACCAGCGTGGAAGAAGTGGAACTGCTATCAAGCAGTTAACTTATTTGGCAAGTCATCAATAGCACCAACCGAGGCGGACAAGTAACATGAAGAGAGCAATGACTGTGGCCCTTATTGCTCTCTTACCAATTTGGTATTTTACCTATGAATATTGGTTGGAATCACATCAAGACCCAGTTATAATAATACTTGAAGAAATAGTTGTTACCCCAGACAACATACACTAAGTAACAATAATATAACAAGAAAGAGAACTTCATGAAATTAGATGATGATGCTTTTCAAGAAGCAACTAACGAACTAGAAGAAATTACTGTAGACTTTGTAGAGAACCATGGTGTTAGTATGGATGAGTTTAACGGTATGATGTTGGCTCAAATAGTTCGTTTTTATTTACACAATAACGAGTTTGACGAAGTCAGAACAATACTCCGAGATGTATTAAAAAGTATTGATGAGATAGAAGCTGGGGAAGATATTACTTTTCTAGATCAATTCGACGATGAGGATGAGCAGTAATTAACAGCCTGCTTGTCTAGCTGGAACCCATTCACCGTTACGGTACTGAACATATTCACCTGTTGCTTTATATGAAAACTGTCCTTCCCAAGGTTCTGTAGCAAATTCAAAACCAGATAACTCTTCAGCTATCCAATACTTGCCTTTATTTTCTTCGCACCATTTTTTGTAGTTGTCTAATCCGTCCATACAACTATTTACTGATTTACATCAAACTCTTCAAATTTTTCTAAAGGTAGTTCTGAGTAGTCACCGTTGTGCCAATCAATGTGTATCATGTTTGGATATTCTTTCATCACATACCAACAACCTGGAATATATTTTTTGTCCAAGCGTTGTGCTGATGCTTTGTATACACCTTTCTTGCCCTCACATTCTGTTTCTTGTGATAGTACAATTCTAAGGTTGTCATAGAGGTGCAAGACCAATAGTGGTTGTAGTGCCGCCTGTGCAGACACAGTCCATAGTAGTACAATGGTTAGTAAAAGTTTACGCATTATAGTATGTTTCCAGGTCTCTCTGCTGTAAACCAATCTGCTTGTAGTGTATAGATTTCTCCATCCTCTAAGTCAATTAAGTTTACAACTGGTATGATCATCATTCCTTGAGGAACTTCAGTCATTTCAGCTTGGGTTGGTGGTGCTGGTATTTGATAGCATGCCATGCCTACAACTTCAAGTACTTCGTTAACTCCATAAGCGTGCCATGGAAATGTGTCTCTTAATTCTTCAACTTTACATTCTTCGTGAGTTAATGTAAGATAGCCACCTGCTTGGTTAGCCATGTATACTTCGGGTTCTGCAAATGCAGTGGTAGATACTAACAGAAGTGTTAGTAGTAATTTTTTATACACCTTTTATCCTCCCTAGGATTATTTTATATATCCATACTCCTTAGAGGGGATATAATTTAATCGCAGTCTGAAAATGCTTCAATCATACGCCTAACACATTCTTTAGGTTCTTTAGTGTTTTCGCATACTTCTTTTTCAGCTTCGACTTCTACTTTTTTTGCTTTAGCTTCTTCAGCAAGTTTTGCTAAAGTAACCAAACCACTTGCGTTGTAGTTTGCCATTATTTTCCTTTCCTTTTGGGCGGATATATTATACAAGAGTTTTGCTGTTGTATAATAGTATTTATACCTTAGGTACTCCGTTTAAAACATTTACTTAATTATTCAAGAAAAAGCCCACTTACGTGGGCCTTTGTCTATATACTATAACTGCTTAATGCAATTTTGAAGTATGTAAGTTAATAAACAATTACTTGTTCATTACGTACATGGTCACTTCAAAACCGAAACGCATTTCAGTTGCTTGAGGTTTAGTCCACATAATAGTAGTCCTTTCTAAAAAGTTTTAATAAAATGTCGGCTAACCAAATCATCGGAGAGTGTTTCCACAGGTCCAATTTGAGTTTAACTCGATCTAAGTAACACAGTTTTGTTACTGTTATTACTTATCATTATAATAGCACTAAATGACCAAGAAAAACATACGTAAAATCATTATTAATGTCTAATTAAATAGTCAAAAGCACCAAGTCCTGCGTTAGCACCTTCGCCCATAGCAATAATAATTTGTTTGTACGGAATGTCAGTACAGTCACCTGCGGCAAACACACCTGGCATTGAAGTAGCGTTGTGTTTATCTATTTCAATTTCGCCCCACTTGGTTAATGCTACATCACCTTTTAACCAATCAGTGTTTGGAACTAGTCCAATTTGTACAAACACACCGTCTACATCTAGTTGATGTATTTCTTCTGTGTCTCTATCTTTGTAGACTAATCCTGTTACTCGATCTTTACCTTTAATTTCTTTTGTTTCTGCGTTTGTAATAATTGTTACATTATCCAAACTAATTAATCTATTAACCAACACAGCGTCTGCTTTTAGTTCAGTACCGTATTCAATTACAGTAACATGATCAACAATGTTGGCAAGATCAATAGCGGCCTCTACTCCAGAGTTACCACCACCTACCACAGCAACCGGCTTGCCAATAAACAATGGGCCATCACAGTGTGGACAGTATGCCACACCTTTGCCGTTATATTCTTTTTCACCTGGGACTCCCAACTGCCTCCATCGAGCACCCGTCGAGAGTATAACTGTTTTACTATGAAGCTCTGCTCCATTTTCTAGTGTAACTGTAATATGCTTGTCTTCGCCTTCACGTGTAATCTTTTTAGCTCGTTGATGGTGCATGACATCAACAGGATAACTCTTTACATGTTCTTCTAACTGTTTGACTAGTTTAGGTCCTTCTGTTGCTTGTACTGATATAAAGTTTTCAATACCTAATGTATCTACTACCTGTCCGCCAAATCTATCAGCAACAATACCTGTCTTTAGTCCTTTACGTATTGTGTAGATTGCTGAACTAGCACCTGCTGGTCCACCACCTATTACTAATACATCAAATTCTGTTTTGTCGTTTAGTTTTTCTGCTTCACGTGATTCAGCATTGGCATCTAGTTTACGTAGGATCTCTTCTAGTTCCATACGACCTTGATCCCATAACTCGTCATCTTTAAACATCATTGGCACTGACAGCACGTTCTTCTCATTGACTAAGTCTGGGAATAGTGCACCATCAATCACTGTGTGTGATATGTTATGATTTAAAAATGCTACTGTGTTAAATGCTGATACTACATCTGGACAGTTGTGGCAACTAAGGCTAACATAAGTTTCAAAGTTGCCTTCAACTGGTAACTTTTTAATTTGTTCCTTAACGTCATCTTCTAACTTCATTGGGTAACCACCTGCCCATAGCAGAGCAATTACAAAGTTAGTAAACTCATGACCTAAAGGAATACACGCAAAGGTAATGCCAGTGTTAGCAATAGTAAAACTAGGTGTGCGATCTAACTGATTTTTGACCAATGTAATGCGTGGCTCTATCGTGTGTATCTCTTCCAATAGTTCCAGCATCTCCTTGCCTTTGTCACTTTCATCAATTGAGTAGTGTATGACAAAAGGATGTTCTATCTTACCTAGATATTCTGTTAACTGACTTTTTATCTTTGCGTCTAACATTAAATTTTCCCTACTAAATCTAAACTTGGTGTTAGTGCGTCTTTACCTGCTGACCAGTTTGCTGGACATGCTTGGTTTGGGTTTGCTCTAACGTGTTGTGCGGCCTGTACTTTACGCACTAGGTCTTTAGCACTTCTGCCAATACCTAAATCATTTATTTCTGCACTTTTAATTATTCCGTCTGGGTCAACAATAAAAGTACCACGTAATGCTAGTCCTTCTTCTTCAATCATAACATCAAAGTTTCTGGCTAGTGTACCTGTTGGGTCACCTAACATTGGGTAATTAATTTTTTTAATTGTATCACTTGCGTCATGCCATGCTTTGTGTGTAAAGTGTGTGTCTGTTGATACTGAGTATACTTCTACACCTAAGTTTTGTAGTTCACTGTAATGATCTGCTACGTCACCTAATTCTGTTGGACATACAAAAGTAAAGTCTGCAGGATAAAATACAAACACTGCCCACTTGCCTTTTAAGTCTTCGTTTGTTACTGTTTTAAATTCACCATTATGATATGCTTCTGCTTTAAATGGTTTTACTTCTGTGTTAATCAATGACATTTACTCTCTCCTTAAATTGTCTATATTACTTATAAAATTATACTATTAATTATGCTAGATTAATAGGTTTTACTTATACAAATTTTAAATGGAAGTAATTGATTTTGCTTATTAAAATAAGCAATAAATTATGAAAGGAAAGGTTTACTGATTATCTAAATGACCAATAACTACAAGTCGACATTCGTCAAACTCACGGTTAATTGATATAGGTAAGTCCTTAAAGTTTACAATAGTAGTATTAATAGATTCTTCATCAATGTCTAAACTATAACAAACTAAAGTTGTTTTATGATCCCAATCTTTTACCCAACTAGATAGCATGGTAATGTCTTGTTGTAGATTTTTACCTTCGAGTATTTGTATACCTGGACGTAGAAGTTGTTGTTCTGTTAACCAAGTCTGCAAATCTAATTTTACTTTACGGAAATTCATACATATATTTATCTGGGTAGTTAATAGGTGGTAAAAAAAGCCGGCTTTTTAGACCGGCTCTTTAAGGGAGGTAAAGTGCAGTATTTCTACTGCTACTTTTATTTAGTCCTCTGTAACATCTTCGTTACATTTTCTTAACATCTTATTATAATTTAAAACTTCTTTAATTATAGATAATTCTACTTTTGCTAGGTCAGCAGTCTTTGTAATTGCTTCACAGTCTTTAGGTAAGCAGTGTCCGCTAAAGCCACGTTCTTCTGTTACGTTACTATGATCACGACCTATGCGTTTGTCGTCTGTAATAACTTCATGTACTTGTTGAAAACTTAATCCCATCTTCTCGCACATATCATATACTTGATTAAAGAAACTTACTTTAGTTGCTAGAAAAGCATTACGGAAATACTTTGCGGCAATAAGTTCTTCAGGTGTCTTACGCACTGAATACTGTGCTGTAGGAAAACGTTTTTTAAGTAACGGAATCCATTGGTGGCTCCATTGCCCTGCTAGATAGATGTGTTCTGTTTTTTGGAAATCCTTAGTAGCAGTCTTTGCCCTTAAGAACTCAGGGCTAAACGTTATTCTATGATCCGGAAAGTCTTTGCGTAACTGTTGCCAACCTTCAATTGAGATAGTTGACTTGATCATGATAGCAGTTTTGGTATTACATTGTTTAACTACATCAACAACATTGGTCATGTCGCAACTACCATCTTTGGCTTCTGGTGTAGATACTGCTACAACAACGTGTGTGGCATCAAAGTCTGATATTTTATTTTTGTTGTGCTTGGGATCAACGATCTCGCAGTGTTCGAGATCTTTAAATGTGTCGTAGAATGCTTGGCCTACGTAACCATATCCGGCAATAACTATCATATAAACATTATATATGCTGAGCTATTTCGTGTCAAGAAGTTTTTGTTTTTTTACGGTTATATCGGTTAAAATAGTTATCATCAAATCTCATATTGACTCCTTAATGCGAATAAGAATTGTTCTTACTTAGCAGTCAAAATAATAGGCTGGAATTTTTCAACGCCAGCCCATTTAAATTATTGCTTTTTCTTACCCGGATTGGATTGGTATTCCCACTCTTCGTCTGTAACAGGCCACCAGTTAGTTCTTTTCAAAGTAAACTCCTGCTGGCTCAAAATCACCTTTTGGTAGTAGCCAACTTGGTGTTTCTTTTGGTGCCACTGCTCGACTGTATGTACAGATCTGTGCATAAGACATTGATGACTGCCATTCTAAATCAACAACATCTGCCTTGTGTGTTGCGTCTGTTGCTTCTTTCTGTGCCTTACATGCTAGATCGTAATTGTCTTGGCGGATTGCCTGAGTGGTTAATGTTTGGAGTCTAAGAGCACGTTCAAGTTCTGCCATTCTCTTAGTTAGTGCTTCTGTTTCATTCGTTTGGGCCGACGCCAACATCGGCAGTGCGAATAGTGCTAATAATAAATATTTCTTCATGTTTTTTCCTTTTGAGAAGTTAATTTCAGCCTTTTGGGCAAAGTAGTATTATACTACAAAGGTATTTATCCTGTCAACCTAAAACTCAAAAGTTAAGCCAAAACCAAATGCGTTGTAATCACTGTCACCTCGTTTAATTCTGTAACGAGCATCTAGTGTAACGTCATCTGCAATCTTGTATCCTATCTTGGTAGCATAGGTTGTGTCTTGTTGTTGATTGTCAGTGTCAAAACTATCACGGAAACGAACACTGGCTCCTACTGACCAATTGCTGTCAATCTTATACTTGACTCCAGGTGTCACTACCCAGTACGAGTGATTATCATTTTTAACATACTTGTCACCAGCACCTAGGTATAGGCTAGATGACCATTTGTCTGACAGTTTGTGTTTTAGTTTAGCACCCGCTTCTAAACGTGTGTCATTGCTTTCCACACCTTCTGTGGTATCCTTAACACGAGTTGACACTGAAAGGTCCAACCAACTGTTGACGTGCTTACCAAACTGCATGCCATAGGTGTTGGCATCCTTGCCACCATTTACACCATCTTGATTTTCCCAACGGATACCATAGAAGTAACCTTTACGTTCTGTTTCAGCGTACACCTGTGTTGCTGTTGCTAATAATACTGCTAATACAATCTTTTTCATATAGTGTCTCCTTTGACACTACTATTTAAGCATGGAAATATTACAGCAATATTACAAAAATGCAGAAAGTTTGAGTTTTGGTTAAACTGCTAGTTTGAGCTCTTTGGCACGATCAGCGGCACAGGAGGCCGCAAATGCTCGAGGTTTAGTCATTGGAACTACATGACATACGCCACGAATATAGCCAACTGCTTGTTGAACAACGCAACTAGAGCCTGCTTCTTCTTTGGCATTTATATCAAGATGTATTTCAATAGGGCGATCGCCTATAATGTCATTGAGTTCTAGATATAGATCAGCAATTTTATATACTTCATTCATTAAGCGTAGCCTGGGCTTATTTTTTACTGAATCGTAATCGGGTTCTACTGAATTTTCGCCAAATATTTTACAACCATGTTTGGCATCTTTGTGTACAACAACGACCATAGTGTATTCTGCAAACCATCTTCCCTCTTTAAGAAAACGATGGCTATCACCACCTATGTAGATTTTAGTATTAGGACCTTGTTGTTCAATGTATTGTGCTACTTCAAATATGTCGATCATGTAAGACTTTCATTTATTGTAGTTAACAATATTTAGTCAGAAATGGTACTCCCAAGGGGATTCGAACCCCTGTTGCCGCCGTGAAAGGGCAGTGTCCTAGGCCTCTAGACGATGGGAGCATCTAAGGTTAAGTATACATTATACTTTGAACAATAATTTATGTCAATAATAATCTAACCAATAAATATTCAAACTAACACTAAGGAGAGAATAGTATGGCTGGCGCAATAAGAGTACACCCAGGTAAACGTAAAGCAAACCCTGAGCTAACTAAAAATGGAAAAGCAAGAATTAAAGGCTGGTCAAAAGCCAAACTTGAAGACGCTATGGGCAAAGCACAGCGTAAAAAAGACGTAGCAAAGTTTAAAAACGAAATACAAAGACGTTTTGCCTGATAAAAAGAAAAAACCTGATATGGTTACGGAGTTACCAGCAAGTACTCCGTATCCTACAAATGTTGGAGCACCAGCATTTAAATTAAACAATATTGTAGAGTTCAAAGAAACTCGCAGTACAAATGCTCTACATCATATTGACACACGCTTACAAGAAATTAAAAAGCAGTATGATGAGCTATTAGATCTAGCAACAGATACAGAACTGGTATACAGTGCCGACTATAATTTTATTCCTATTGTAGGTAAAGTCTATCATTTATATTCTAACGAACGTCATAATTTTTTATCAATAATAGCACCCGACCAATGGTCGACAATGGTTGCAGATTATTTAGGCAGTTTCAAATTTACCACAGACAACGTTTGGGAACGACAAGATAATATACCAACTTAATACTTAACTATGTAGTTAATAAATACACGTAGTTAATTAGAAAGTGTTAGGAGCATTTTATGGGCGATATATTCGCACTTATAGCTGAAGTAGGATTTCCAATCGTGGCGGCATTAGTAGGTGGATACTTTGTATTCCTTACTATGAAATTTATATTAGGTGGCGTCATGGGATCTATTCAAAGCCTAACAGGTATTATCAAAGCATTAGACAATCGTGTTAAAACAATGAATCATGATGTTATCCGTATTGATATGTTGATGTCTAGTGCATTAGGAGTTAAACCAGACTTGGATCGTATTGCTAGAGCGGATGGCAAAAACGACGCCAGAAGAGATTAACAAATGGAAACTAAAGAAGTAACAATTGAAGAACACAAAAAGAATTTTATCTGGACAACTAGATGTTGTATAGGATTTTTTGCTTATGGCGTAATGCTTGGTATGTTCCTTGGTTGGCTAATGTCGCACTAGATGGATATAGCGGCACTGATATCTAAGTATGGGTTTCCTGTTGTGGCCGCTGTTGGTCTAGGTTACTTTGTATACTATATTTGGGTTTGGGCAACAAAAGAAGTACAGCCTATACTTGATGAAGCACAGGTAACTCTCATAGCTCTAATTGATCGTGTTCGTATGTTGGACAATGATTTAATCAGACTCAATCAAAAACTCAATACAGTTCTTCAGTTACGTGGTAAAGAAATCACTGATGAAAATAGACAAGAACTGATTGAAGAAGAACTCAAGAAACAAGAAGAAAAGCCAAAACCTAAAGGCTTTAAATACAAATAATTATTTTGAGGTTGCTATATAGTGACCCGACCAATCTGCAGGACATCCTTCTGCTAGTCTAACACTCATTAAACGATAGTATTCACTTAACTTGCTGTTTTGAAGTTTTATTGCTAGATCCAATGCTCCGTCCCAATCACCCGCATAGTATTTTTCTAGGAATATTTTGTGTAGGTCCCAGTCAGTCTCACCTATAGTGTATATTGTTTCGGGTTTGGTTTTTCCTTTGACTGCGATTCTATCGAGCTCGATGAATCCATATTCTCTATGACTGGATCTAACTGTGGATTCACCAATAATAAGTTGAACTCCATAAGACTTTGATTGGCCCTCAAGACGAGATGCGAGATTGACTGAGTCACCGAGGCAGGTATAATCGAAACGCTGTTTACTGCCCATATTCCCCACAACGACGACCCCGGTGTTAATGCCCACACCCATACCAAAAGCAGGAACGCCCTCTTCAGCCACTTCTTGGTTGAATTTGTCCAGTTCGTCAAGCATTTCCAAAGCTGTCGTAATCGCGTCATCTGCGTGTCCTTCATTTTCTATTGGTGCATTCCAAAACGCCATTTGTGCGTCTCCAATATACTTATCTAGCGTGCCATTATGCTCTAAAATACTACGAGTCATAGCAGTCATATAACGATTCATAATACTAGTAAGCCCTTCTACGTCATCACCATAGTGTTCAGATATAGCAGTAAATCCTCTAACATCAGTGAACATGATTGTAAGTGGTTGTTTACTACCACCTAGGCGTAGTAGGTCTGGTTGCTTTTGTAGTTTTGCTACTAGGTCTGGACTTAGATATGTCCCAAACTGTTTCTTGATCTGTTGCTTCTGTAAGAACTCACTAACAAACTTAACACCATAAGCGTGTAGTAATATTAATGTTAATCCACCCAGTAATAAGGTAGCATCAAATAGATACAAATAGGTTGCGTAAGCCCACATTGTAGCAGGCACAATCGCCGCTAGTGCAACTATTCCTACTCCTAAGCCCACATACACCCAACGTGTTAAAAACAATAATAGTATTGACATTAATACCAATGTTAATAGTTCAGCACCAGATGCCCAGTCTGGACGTTGAATATTAATGCCTTGTGCTAGTGTTCCTATCATTGCGGCCTGTAGTTCTTGTGGCCACATACTGCCTAGTGCTGTTGGAACAGGATTTCCCAGACCGTTTGCTGATGTTCCTACTATAACAATACCTTCTTTAAAGTCTGCAGGTAGTTTCATTAAACTGTATTGTCTTGGGCGTTGTTGTATGTCAATCCATACACGACCCACAGGATCTGTTGATACTATACCAAACTGTGGAACACGTAGTTTGTCTATGCCTATATCACTAAATTTAATTTGAAAACTTGGGTCACCTGCTAAGATACGTAGAACTTCTAAACCCATACTTGGATATAAGGTGTCACCACTTTTAATTACCATTGGCAGTCTACGTGTAACTCCATCTACTTCTGGAAATGTTGTAACAATGCCTGTGCCGTAAGCACGTGATTCTAATTCTTCTATTGACGCAACGATACCGTCATACTCTACTACCTTATTAGTAGGATCACCAATCATAACTGCACCTGGGTTACGTGGTGCGTTTTTGGTTATGTCACTACCATAGTTAGGTAAGACAACAGGATACTCATCCATTACACCAGCAAGTTCTTTGTCCTTGCCTAGCCTATCCTTTTCAGGCATCAGCACATTGAATACAACTAGTCCTGCGTTACGATCGTATAAGTCTTTGATAATGTCACCGTATACATCTCTGCTAAATGGCCATTGTCCATAAGCATCCAATGCGGCCTCGTCGATGTTAACTGTGGCTATGTTTAATTCTTTTTCAGGTTGAGAAGTAATTAAGGTATCAAAGTATCTTAATTTAATTGACTCTAGAAAGGTAGGCTGTTGTAAGGAAAAGAATACTATGACTGCTAGTGTGACCAGTGCAGTCCACGGTGTTGTCAATATCTTTTTCATTTTGTGCTACAAATAGGGCAAGTGCATCCTAGTTTGTGATGCCAAAATAAAATGTTATTGTCTATCTCTGTCTCTTTCATCTATTGGTTTTTTATCTTCTGGTGGTAAGTCTTCACTGGGAGGACGTTTACCATGTTTTCTATTATGAGTCCACATAAAATATTCCTCTGTGTTACAACTATTTATGGTGAACCTTGAGTAACATCTACAGAACAGCCGCCTAAAGTGTAGCAAGTTTGTTCTAAACTGTAACTTTGATCAAGTGTTCCTTGTTGTAGTAAATTAACTGTTGATGGTGCTGAGCCGTTGATTAGAGTTATCTCAGCATTGTGAGCACCTGTGCCTTTTTGTTCAACATCCAGAGTATGTCCATTACCTGTTAGATCAAAGTCTAGATATTTGTTTGAATCTTCATGTTGATAAACTGTAATGCTGTTGTTACTGCCTGTTACCTTACCAAATATATCTTTTGAATAGTCTGATATCTGTTTTAGGTTTATACCATTTGAACTACCTATAACTTCTAGATCAACAAAGTGTCCACCGTTGGTTGAATAGTTGTTACGCTGTATAATGTCAATGTCGTTTGAACTACCGTTAAGATCTAATATGATAGTATGTCCTCCACCTGCCTGTGTATCTTCATAGCCTGTGTTCAATCTATCTTGGTACAGTAGGACATCATTTGAACTACCTATGATTTTAAATTCAATCAAGTTACTGGCAGTTGACGTGTCAGCACCCTGTCGCATTTCAATGGTATTTGAATTGCCCTGTATCAATCCTTTATCATCACCTGTTGAATATATACCCCTGATGGTATTAGTGGCATTGCCATCCTGTTCAATGACCACGGTGTTGTTGTCACCCACTTGGTCTATGTATACTGAGTTGTCTGAGAAACTATCACTGCGTGTTCTTGCTGATGAACGGTTGGTTGACTGTGCTGATGTTATACCACCACTTGTTCCAGTTGCGGTAGATGTTACTCCAGCAACTTCACTGCCATCAGAAAGATTGAGTCGTATAGCAGTTCCCTCTGTAACTGTGAACGTTGATTCATAGGTTGTGCCATTGCTGACGCCTGATGTTCCACCATTTTGATTTCCTGAGGAGGGAGCATCAACAAAGATAACATCAAAGTAACTTTGGTTGGCATAAAAATGAATTTCATAGACATGGGTGATAGCGGCATTGGAATAATCAACACCCTCTACCCTAATCACAAAATAAGCAGACGATGTACCACCATTGACCTCACCAGTATATAATGTATATAATCTACGGTCACCAGGATATACTGCGATATGTGGCTGTGATGGATTTGATGCGGAAAAATTATAATATGTGCTGTTGCCAGACCCAAACGTGACATATCCATTGGTGCCAACATAGGCTGTGCTATAACTGGTGCCAAGAAAACTCACTGACCATGGTAAACTAACAGCAACAGATCCATCATCATAGTTACCACTGTAAGAGGTACTCAATCCAGATGATCCATATGGATTATAGGTTATGGCCAATACCGTTGAACACACAAACATCAATATGAATAATAAGTATCTCATTGTCTCGTAGTAATAGTAGTTGTTCCCTCACTATTAACTCTGTTAGTTATATCCACTGGGCCTTGTATCTGTCTTATGGTGCTATCTTGCGTTGTAGGTGTCTTAACACAGCTTATATCACTACCTGTAGTATCCATACATAGTTCTACATTTATTGAGTCAACGTATGCTTCTACGCCCTGTCCAGGAACATAGTCTGGCAGTATGCCTCGCTGTGCTGTGCCTGACAACACACGGGCCTGATTGGCCGCTAACTGTAGTTCCAATATATCTAGGACATTTATTAGAAAGTCTCTGTCCAACAAGTTACGTGCCAGTCTTTCAGAATAGTCAAATCCCTCTGGAGTCTGTGCGTCTAGTTCGTTGGCCAGTTGTTCTTGATCAAGTGCGTTAGTGTCTAATAGATTGTTTGACTTCTGGGCCGCACTTTCCTCTTCTCTGATTTCTTTTGGTGGCCCCACAATAATGATCTGGCTGATCATGTCCTCTGTTAGATCAACTATCACAGGAGTTGATGGCTTTGCTTCTAGGTTAGGCACACGGGTTGCTTCAAATGGTTTGTCCATAAACACTGAGCCACCCAATGATTCAACTTCAATGGCACCTGTCACGCAGTCTTTTTCAATGTCTAGCCAGCCCTCTGGACAGCTGGGCAATAGGATAACTGTGGTGGCTCCTATCTCGTCCACTGTGGCAGTAAAGTCAGTACCTCGCACAGACACAGTAGCACTAGGTGTTTTAATTTTTACTTTCTGTGGATTATTTTTAGCTATCTGACCTGACGCATAACGAGCTGTTCCCCTGGCTACTGACACTGCCAGTTTACCTGCGTCTGAATTGTTTGGATCATACACAAATTCATCAATAATTAGTTTTGCTGACTCAGTCATTTGTACAACTGTGTTATCAACAAAAGTAATTTCTGCTGTG